>Ga0335075_10003655_pt1 | contig 24313 bp, 19 predicted proteins | sample Lox_Sample_24_FD_206723 | JGI IMG/M metagenome (GOLD analysis project Ga0335075, IMG submission 206723) | Soil microbial communities from Loxahatchee National Wildlife Refuge, Florida, United States - Lox_Sample_2.4 | ecosystem: Environmental > Terrestrial > Soil > Wetlands | place: USA...
CGGTCCGTGTCGTCGTCAGGATCGCGGTGGAGAGAGTTACCGGCCGAGCGATGTGACCGTCTCCGGCGAGCCGGCTGTCAGCTAAGCACAGCGTCGGCTAAGCCCAGTGTCGGCTACGCGCCGAGACCCAGCAGCAGGCCGTCGGTCGCGACCGCCGGCGAGCTGGTCAGGAAGATGATCACCCCGTCCGCGGGTGCGACGATCTCCTCTTGGACTTCGGCGCCGTCAAGCGTGCTGACGGTGCCGATGACCTGGCCGGCCGAGACAGGCTCGCCGGCCGCGACGGTCGGCTCCCACCAGCCGGCGTCCTGGCAGCGCAGCCACAGGAACCGGCTGAGCTGTGTCTGCGCCGGCTGGACCGGCGGCCCAGGGTCAGGCGAGGTCATCCCGAGCGACTCAAGCACGCCGTTCAGCCCGGCCACGTGCAATGCCACCGCATGCTCCTGCACCAGGCCGCATTCACCAGCCTCAGCGGTAATCGCGGGGATGCCGGCTGCCGCAGCCGCGCCGCTGCTCGTGCCGGACACCGCCCGGTCCGGGCCGGGAACCTGCCTGATCACGTACGGCAGCCGGTAGGCGGTCGCCAGGGCAGCGGCGCGATCCTCAGCCGAGCCCGACTCGTAGAGCGCGAACGGCTGCAGCGCCTCAACCATGTCGCCGCAATGCGCGTCAATGTAGGCATCCGAGCCGGTGATGAGCTGGGTGAAGGCGTCGTATGCCAGCCGGTCGGCAAGCGTGCCGGCCGGGTCGCCGGGGAAGCAGCGGTTCAGGTTCTTGCCGTCCTCAGGAACGACAAACGGCGTCCGGGCGGCGAACGCCGACACGTTCAGCACCGGCACTGCACGCACCCGGCCGCTGATGTCCCTGGTCTCCAGCCCGCGCAGCCAGCGGCGGACGCCGTCCATCGACGCGTACTCGCAGCCATGCACGCCGGCGATCACAGTCAGCAGCGGACCGTCGTCCGAGCCGGTCACCTCGACGAGCGGCACGGCCAGCCCGGCGAGCTCAAGACTGCGGCGCGTTACGGTCGGCGGCATTAGCTACTCCTTCATCTGGTTTGCCGGGGCTGCCAGCGCGCGTTCGGCGGCTGACGCGGTCGCGAGCAAGGCTAGGTCGCTCCCCCGCCGCCCGGCCAGCTGCAATCCCACTGGAAGGGCGGGAACGGGCACTGGCAGCGACACGGCCGGGTGCCCGGTGAGGTTGTACGGGCCAGTGAACCGTCCTTCGCCGTTGTCATCACCGACGCCGAATGGCGGATCCTCGTGCGGGGCGCAGTACCCGACCGTCGGGCCGGCCAGCACGTCGACACCATCGAGGCTGGCGTCAATAGCCGCGAGCAGCTCGGCCTGGTCGGCCATCGCCGCGGCGTACTGGTCCGGCGTGAGACCGCGGCCGAACTCCAGCAGAGCGCTGGTTCCGGCGGCGTACTTGCGCGTGTCGCGCTGTTCATGTACCCGGCAGGCCTCGAACCCGACGATCACCGCCAGAGCGTGCTCCCACCGAGGCAGGTCGTCCAGCCATGGTGCACGGATCTCGGTCAGGTCGAAGCCGCTGGCCGCAAGGACGACTAGCGCGCCGTCAAGCGCCTGACGGACCTCGCTGGTCACTGACGGGTCGGCGAGCTGTGCAGCCAGCACGCCGATCACCCGGCCAGGTGCGGCTGGCGATGCGGGCCGCAGTCCGGCGATGGCTGTGAGTAGCGCCGCGCCGTCAGCGGCAGTCGCGGTGAGCGTCCCGGCGTGGTCGCAGGCAGGAGACAGCGGAAACACGCCCTCGGCGGGAACGAGCCCGTACGTCGGCTTCAGCCCGGTCACGCCGCAGTACGCCGCGGGGATCCGGATCGACCCGCCAGTGTCGGTCCCGATCGCCAGGTCGCACACGCCAGCCGCAACCAGCGCGGCCGAGCCGCCGGACGACCCGCCCGACGTGCGGGACGGATCGCGCGGGTTGCGTGTATCGCCGATCTCCGGGTGCGCGAACCCGGCTGCGTACTCCAGGCACTGCGAGGTGGCGAACACGTCGGCGCCGGCCTCGCGCAGCCGCGCCACGAGCTCAGCATCGGCGCTGGCCGGTGCCGGATCGCTGGCCGGGCTGCCGCAGCGAGTAGGCAAGCCGGCTACCGAGATGATGTCCTTGACCGCCACCGGCCGGCCCGCCAGCTGGCCGGCCTGTGCACGGGATGGCGCACCTGCCACGGACACGACAGCATTCAGCGGCCGCCCGAGCCGGTTGAGCCGCTCGAACGCCGCGAGCAGATCCAGGTTCGCACGCGAGCAGGCGCGCTCGCCACGCTCGATCGCCCGGATCAGGTCCTCAATCCGGCGTAGCAAGAACCCGTCGAGCGGGCCGAGTATCGCCTCGGCCTCGGTCTTGCGATGCCGGATCGCGAGATCACGGTAGACGCCGGAGTGCGTCTTGGCCGACTTGCGGTTGAACTCGGCCAGCCGGTCCAGCGAGCCGGCCAGGTCGGCCGGGTCGAACCCGTCCAGCGGCAGAGCCGGCACCGGCGCCTGCTCGAGTACCTCGGCCGCGACGGCGGTCAGCAGCGGGCGGTACGCCGGGTCGGCGAGCACCGCGTGGATGGGCAGGTCACTGATCGCCGTCGCGAACAGGATCGCGCCGTACGCTTCCTTGGCCCAGGTGTAACCGAGAATGCTGGTCGTCACTTGGGCATCGGCGATGTCGGCTGCCAGCCCGGTTACCCGGCCGCCGAGGCGCCCGTCCAGTTCACCGACCAGGAACGTGGCCCGGTTGCCGCGCAGCACGACTCCGGGCTCGACAACGTCGGCGCCGAAGTTCACCACGGCCCCGACGACTCGGTCCGGTCCGAGCCCGGCGGACAGCACCGGCGCGGTCAGCCCGTTCTGGAGCGTCACCGCGAAACCGTCCCCGTCCAGCCGGCCCGCCAGCAGTGCCGCCGCCGCCTGCGTGTGCTGCGCCTTGACTGCGACCAGCACCGGGCCGCTGATCCGGTCGGGGAGCTCGGCCGGCGCGACCGCCCGCACCCGAGCGGTGAACTGCTCGACCGGGCCGACGATCTGGATGCCGCCGGCGTTCACGGCGCTGACGACAGCCGGATCCGCGTCGCAGACCAGCACATCGTGCCCGTCACGTGCCAGTCCCGCCGCCACCGTGCCGCCGATCGCGCCGCAGCCCAGAACGAGATATCGCACGGCGTGAACGTTACAACACCGTAACGCCATGTAAACAGGACTACCGCACTATTTACAACTGGCTCATCCGTACCGCACATTGGGTTAGGCAAAGGTTTGCGTGCCAGATTGAGTACGGCACAGCTTCGAGTGCGCCACAGCGACGTGACACTCCCGGCCGAAACCCCCTCGACAGGCCAATTCAGTACAGCATCACAGCGGCGGCGATGCCGCCGACCCGCATACCTCGGGAGCTGCATGTGAGACATCGATCCGCTCTTCTGAAGTCCCTGATTGTCGGCTCAACTCTGGCGGTGCTCGCCGGGTGCGGGTCGGCCGCGTCACCGTCCAGCAACTCCGGCAGCAGCGGCGGGCCGGTCTACGGCGGCAACCTCGTGTTCGCCAACCCGCAGGACGCGCAGTCGATGGACGAGTCCACCGTCTTCGACAACAACTCGATCTGGATCCTCGAGCAGATCACCCAGCCGCTGTTCACCGTCACCAAGAACGGCAAGGGCGTCATGCCGTGGCTGGCCACCAGCTACACGGAGGCCGCTAACGGTCTCAGCTACACCTTCAAGCTGCGGCCTGGCGTCAAGTTCTCCAACGGAACGCCGATGACCTCGGCCGACGTGAAGTTCTCGCTCGAGCAGACAATGGCCGCCAAGGCGGGCTGGGGCTACATCGACGCGGCCATCAAGTCGGTCGATGACCCGACCCCGTCGACCGTCGTGGTGAACCTGAAGTACAAGTGGGCGCCGCTACTGGCTGACCTGTCGCTGTTCGCCAACGGCATCGTGCCGAACAACTACGGCGGCAAGACCGCGGCCCAGTTCTACCAGGCGCCGATCGGCACCGGGCCGTTCAAGTGGGACTACTGGCACAAGGGCTCGGCGCTGAAGCTGGTGAAGAACAACTACTACTGGGAGAAGGGCCCTGGCGGCGCCAAGCTGCCCTACCTGAACAGCGTGACCTGGACCGACGTCCCGAGCGACAACACCAGGCAGCTGCAGATCAAGGGCGGACAGGCGCAAATCGACCAGTTCCCGTCGTGGTCCACGGTGTCGTCGCTGAAAGCGACCCCCGGTGTGACGATGAGCCTGTTCAAGTCGACCGAGACCAACTACCTGGCCTTCAACGAGAACGTCAAGCCGTTCCAGGACGTGCATGTGCGCCGGGCCATCTCCTACGCGATCAACCGCCAGGCGATCATCAAGGCGGTGCTGTTCGGCAACGGCGACCCGGCCAACTCGCTCTTCCCGCCCCAGGTGCCTTACTACGACCCGAACACTCCGGGCTTGCAGTACAACCTGGCGAAGGCCAAGCAGCAGATGGCTGAGTCGAGCGTGCCGCACGGCTTCACCACGACGATGCTGCTCCCGTCGGGTAACTCCGACTACGCCACGATCACCACGATCGTGCAGGCAGAGCTCAAGCCGCTCGGCATCAACGTCAAGGTCCAGACGCTTGACCCGAACACGGCCAACGCGAACTTCCAGACCGAGAAGTACGACATGAGCCTGACACTGTGGACGATGGACATTCCCGACCCGGACGAGCTGGCGACATTCGGCCTCGACCCGAACTCGGGTGCCAAGTCCTTCTTCACCAGCTATGACAACCCGACGGTGGTCAAGGACGTGCACGCGGCTGAGCAGATCACCACCCCGTCCAAGCGCCAGTCGCTCTACAACGTCGTCCAGACCGACGCTGCGCAGGACGCCTTCATGGCGTTCCTTTACTACTCGCCGTATCCGTACGTGACCACGTCGAACGTGCACGGCTTCTTCGTCACGCCGCTCGGCAACTACCACATGCAGGACGTCTGGCTGAGCAAGTAGCCGCGGCTGCTGCTCCCCCCCCCCCACCCCCCATGAAAAAAAGAACCCCCGTGCCGGGCACTCGCGAGAGTGCCCGGCACGCCCCCCGCCTCCAAGCTGAAGCGAGGTCCTCATGGGCCGGATGACCTTCGTGTTCCGGCGGCTCCTGCTGCTGGTGCCGACGGTGCTCGGTGTCACGATCATCACGTTCTTCATGATCCACCTCATCCCCGGCGACCCGGCCAGGACCATACTCGGCATCCATGCCACCCCGCGCGCGATCGCGATCCTGCACCGTGAGTGGGGCCTGAACCGGCCGCTCGCCAGCCAGTACTGGCTGTTCATGGACAGGCTTGTGCACGGCAACCTCGGCACAAGCCTGTACTACGGTGTGCCGGTCGCCGGCCTGGTCACCAGCCATCTCCCGGCGACGCTCTGGCTGATCTGCTATGCGGCCGTGATTGCCATCGTCATCAGCGTGCCGCTTGCGATGATCGCGGCAAGCCGCAAGGACGCGGTGCGCGACCACATCGTCCGGGCGGTACCGCTGCTCGGCCTCGGGATGCCGGCATTCTGGCTCGCACTCATACTCCAGACCACGCTGGCACTTAAGTTCCGGCTGTTCCCGGTCAGCGGCTACGGCACCGGCTTCGTCGGGCACCTGCACTCGATGTTCCTGCCGGCCCTGACGGTGGCGATTGCGCTCTGCCCCGTCGTCATCCGCAGCCTGCGGGCCAGCATGCTCAACGTGCTCGGCGCGGATTTCGTCACCACCGCGCGTGCTAAAGGCGTGCCCGGCCCGCGCTTGTTTGTCAGGCACGTGCTCCGCAACGCCGTGATCCCGGCCGTCACAGTGCTGGGCATCAACATCGGCTTCCTGATCGGCGGCACGCTGATCGTTGAGCAAGTGTTCCAGGTCCCTGGCATTGGCCAGCTAATGATCAACTCGATCTTCCAGCGGGACTTCGACGTCGTACAGGCAGTTGCGCTTGTCTTCGGGATCATGGTCGTGCTGGTCAACCTGCTGACCGACGTTGCGTACGCGTCCCTCGACCCGAGAGTGAGGTTCGACCGGTGAGCGCGATCTCACTGTCAGCAGGAACGGGCTCCGGCGACTCCTCGCCCCAGGTGGCCGCGGCCGAGCGCACGCAGCCGCGGCGGCATCACTGGTACCGCCAGCCGGCACTGATGGCGGGCATTGTGATCATCGGGCTGATCCTGCTCGCGGTTATCGCCGCTCCGCTGCTGACCCACTGGAATCCCGATGCCCAGAACCTCAATGCAACGCTCTCCGGCTTCAGCGGGCGCCACTGGCTCGGCACCGACCAGGAGGGGCGCGACACGTTCGCGAGGCTCCTGTACGGCGGCCGGGTCGATCTCCAGGTCGCCTTCATCGCCGTGCTGTTCCCGTTCGTACTCGGCACGATCCTCGGCAGCGTGGCCGGCTACTTCGGCGGCTGGATCGACATCCTCATCATGAGGCTGGTCGACATCGTCGTCGCGTTCCCGTTCTTCGTGCTGATCATCGCGCTGGTCTTCGTGCTCGGGCCGGGCGAGCGCAGCATCTACATCGCCATCACGCTGGTCGGCTGGGTGTCCTACGCCCGGATCATCCGCGGCGAGATCCTGGTGGCCAAGCGGCAGGAGTACGTGCTGGCCGCACAGTCTGGCGGCCTGTCGAACCTGCGCATCATGGGCAGGCACCTGCTGCCGAACGTGATTACCCAGGCGATCATCTATGCGATGTCCGACATCGTGCAGGACATCCTGGCCATCGTCACATTGAGCTATCTCGGCCTGGGCATTCAGCCGCCGACACCGGACTGGGGGACCATGATCTCCGACGGGCAGAATTTCCTGACCACCCACTGGCAGCTGACAACGATTCCCGGACTGGCCGTCGTGGTCACCGGTCTCGGGTTGTCACTGATCGGCGACGGGCTAGCCGACCTGCTGCGGCCGGGCCAGTGAGCGGCGGGTACCCGGTGAACCAGCCCCTGCTCCAGGTCAGTGACCTGCACGTACAGATAGCCAGCCGACGCGGCATCGTCCGCGCGGTCGATGGAGTATCGCTTGAGGTGCCCGCTGGCGAAGCAGTCGGCCTGGTCGGCGAGTCCGGCTCGGGCAAGAGCATGACGCTGCGCGCGATGCTCGGCGTCCTGCCGCCCGAGGCGCGGGTCACTGCTGGCCAGGTCCTCCTGGACGGAGTCGATCTGACTCAGCTCGGTAACAGCCAGCTCAACAAGATCCGCGGGCCGAAGATCGCGATGATCTTCCAGGAGCCGATGAGCGCGCTCAACCCGGTGATGCGAGTCGGCAGCCAGATCGCCGAAGGTCCCCAGGTCCACCTGGGCATGAACAGGCGGCAGGCGGCCGAGCGCGCGCTCGAGCTCATGCGGCGGGTCGGCATCCCCGATCCGGAGCGCAGGTACCGCTCGTTCCCGCATGAATTCTCCGGCGGCATGCGGCAGCGAGTCATGATCGCGATCGCGCTGTCGTGCGAGCCGTCGCTGATCTTGTGTGATGAGCCGACGACAGCACTCGACGTGACGATCCAGGATCAGATCTTGCGGCTGCTGACGAGGCTCTGCCGGGAGTCCGGGACGAGCCTGGTCTTCGTCACCCACGACCTTGCCGTCGTCGCCCAGGTCTGCCAGCAGCTCGCCGTCATGTACGCGGGCCGGATCGTGGAGCGTGGCTCGGTAGAAGGGGTGCTCACGCAGCCGTCTCACCCGTACACGCTCGGCCTGGTCAGGTCGGCTCCCGACGTGGATCACCCGCGCGCGTCGCTGGTCGCCATCCCCGGCGCGCCACCGAGCCTGGTCAGTCCCCCGGCGGGCTGCCGGTTCCATCCCAGGTGCAAGTTCGCCGAGGAGGACTGCACAGTGACCGAGCCCCCGTTGCGGCTCATCGATGCCGGACACTCGACCGCGTGCCTGCACTTCGAGCGCTGCCTCGATGAGCTCCGGACCGAAGGAGCGGACCGATGACGACGCTGCCGCAGGGCACGGAACTTCCGCTTGCTGCCGGGCCTGCCGTCATCCCCCCGCGGCCAGACGGGCCGTTGCTGGAGGCCACGGACCTGGCGGTGGATTTCTCCCTGGGCTCCGCGCTGATCGCCCGGATGCGGCATGAGGCAAATGTCCTGCACGCGGTCGACGGCGTTGACCTGACGATCCCGCGCGGCGAGGCGCTCGCGCTTGTCGGCGAGTCCGGGTCGGGCAAGTCGACGCTGGCGCGCGCACTGGCCGGCCTCCAGCGCCCGGACCGGGGCGAGATCCGGCTCGAGGGCAAGATCTTGCCGCCCCGGCGATCGCGCACAGACCAGCGCAAGATCCAGATGGTCTTCCAGGACCCGTATTCCTCACTGAACCCCCGCCTCACCGTCGGCGGCATGCTGCACGAACTCCTTCGGGTACACCACGTCGTGCCGGGGACTGAGGTCGAGTCCTACACCAGGGAATTGCTCGGGCTAGTCGGCCTCGGCGAAGAGGCTGTCCACGCCTACCCGCGGCAGTTCTCCGGCGGGCAGCGTCAGCGGGTGGCCATCGCCAGGGCGCTGGCACTGCGGCCCGAGTTGCTTGTGGCGGACGAGCCGGTCTCGGCCCTGGACGTCAGCGTGCAGGCGACGATCCTGAACCTGCTGCAGGACCTGCGCGCGGAGCTCGGCCTGACACTTCTGCTGATCTCGCACAACCTCGCGGTCGTCCGGCACTTGTGTGACCGGATAGCGGTCATGTACCTGGGCCGGATTATCGAGGTCGCGCCAACCGAGACCTTGTTCGCGAGCCCGCAGCACCCGTACACCCAGGGCCTGCTGGCCGCGATCCCGCGGATGACCTTCACCGCCGAGGGCGACGTCCCTGCCGTCAAGGGCGACCCGCCGAGCCCGCTGCGGATCCCGGCCGGCTGCCGGTTCCGCACCCGCTGCCCGATAGCTCAGCCGATCTGCGAGCAGCAGGATCCGGCGCTCACCGCGGCTGCGGGCGATCCGCTCCACAGCGCGGCATGCCACTTCGCCTTCGGTGCCGCGCCGCCGCCGGCTCATGCAGCTAGCGCGGCGGACGCAGCCAGCACAGCAGACGAAGGGACGCGGTCATGAAGGTCTTCATCTCCTCCGACATGGAGGGAACGGCCGGTGTCGTGGACTGGCAGCAGTGCGTCGGTGATAGTCAGGAAGCGGCGGCTGGCCGCAAGCTCCTGCTGGCCGAGGTGAACGCGGCGATCGAGGGTGCGCTGGCCGGCGGCGCCACCCAGATCGTGGTGAACGACTCGCACTCGACGATGCGTAACCTGCCTGCCGATCAGCTGGCCGGCCGGGCGTCGTACCTGTCCGGCAGTCACAAGCCGCTGTACATGATGCAAGGACTTGACGACAGCTTCGACGCGGTGCTCTTCATCTCCTACCACGGCTCGGTCGGTGCCCCGGCGGGAATGTCCCACACTTACAACCCGCGAGCCGTGGTGGAGGCGCGCATCGACGGCGCGGTGACCGGCGAGGCGGGAATCAACGCGCTGGTTGCCGCGCACTACGGCGTCCCGGTCGTGCTGGTTACCGGCGACCGGTGCGCGTGTGAGGAGACAGCGGCGCTGATTCCCGGCGTCCATCAGGCCGTGGTGAAAGAGCACGTCAGCCGGCTGGCGGCGCACAGCATGCACCCGGAGCTCGCCTGTGAGCTGATCCGCGAGCAAGCTCGCGCGGCGGTGGCGGCAGCAGCCGAAGCTGCGCCGCCGCCGCTCCATCCCGGCGTCCTTGAGGTGTCGGTGCGCACCACCGACATCGCGGAGGCGGCCAGCTGGGTCCGCGGCGTCGACCAGAGCGGACCGCGTGAGCTGCGGATACACGGCGAGAGTCGGCTCGCCACCTACCGCGCGTTCTGCGCGGCCATCCTTCTCACCCGCACGGTCGCGGAGATGGTATGACAGCCGAAGCGCCACCAGGCCAAGCGCGGGTGGCCGTCGTCACCGGCGCGGCAGGCGGCATTGGCGAAGCGGTCTGCCGGCGGCTCGCAGCCGACGGATTCGCAGTCGCGTGCCTGGACGTCGCGGAGGCGGAGGTCACGAAGCTGGCCGCTGAGTTCCCGGTGGGACTCGGGCTGGCGGTAGATGTCCGGGACGCGGCGTCGGTTCATCTCGCCGCTGACCGCATCAGGGCCGAGCTTGGCGCGCCCTGGCTGCTGGTTAACGTGGCCGGCGTATTCAGCATCCAGCGCATCACCGACCTGACCGAAGCGGAATGGGACCGCATCCTCGACACGAACCTGAAAGGTCCGTTCCTGACCTGCCGGGAATTCCTGCCTGACATGATCGGCGCCAGGGATGGCTGCCTGGTGAACGTAGCGTCGACGGCCGGCGTCCGCGGCGGACGGCAGCGCGCGGCCTATAGCGCATCGAAAGGCGGACTGGTCCAGCTCACCCGCAGCCTGGCGATCGACCACGGCCCTGACGGCGTTCGCGTCAACTGCGTGTGCCCTGGACTGATCGATACGTCGATGGCCGACTGGATCCGCCGCGACGATGAGGCGCTAACCGGGTGGGCAGCAGGTCTCCCGGCGCGGCGCATCGGCGTCGCTACCGAGGTGGCCGACGTCGTCGCGTTCCTGGCTAGCGACGGGGCCAGCTACCTGCACGGGGCCGTGCTGATGGTCGACGGCGGCGGTACGGCTTGAGCATGCAGGCCAGCCGATGAACCACGCCGAGGAGGATGGCGCGGCGGATTCTCACCCGCCCGCCGCACCCCTCCCGCCCGCCGCACCCCTCCCGCCCGCCGCACCCGCCCCGCCCGCCGCACCCGCCCCGCCCGCCGCACCCGCCCCGCCCGCCGCACCCGTTCCCGGCCGGTCACCCGCCGGGTCGCGGCGCGCCTCCCGCCTGGTCGACATCGCACGGGCCGCGGGCGTGCACGTCTCGACAGTCTCGCGGGTCCTGAACGGAGATCCGGGACTGTCCATCAGGCCCGAGACAATCGAGCGGATCCTCGCCGCGGCTCGGACGCAGAGCTACCGCCCCAACGCGGCGGCGCGCGCACTCAAGCGGGATCGCACCGGCGCCTTCGCGTTCGTCGTCCCGCTGCTCCGCAACCCCATCTGGGTCCGGCTGCAACGCGGAGCGCTCCAGCGGGCAGGCGCGCGTGGCTACGTAGTCATGATGCTCGAAGAGCCAGAGGGTGAGCCGAAGCCGCCCGCCACGTACCGCTACCTGGTCGAAGAGAGCCGGGTCGACGGACTGCTGCTCGCGACCGCGCTCAGGGAGGCCAGCCCCGAAGCCGCCGTGCGCGGGGTCCCGCACGTCTACGTCAACCGGCGAGGACCTGATCCCGGCAACGACGTCGTGATGGACGAGGCAGGGGCGGTCCGGCTCTTCATCGAGCACGTGGCCAGCCTCGGCCACCGCAGTGTCGTCCTCATCGACGGGCCGCAGGACGTCGATACCGTCCACCGCCGGGTGACCGCCGCCCGCCGGTGCTGTGCCAGCCGTGGCATGGCCGTCACCATTCGGCACGCGCCCGCCACCGAGGAAGGCGGCTGGGACACGGCGAGGCGGATGCTCCGGGCTGGCAGGCTGCCGACCGCGTGCGGCGTCGGCAGCATCAACCAGTTGTTCGGCGTGCTCGCCGCCTTCAGGGACGCCGGGGTGCCAGTGCCCGGCGAGGTGTCGGTGGTCAGCTTCGACGAAGACGAATGCCTTGCCTTTCTCGACGTTCCGGTCACCAGCGTCAGCATGCCGCTGGAGGACCTGGGCAGCGCGGCAGTCGACGCCCTCGTCGCCAGGATCGAGGGCGGGGCGGCTGCGGACGTGCTAGTCCGCGAGCCGATGTCGCTGGTCGCGCGATCTTCGGTGGGCGCGCCGCCGGGTCAGTCTGGCGGCGTGCCGAGACAGCGATGTAGTGGGGAGTCAGATGACGTCTGAACTGGCGGGCAAGGTAGCGGTCGTGACCGGAACGGCACACGGCATCGGCAGCGCCATCGCCTCGGCGCTGCGCGCTGACGGCGCCGACGTGCGCGGCGTCGATAGACCCGGCGTCGATATCTACGGTGCCGAAAGTGAAGGGTCCAAGTCTGCGTTGGTCGACCTGACCGACTCGACTGCGGTAGCTGACTTCTTCGCCGAGGTTGGCGCAGTGGACATCCTGGTCAACAATGCGGGCGGAGTCTGCGGTCAGGTTGGCCACGCGCTCGAGCAGGTTCCCGACGAGGACTGGCATGCCGTGGTCAACGCCAACCTGACCTCGGCCTTCCACTGCACGCGGGCCGTCGTGGCCGGCATGAAACAGCGCGGCTGGGGCCGGATCGTCAACATCTCCTCGGCAGCCGGGCTGACTGTCAGCAAGACCGGCATTCAGGCGTACGCAAGCGCGAAGGCCGGCCTGATCGGGTTCACCAGGCAGATGGCGCACGAACTCGGGCCGTCCGGCATCACGGTGAACTGCATCGCGCCTGGCTTCATCTTGTCGAATCCGACAACCGAGGTGCAGTGGCAGAGCTATGGCAAGGACGGCCAGCGCGAACTGATCCGCGGCATCGCCACGCGCAGGCTCGGTGAGCCGGCCGACATCGCTAACGGCGTCCAGTTCTTCGCCTCAGCGCGGTCGGGCTGGATTACCGGGCAGGTCATCGCCATCGACGGTGGTAGTGCCTTCCTGTGACAGATCAGCATGCGGCGCTGAGGTTCGCTGCGAACGATGTGAACTACCTGCGGGAACTGGCTGAGTTCATCGCCGTGCCCAGTGTCAGCAGGGACGCCGATCACTCCACCATGCTGGTGGCCGCGCGCTGGCTCGCTGAGCGGCTGTCGTTCGCGGCCGGCCGGGTGGAGCAGACCGACGGGCACCCGGTGGTGCGTGGTGAGTGGCTTGGCGCTCCCGGCGCGCCCACGATCCTGGTGTACGGTCACTACGACGTGCAGCCCACCGGCGACATCGCCGAGTGGGCGACCCCGCCGTTCGAGCTGACAGCCGACGGTGACGTCGTCCGCGGCCGCGGTGTCAGCGACGACAAGGGGCCCGTCTACCTCGTGCTCAAGACGGCCCAGGCCTTCATCGAGCAATGGGGACGGCTGCCGCTGAACGTGAAGTTCCTGCTTGAGGGCGAGGAGGAAATCGGCAGTCCGCACCTGGCCGCCTACATCCGGGCGAACGCAGCGGCGCTGGCGGCCGATCTCGTCATCTCCGCTGACGGCGCCATGTGGCGGTCGGCCGAACCGTCGCTCTCGATCGGGTCCAAGGGCCTGGTGTCGATGGACATCATCGTCGAGGGGGCCGCGGGCGACCTGCATTCCGGCCGTTACGGCGGCACCGTTGCCAATCCGCTGCACGCGCTCAGCCAGATTCTGGCCAGCCTGCATGATCCCGACGGCCGTGTCGCGGTGCCCGGTTTCTACGACGGCATTCCGCCACTGACGCCGCAGCGCCGGGGCGAGATCGCTGCCGTCTCATTCGACGAGACCGGCTACCTGCTCGGCCTCGGCCTCAGCGAGGCGCACGGCGAGCCTGGCTACAGCACGCTGGAGCGCTTGTGGGAGCGGCCGACGCTGGAAATCAACGGCATCAGCGGTGGCGGCAAGTACACGGTCATCCCGCATGCCGCAGTAGCCAGCGTGTCCTGCCGCCTCGTTCCCGGCCAGGACCCGGATGCGGTGCTCGGGCACATTGCCGCGCACGTCAGCCGGCAGCGGACGCCGGGCGCACGTGCCCGCCTGCAGGCGGACGACGCCCGGGTGCCCGCGTATACGATCCCGGCCGACCACCCGGCGATCCGCTCGGCGGCGGCCGCGCTCGGGACCGTCTATCCCGGCCAGCCGGTGCTGCTGGCCAAGATCGGCGGGACCCTGCCTGCGGCCGACTTGTTCGAGCGCGAGCTTGGTGCCAAGACCCTGTTCTTCTCGTTCTCGACCGCCGACGAGAACCTGCACGCCCCGAACGAGTTCCTGCGCGTCGCGCGGCTACGCGAAGGCATGCGGGCCACTGAAGCGCTCTGGCGCCTGATGGCGGCGGGCCCGCACCGGATCGGAAGGACTGCTGATGACTGAATTCGCTAGTGGCGAAGGAGCGAGCGCGACCCCCGGAACCCCCGCGGCGGCCGCGCCGTACGCGGCCTATTCCTACCTGCCCGCGGGCACGCTTCAGGATTTCGCGCTCGCGCCGGAATTCGGCCGCGTGCCTGCTTACGCCGGCGCCGGCCTGACCACCGAGCAGGCAGCGCGCTCTGCCGGGCTGCTACGCGACAGCCTCGTCATCAGTCTGCACGATCACCCGGTTCGCTTCCCCGCTGACATGGCGCAGACGCCGGCGTACAACCGGACCGGACGGCAGCACGCTGCCTACGCTGGCCTGCGGGCCTCCGGCATGACTGTGGTGTTCGACAACCTCATGGATGGCACCGCATGCGTGACCGGTAACGCGCCGTGGCGCTGGAACGACATCATCACTGATCTCGGCATGCGGCAGGCTGACCTGGCGCATGCCGAGGGCTTCACGGTCATCAGGACCGTCGCCGACATCGACACAGCCCGCCAGGCCGGAGTCGTGGGCCTGGTGTTCGGGCTGGAGGCGGCGACGCCGATCGAGAACGAGATCGACCGGCTGGACGTGCTCTACGGTCTCGGGATCCGGCAGATCGGGATCGCCTATTCCGATGCCAACGCTCTCGGCAGCGGCCTTAGCGAGCTGACTGACGGCGGGCTGACTGCGTTCGGCCGCCGCGCCGTTACCAGGATGAACCAGCTCGGCATGGCCATCGACTTGTCCCATTCGTCGGACCGGACAGCGCTCGACACCTGCGGGGCCAGTGCGAAGCCGGTACTCATCACGCACGCCGGAGCGCGAGCGGTCTGGGATACCGCCCGGATGAAACCAGATGAGGTGCTGCGGGCGGTCGCAGCGACCGGCGGAGTGATCGGAATGTCTGCGGCGCCGCATACCACGCTCTCGCCGGCGCACCCGCGGCACAACATCGAGTCCGTCATGGACCACTTCCGCTACTGCGCGGACCTGGTCGGCATCGAGCACGTCGCGTTCGGCCCTGACACCTTCTACGGCGATCACGTCGCGCTGCACCGGATCTTCGCGCACCTGCTCAGCCTTTCCGCGATGCGGGGGCCGAGCTTCGATCGGGTCAGCTACGTTGACGGACTGGAGAATCCGACTGAGAACTTCGCCAACATCTGCGACTGGCTCGTCAGGGACGGCTGCAGCGATGATGAGATCCGCGCTGTCCTCGGCGGCAACATCTACCGGGTGCTTGGCGAGATCTGGTAAGCGAAAGGGTGATCAGCTTGGCCCGACCGTTCAGTCACCTCCGCGGCGAGCAGGAGCGCACAGCCGACGCCCAGCGGGCGGAGGTGGTGGCGCGGCAGCTCGCCGGCAGCGTGTCGAGCGTCGCAACAACGTTCGTCGACCACAGCGGTGCCGCCAGGGTCAAGGTTGTGCCGCTCAGCGGCCTGCCGAAGGCGGCCAGGACCGGCCTCGGGTTCTCGCCGGTTATCGATGCGTTCCTCAGCGACGGGAGCATCGATCCGGCATCCCCGCTCGACCGGCCCGATGGTGACCTGCGTCTTGTCCCTGACCTGGACGGGATCACCGCGCTCGCGGAGCCGGCGGGCTGGGCGCTGGTACCCGGCGACCGCTTCCAGCAGGACGGCACGGTGTACGCGTGCTGCCAGCGCTCGTTCGCGCGGGCTCAGGTTGCTGCCGGGCTCAGCAAGGGCATCAGCGCGCTGATGGCGTTCGAGATCGAGTGGATGGTCGGCCGCGACACGGCGGACTTCGAGCCGGCCTTCGGCGGCACGGGGTACGGGCTGAGCCGCATCACCGGGTCCGCCGACTATGTCCGTGACGTGCTCGCTGCCCTGCAAGCCGCGGGCGTGCGGGTCGAGCAGATCCACCCGGTGTCAGCGGCGGACACCTGCGTGCTGGTGAAGTTCGTGATCGGTGCGGTGACCGCCAGGCACGGGCTCCGCGCGTCGTTCGCGCCTGCGGTCTTTACCGACAACGTCGGCAACGGCGGGCATCTGCATGCAAGCTTTACGCGGCACGGGCGCAGCCTGCTGAGCGGCGGCAGCGGTCCGCACGGCCTCACCGAGACGGGCGAGTCCATCATCGCCGGGCTGCTCGAGGCGCTGCCGGCCCTGCTGGCCATCGGCGCGCCATCGCCGGCCAGCTATCTCCGGCTCCGTCCGTCTCGCTGGGCCGGCGTCTACCAGATGTGGGGTGCGGAGAACCGGGAAGCGGCGGTCCGGTTTATCGCGGCGAGCCCGCCGGAACCTGGCACCGCGAACGTGGAGCTGAAGTGCTTCGACCTCAGCGCCAACCCGTACCTGCTGACCGGCGCCGTCCTTGCCGTCGCGATTGCCAGTGCCGACCGCCATGCCCGCCTGCCCGACGAGGTGACCGGTGATCCGGCGGCACCTGGTCACCCGATGGCGGGCCGCGTCCCCCGGCTGCCAGGCAGCCTGGCCGAGACGGTCAGCGCCCTGGAGGCCAGCGATGATCTCCGCAAGGCGGCCGGTGACCAGCTCATCAGCACCTTCGCCGCGTCGAGGCGGGCGGAGATCGAACTGGCCGCCGGCCTGCCTGACGAGGAAGTCATCGGCCGTGCCCGGTGGGTGGTTTAGATGGCGGCCAGCGAGAGCGGACCCGGCCTGCGCCTCGTGGACCATCACGTCCACGGCGTCCTCACCGGCGAGCTTGATCAAGCCGGCCTCGAGGCGGCGCTCAGCGAGTCGTCGTCGCCCGCGCCGCCGGGAACCAGCGTGTTCGACAGCCACCTAGGCTTCGCGGTCCGGCGCTGGTGCGCTCCGGTCCTCGATCTTGACCCGCTCGCGCCGGCCGCTGACTATATTCGCCGGCGCCTCGAACTCGGCAACAACGAGGCCAGCCGTCGGCTACTGAGCGCAGCCGGAGTCGCCCTCTGGCTCGTCGATACCGGCTACCAGAGCGACGCTGTCACGACCGTCAGCGAACTGGCTGAGCTCAGCGGCACGCCCGGCCTCGAGGTTGCCCGGCTCGAGTCGATCGCGGAGCAACTGGCTAGCTCAAGCGGCGGCGCCGGCCGGTTCGCCGACGAGTTCACTGCAGCCGTGCAGCAGGCCGCCGCGACCGTGATCGGCTTCAAGTCGGTTGCCGCTTACCGCGGCGGCCTGGACTTCGACCCGGAGCGACCGCGCCCGGCGGAAGTGCAGGCTGCGGCGGGCCAGTGGCTGCAGCAGCTCGAGTCCGGCAGGCCGGCCCGGCTAGAGGACCCGGTGCTGATCCGGCACGGCATCTGGTCAGCGCTGGACACCGGACTGCCGCTGCAGCTGCATACCGGATACGGCGACACCGACTCGCGGCTGCACCGTGCCGATCCGGCACTGCTGCATGACTTCCTGCTGGCGAGCCAGCAGGCTGGCGCTGCGGTCATGCTGCTGCACTGCTACCCCTATCACCGCCAGGCAGGGGCCATGGCCGCGTTGTTCCCGCACGTTTACATGGACGTCGGCGAGGCACTCAATCATGTCGGCGCGCGGTCGGCCGCCGTGCTTGCTGAGGCACTAGAACTGACGCCGTTCCACAAGATGCTGTACTCCTCGGACGCCTTCGGCCTGGCTGAGCTGCACTACCTGGGCGCTGCCGGGTTCCGTCGGGACTTGGACCGCCTCACCGGCGACCTTGTGGCCGACGGCGCCTGGTCGGCATCAGATGCCGCCAGGGTGAGCGAGCTGATCGGCAGCGGCAACGCAGCACGCGTCTACCGGCTGAGCGAGCGGTGACCGCTCTGGGGCTCGCCGCGGCGGACATCGAGGAGCTGAGGCTCACGCTTACCGAGCTGGTCGCTGCCGAGCTGACAGCGGCGGCCGAGCTGCGCCGTGACTTGCATCGCAACCCGGAACTATCCGGCGCGGAGTGTGCCACCGCGGTTGCCGTGGCCAGCGCGCTGGGCAGCCCTGATGCGGAGTCGATCGCCGGAACCGGCAGGCTTATCCGCATCGGCCCGCCGGACGGACCGTGCATAGCCATCCGGGCCGAGCTCGACGGGCTGCCCATCCCTGAGCAGACCGGCGTCTCGTGGGCGTCGGCCAACGGCGCGATGCACGCCTGCGGGCATGACGTCCACCTGGCAGCACTCACCGCGCTGGGCCGGGCCGCCCGGCAGGCCGATCTGCCGGTCGCTGTGCTGGCCGTGCTGCAGCCACGCGAGGAAACGGCACCGTCCGGAGCGATGGACGTCGTCACGTCGCCGGAGTTCGCCGCTCAGCACCCGGCCGCGATGATCGGCGTACATCTGCAGCATCTGCTCCCGGCCGGGACAGTCGCAGTGCCCGCAGGTGTCGTCAACGCTGCGACCGATGACTTCGAGATCACCGTGACCGGGCGTGGCGGGCACGCCGGCTACCCCCAGCTGGCCGCCGACCCGGTGCTCGCCCTGTGCCAGTCGGTGGTCGCGCTGCAGCAGCTCATCAGTCGCCGGATCGATCCGACTCATGCTGCAGTGATCTCGGTCGGGACCCTGCAGGCAGGCCACGCGCCCAACGTCATCCCGGCCACTGCGGCCGCCAGCGGCACCATCCGGACGCTGGACGGCCACGACCGGCAGTTCTTGCGCTCGGCCATCGGCGACACAGTGGCGGCGGTCTGCCTGGCGTACGGCTGCGAGGGCGCTGTCACCGTCGTTCCCGCCGAGCCCGCCCTGGTCAACGACCCGCGACTGGCCGATGCATGCCAGCCGCTCCTGCGGCGCGCCGGCTACCTTGTCGAGACCGGATTCGCCTCATGCGGAGCTGACGACTTCGCTTACTACGGCACCGCGCTGCCGTCGGTCATGATGTTCGCCGGCAGCGGGACTTCCGTCTCGCTGCACCACGCTGAGTTCCTGCCGGCCGATGGAGCCATCGGCGACGTGGCGAGCGCGATGCTGGCCGGCTACCTGGGGGCACTCAAAGTCGGGTAGGCGTTCGCCGTCGTGTCACCCGCTCGGGCGTCATGACAGGGTCGGCCTCGATCCGGAATGCTGATCAAGCACCAAACGGCGATCTGCTGACGTCGGGCAGCCAGGCTGGTAGCCCGGCGTAGGCCGCAGCTGATCCGCTGGGGGGGCAGCTCGAGGGGGGGCTTGGGCGTCCTGGGTCGCTCACGGGTCCAGGGCACCCAGGCCGGAGCTGCCTGCCCCGGCGCGGGCGAAGGACGTGTACGGCATAATCTCGCCCGGCTTGATCACGCCGTCCTCGATCGCGCGGGCAAGCAGCGCGTCCTTACTTGGCGCGGTCCGCCCGGTGGCCGCGTACTTGGCGCGCGCGCGGCTGATGTACTGCCGGACGGTGTTCTCGCTGATCGACATGCGCCGCCCGACCGATGCTTTCGACATGCCCTGGAACCAGAGCAACAGCGCCTGCCGCTCCTGCTCCGACAGTGTCGGCCGGGACGGCCGCTGGTCGGCTAGCATCGCTCTGGCCTGCGACCGGGTCACGTACGGCCGGTCTGCGGCAGCCGCCAGCACGGCCTCGACGAGATGATCGCGGCCCTCTTCCTTAGACACGTAGGCATGCGCACCGTTGTCTAGCGTCTCCATCACTATCGCCGGATCGCTGTGCCCGGAGAAGGCCACAACCCGGTATCCGCCTGCCACCAGAACGGGGATCTGAGTGGTGACTAGCTCGCCGGACAGCTCCAGGTCCAGGATCACCACGTCGGCCGACGGCCGCGCCCCGGCGCTGAGTCCGGTCAAGTCGCGTGCAGTCTGCACCAGCCGCACCCGCTGGCCGGGATCGGACCGGATCCAGGACGCCACCCCCTCGGTCACGACCGGATGGTCTTCGATGATCGCCACCGTCACCCGTTGTTCCATCGCGCCTCCGCCCAGAGCATGTCGCCGTCTTGCTGCTGTTCGATCCAGACCCCCTCGCTGGCTGCCGGCAGCCCGACAACCGTGCCGGTGTCAGCTACGAAGCTGACGGCGACTCCGGCGGCCACGGCCGTCAGCGTGATCCGCGCCTGGCTGCGCGCGGCTGTCAGAATCGCGATGGCGGCGTCGGTAATCAGCCGGCGGGCCGGGCCGGGCATCTGCGGCAGTGCCCCGGCTGTCTCGATCTCGACGGCAAGCCCGCGCCGTTCGGCCATGTCGGCACTCGCGTGCAGTTCGTGCACGAGCGATCCAGGTACCTCATCGCCCTCGGCCAGTAGCCGGCGCAGCCGGGCAGCCTGGACCGCGCACCTGATGCGCACCTGCGCGTCGCCAGGGTTAGCCGTCCCCGCCGCCAGCTCGGCGACTAGCGGGACCGCACTTTCCTGCAACGCCAGCCAGCGGGCGTGCCTGGCAACCCGGATGATCTCCGCGGTGGCCTCCCGCTCGCGCGCGGCCTGCTCAATCCGCACTGCCGAGGCGGACTCGTCAGCCGCGGCATCTAGCGCCCTGACGCCTACGGCGACGGCCACCTGGGCGATGGTGGACCAGGCCAGCACGGCAAGGAATCCGGCCAGGTCAGTGCGGTGCAACCCATCGTGCAGCTGCACTCCAAGGATGCCCAGGGCCACGGCGGCGAGGTACGAGGCGAGCTCGGCGAACCTGCGGTGCAGTAGCACGAGCACGCCCGTCCAGCCGGCACTCCCCCACGCCCAGTTGACCGCCAGCATCTGGCCCGCCGGGCTGGCCGCCGCTGCTGCCGTGCTGGCAGCCAGCGCGATGATGGCCACCGCCCAGGCCGGTTGCCAGCCGGGCGCTCCGCGCAGCACCAGTATCGACCCGGCGGCGATTGCCAGGGCCATGACCAGCCACATGGCGGTCTGGAAAGCGAACGAGCTGTAGGCCGGCCGGTTTTGCAGCAGCTGTCCGCCCGCCCCGGCGAGATGCCAGCCTGCCACCAGGAAGACCACAGCGATGGTGAAGGCCCGCTGATAGCGGCCAGACATCATGGCCGTCGGCTGCACGGCGGTCATGCCGGCCAGCTCACGGTTACGGTCGTGCCTGCGCCGGGACGGCTGGCGATCGCGGCCCGGCCGCCGGCTGCCAGCATTCGGCCAGTGATCGACTCGCGGATCCCCCGGCGTGATGGCTGGGTGGCGGCCGGATCGAACCCGCAACCACGGTCGGTGATCTTTACGACCGCCCAGCCGGCACCGCCAGTGACGGTCACCTCCGCCTGGCCAGTTCCGGCGTGACGCTCCACGTTGCGCAGCGCCTCGCCGACGCAGGCGACCAGCTGATCCGCGACCGGAGACGGCAGCGTGGCCGGCTCGAGCTTCAGCCGCACGGCCAGGTCACCGATGCTGGCCGCGGCCCGCTCCAGCTCCGGTCGCAGGTCAGTCAGCGGCGCCGACCCGCCTGGCACGGCCGGAGCGCCCGCGAGCTCTTGCAGCACGCGCAGGTCCCGTGCGGCCTGCGCGGTCAGCGCCCGTGACGGTTCGGCAAAGGCGCCGGCCGCAACCATGGTCAGGGTCGACAGGACGGTGTCGTGCAGCTGGCGATGCTGTTCTCGCTCGTCAGCACGCCGCGCCTCCTCGGCCCGGATCTGCCGGTCGGTCTCCAGGCTGGCGGCGACGATCACGTCCGCTTGCCGCGCCCCGCCGCGGATCACGGCCACCAGTCCGGCGGCGACGATCGTCTCTACCACCAGCAGCCAGGCATCGACCGGGTGCCCGGAGCCGAGCCCGTAGGCGACGACCACGATCGCGGCCCCCGGAAGTCCGAGCCACGGCCGCAGGGCGATCTGCAAGATGTACACCGACGTGCAAGCCAGCGGGAGCATCCAGGTCGTGCTGCCCTTGATCAGAGCAGCCGGGACCAAGTGCTGCTGCGCCAGTACCAGCAGCGAGATGACCGCGGCGTCGGCGAGCACCACGACCGGTGTCAGCCCGGACCGCCGGATCCGCCAGGCGAAGAAGGCAGACCACAAGCACAGCGCAGTCAGCGGCGCGCCTAGCCACCAGCCGGAGATCTTCTTCGTTTCTGCCAGGACCGCTACCGCGGTGAACAAGACGGCGCCGCTGAGGCGCAGGCCGATCGCGTACCACCCGGCGAGCTGGTTCAGGGCCTGGTCAGATGGCCCTGCCGCGCGCGGGCGGCGCGTGCCTGCGTGACGGCTCGCGGGGGGCTGAACTCGCCCTCCGACGAAAGCAGCTGCCGGTTCCACCGGACCAGTATGCGGCAGGATAACGGCCCTGGAGCGGTGACATTTCAACATCTGGGCAGGCTGACCAACCTGCCGCTCTGCTGGCTGGTGAGCGGCAGTTCTTCCGATCAGCCGAGCTATGCGGTCTTGCTGCTGACCCTCCGGCGCGCTGGCTCCCGGCCGCGCGGCTGGCTGGGCCGGGGCTGCGGCAGGATCTCGGGGATGGGCCGGTCCTGCGGTTCGCCGGCGGACAGCGTGAGCTTCTCGCCATAGTGCTGGATGTCCAGCGGCTCCCCGTCGGACAGCAGGTAGTGCGCGGCCGCATGGGTGACCTCGACGCGAAGCTTGCGGCCGCGAATCGTGATGGTGTAAGCCAGCCTGCTGATGCCCTCGGGGAGCCGGGGCGCGAACGACACCGTGCCACCGTAGTGCCGCAGGCCGCCGAAGCCCCAGACGAGCGCGATCCACGTCCCGGCCAGCGAGGCAATGTGCACGCCATCGCGAGTGTTGTGCTGAAGATCATCCAGGTCGATCAGCGCGGCCTCGCCAAGGTAGTCAAAAGCCAGGCCGATGTGGCCAACTTCGACCGCCACAACCGCCTGCGTGCACGCGGAGAGCGACGAGTCCCGTACCGTCAGCGCTTCGTAGTAGTCGAAGTTCCGCCGCTTCTGCTCGGCAGTGAAGGCGCCGCCGCACAGTTGCATGGCCAGTACCAGGTCGGCCTGCTTGATGACTTGCTTGCGATACAGGTCGAAGTAGGGGTAGTGCAGCAGTAGCGGGTAGTGATCGGATGGTGTGTTGTCGAAGTCCCAGACCTGGTGCCTGGTGAACGCATCTGCCTGCTGGTGAACGCCGAGCGTCTCGTCGAACGGCAGGAACATGGCCTGCGCCGCGTCCCGCCACTCGGCAGTTTCCTCCGGGTCGATGCCAAGCTCGCGCGCGCGGTCGGGGTACCTCTCCGCTGCATTTGCGGCCGCGAGCAGGTTATGCCGCGCCATCAAGTTCGTGTAGAGGTTGTCGTCGGCGACCGCACTGTACTCGTCCGGTCCGGTCACGCCGGCGATGTGGAACCGGCCCGCACCGTCATGGTGGCCCAGTGAGCGCCACAGCCGCGCGCTGTTCACCAGCAGGTCCACGCCCTCCTGCCGGGCGAACTCCTCATCCGCGCTGGCGTCGAGGTACCGCTCAACGGCACCGGCGATGTCGGCGTTGACATGGAATGCCGCTGTGCCGGCCGGCCAGTAGCTCGAGCATTCCTGGCCCGCGATCGTCCGCCACGGGAACGCGGCGCCCCGGAGTCCCAGCTGTGCGGCCCGCTGCTGAGCGGCCGGCAACGTGGAATGCCGCCAGCGCAGTGCGCTGGCTGCCGCGTCCGGGGCTGTCAGCGTCAGCAGGGGCAGGACGAACGTCTCGGTGTCCCAGAAGGCATGGCCGTCGTAGCCGGGTCCGGTCAATCCCTTCGCCGGGATCGGGCGCTCCTCGCCGCGCGCCCCGGCCTGCAGCACATGGAACAGGCCGAAGCGGACTGCCTGCTGGATCTCCACGTCGCCGTGCACCTCAACGTCGGCTCGGCTCCAGAAGTCGTCGAGATAGGCGCGCTGCGCGGCGAGCAGGCCGTCCCAGCCCAGGTGCCGCGCTCCGGTCAGCGCTGCCCAGACCTGGTCCCGGACGGCGTTCAGCGACCGCTGGCTCGACCAGCCGTAGCCGACGAACTTGATCAGCCGGATCGGCTGCCCCGGCTGAAGCGCCACCGAGGCCGTGACCAGACCGACGTCGTCGCGTACGACCGTCTCGACTCGCATCTCGGCGGGCGCGTCGATGATGTGATCCATCGCGGCCGCGACCCGCAGTCCGCTGTGCCGCGTCTGGTGGACCAGCACGACCGTGTTCTCATGGGCGGACTGGAACTCTGCCACGAGCGGATGCTCGAGCGCGGCCGACGCGCGCGGATCACTCACCGCGGCTGGCGGCAGCTGCTCGTTCGCGACCAGTTCCGATTGAACGGCGATCTGCGCGCTCGCATCGATGGGCTCAACCTCGTAGCAGACCGCAGCGATCGCGCGATGGGCGAAGGAGACGAGCCGGGTCGACCGTACCCGGACCGACCCGCCGACTGGCGACGTCCACTCCGCCTGCCTGGTCAGCGTGCCGGCCCGGAAGTCGAGTACGCGCTCATGTGACAGCAGCTTTCCGTACCTGACGTCGAACGGCTCGTCGTCCACGAACAGCCTGATCAGCCGGCCATTGGTGACGTTGATGACC
>Ga0335075_10003656_pt1 | contig 24310 bp, 26 predicted proteins | sample Lox_Sample_24_FD_206723 | JGI IMG/M metagenome (GOLD analysis project Ga0335075, IMG submission 206723) | Soil microbial communities from Loxahatchee National Wildlife Refuge, Florida, United States - Lox_Sample_2.4 | ecosystem: Environmental > Terrestrial > Soil > Wetlands | place: USA...
GGCGTCGCTGTCCCTCCCCTTGGACGGGCGCTTGCCAAGAGCGCGGGGGCAGACACGGACAAGAGCGGCAGGATCAAGGTAGAACCTGACCTGACCCTGCCGCGCTTCCGAAACATATTCGTGATTGGGGATCTTGCGTTTGCCCTCGATCGCTCTGGAAAACCGTTGCCCGGTCTCGCCCAGGTCGCGATGCAGGGAGGGGCTTATGCGGCGAAGTCCATTGTAAGAAGAATCAAAACGGGTCGGGATTTGCCACCCTTTGAATACTTCGACAAGGGAAACCTCGCAGTGATTGGACGCGCCGCTGCGGTTGCGAACGCGTTCGGGGTCAAGCTTTCCGGGTTGCCAGCGTGGCTCGTTTGGGCATTCATTCACTTGGCGTATCTTGTCCAGTTTCAAAGCAGGTTGCTGGTGTTTATTCAGTGGGCAATCCAGGACCTCACGTTCAGCCGAAGCGCGCGCCTGATAACCGGTACGACGACAAGCGACTTCAACTTCAACAAGGAGATTGCGGCTCAACGGTCTCAACCGGACGCCGAGATAACACAACGCCTCGATGGCCAGGCGTCAGCTACCGCGCACGGTAGTGACGTTGCTGAACAAGGCAATGGCGTCGTTATGGAACCAAGACGCACCACCTGATCGAATTCTCGCCTCCAATGGTGCTTACTGGATCAAGGAAGTACGCATTCCGGTCGACGGGGGGGATCGAAGATCTAATCAGTTGTCTCGTACGAGTTGGCCGTCGTGAAAATCGCATGTCATGGCACCCTCAAGGTTCTGGCGGGTACGGGCCGGCGCGGGATGATGCGAGTGTTCTTTCGCCAGCTTGACACCTCCCCGCTAGCCACTTTTTGGGGGCACTAATGCACGGTGTCGAGGATGGGCCATCATGACGACGACTATTTCGATTCTCGCAGTTACTTTGATCGCGTTCGCTCTCTCGCCCACTCGATTGATCTCGCAGAGCGCCCCGCCCGCGCCAGATGCCGTATGGCAACCTAAAGGATTGCAAACCCTGGAACGAGGTAATCTCGCCAAGTCGGAAGACACAGTGGAACTTGACCCGAGCCGTCTTTACCGACTCACCGAGTTAATTGATTTAGCCGAGCGACACAATCCCGACACGCGTGCTGCCTGGCAGGAAGCAAAATCCAGGGCCGCCGCTCTGGGCATCGCACGCAGTACGCTGTACCCCACCATCTCTGCGGTTGCCATTGCGTCTACCCTTCGGACGGCGACCCTCCTCGGTGAGTTCTACCACCGCCAGACGGAAGGCATATTCGAGCCTGTGCTCGACGTCGAGTATCTTGTCTTCGACGGCGGCGGACGCAGTGGAGAGATCGATGCTGCCAAAGCAAATCTTCTGGCATCTGATCTCGCTTTCAACGATACCCATCGCCGCATCATTGATCAGGTCGTCTCCGCGTACTATCGCCTGCTCGATGCGGAAGGACAGCGCCAAGCTGCCGAAGCGAATCTTGAAAATGCGAAGGCCGTCGAAGAGGATGCGAAGGCGCGCCTTGAAAATGGACTCGCAACCAAACCCGACGAACTAGAAGCCACGGCAGCGCGTACCCAGGCCGAGTATGATTTGCAGGCGGCCATCGGAGCGGTGGAGATTGCACATGGAGACCTTGCCACCGCGCTTGGAATTGCACCGGGCACAGCGTTCAAAGTTGAAGAAATCGATGCGTTGAAACTGCCTTCCTCCCTCGCGGATTCTGTCGACCAGGAGATCGATCGGGCTTTCAAACAGCGTCCTGATCTCCTTCAGCGGTTTGCTCGTTTGCGAGCCGCAAATGCCACGATCAAGCAGGCAAAATCTACTTACTTTCCGGCTCTCAGCTTCAAGGGAGATGGTGGGATGGCGCGAGTTTATGGTCAGCAAGATCTGCTCCCTGGCAGTTATGCGCAGGGAGAAACATGGACAGCTGAATTTGAACTTAAGTGGACACTCTTTGACGGCGCTAGGCGCGAATATCGCATCGCGCAGGCTAGGGCCGACAAAAAGGAAGTGCAGGCTCAAATCGATTCGTTACGTGACCAGATCGCAGACCAGGTTTGGACAGCCTACTCCAATATGGAAACTGCCCTCCGTCAGCAGCAGGCTGCCTCTGCCCTGTTGACTGCTTCGCAGCAATCGTACGAAGCGGCGCACGAGGCCTACGGATACGGCGTCCGCAATTTGCTCGACGTGATCTCGGCCCAAAAGGCCTTAGCGCAGGCGCGCTCTGAAGATATTGCTGCCCGGACTCAGTTGCTGCTGGAGGCCACCAACGTTGCATTTCAAACCGGCGACCTGATTCAGATTCAACGTTGGAGTCCGGGACCGTAACTTCCAGCGCCTACAAGAGAGAGGATCCTGCCGTGAATCGCCTTGAACGATTGTCAATTCCGCTAGCACTGATGCTCTTAATGGCACTTGCGGGCTGCAGGCGCGCTCCCACGTTCAACATACTCGGATCTTTCTTTCCATCGTGGCTCATTTGCTTGTTTGCTGGAATTCTCCTTGCTGCTGTCGCCAGCAGACTTTCTGTCCGATTCGCTCTCGACAAGGAGATCCTCTGGCCAGTCGTTGTCTATCCGTGTCTGGCGATTTTGCTTGCATGCGTACTTTGGCTCATCCTATTCAGCTAATCGGAGGAGGCATCATGTCTGATTCTTCACATCGGCGCCTTCACGTTTTTGGGCGCGTCATCAGCATCGGCATCATTCTTGGCACCGTCACCGTTGGTCTCCTTGTAGTAACTTGGGGGAACGCCAATCCCCGCACCGACGATGCCGAGGTCTTTGCGAATTTCATCGGCATGGCTCCTTTGGTCAATGGCCCGATCACGCATCTATATGTCTCCGATAATCAGTTGGTGAAGGCCGGCGACCCGCTCTTCGAGATTGATCCACGCCCCTACGCATACGCCCTGGCCCATGCCCGTTCCGATCAACTTGCGCTCAAAGGACAGATCGGCGATGAGCGTCGCCTCATTGCCGGAAAGTCAAGCGCAGTCGACGTCGCCAAAGCGAACGTCCTAAGCGCGGAAGCCAGCCTTGCCCATGCAGATGCTGCCGTCGAACAAGCAAAGGCCGATGTTGCGAATGCCAAGGCTGCCGTCGAGCGCTCGAATGCGGAGCTCGAGTACGCTTCGAATAATCTGCACCGCATCGAGCCGCTTCTGGCACGCCAGTTTGTCACGGTCGATCAGGTTGACCAGGCGCGCACCCTTCAGATCTCACGTTCGCAAGCATTAAGCCAAGCGAAAGCGCAACTAAATTTGGCCCAGGCCAGTCTATTGGCCGCGCGGGCGCAATACAAGCAGGCGCAGGCGGTTCTTGAACAGAGCCATCAGCAGGTTCTGCAGGCATCGCACAATGTGACCACGCTTGAGCCTCTGGAAGGGGAACTTGCCGGCAGACAGGCCACCATCGATACGGCGGAATACAATTTCGACAATTGCCGTGTCGTTGCTCCCTTCGATGCACGCGTGACCAACCTCACCATTTCACAAGGCGCCTATGCGACGGCCGGACAGCATATTTTCACACTCATCGACAACCGCGTCTGGTGGATCCTTGCCAACTTTCGCGAAACCCAGTTACGGCATATCCGGCCGGGAATGGGTGCCGATGTCTACGTGATGTCCCGTCCCAATGTCCGCTACAAGGGCGTGGTCGAGAGTGTCGGGTTTGGTGTAACCCCTGACAGCGACCTCGTTGGGCGATTGACGGCGCCCGGTTTGCCGGACGTACAGCGTACCCTCAATTGGGTTCATCTGGCATCGCGCTTCCCGGTGCGAATCCGCATCGAGGCCGCGCATTCCGACAACTTCCGCCTCGGCGAGTCCGCGGTGGTCATCATCCGCGGGAGCGCACCCGGTACAAAGCAGAAGTAATTATGGCCACTGAAGCAATTCACATTCCGCACGTGGAACAGTTTCGTGACTGGTTTGCCGACTTCCTCAAGAAGGAGCTTGCACCCTATCCCGGCCGCGGGGCTCTCGTGGCACGCATGGTGATTTCGGCCACCTTGACCATGACGCTTATTGTCACTTTCCGGATTCCGGGAGGTGTTATCGGTTGTTTAACCGCGTTCTTATTCTCGCGCGAGAATCTAGTTTCCACAGCCCGTTCCGCGATATTCATGATCGTTGCGTTCTTGATCGGGGCTCTTTTTGTCCCTGTCGGTGCGCGCCTGCTCGCTTCGACTCCGGAAACCCACTTTCTCTGGATCGCCTGCAGCCTCTTTCTTGTGTACTTTCTACTTCGCTGCCTTACGAATTATGGCGTGGCGACCGGATTGGCATTCGTTGTAAGCAATGTCGTTGGCATCTGGTACCTGCCAGGCCCTGTAGAAACCAATGTCGAGCTAACCCTCTGGCTTGTTCTCGCAACTCTCATCGGTGCGGTCGTAACCCTTTGCGTCGAGGTCGTTTTCCGCTCGGTCTACGGCCGCGATGATCTGTTCGAGGGTCTGGATACTCGTCTAGAGATCATGCAAGAGTTAATGGCGAGTTACGGTGAGCAGCGCCCCATTTCGCAAGCGCTGCAGGCAAGCCTTGCTCAGTTTGCCATTGTGGGAGCTGGCGGGCTTCGCCGTCATGTCGCGCGCTCCAATTACGCTCAGCTTTATCGCGTGCGTATGAGCACTCTGGTGTCGCTCGTGGCACGTTCAATTGATTTTGCTGCCGCGCTCACGAGCGGCTATCCCTCTTTACCGGCCGACCTTCAGGAACGGGCCGCTCGCCTCGGGCGAAGCCTTGCCGATATTCGTCATTGCCTTCGCACCCATGGTCAACCCTGCGAGGCAACTCTGGAACCGCAGCCTAGTCCCGGCACACCGCTCCTGTCAGAAATCGAATCGATGGTCTCATTGATGCCTTCCATCTTCAGCAAGGAGAATGCCACCGATCCCGAACTCGAATCGCTTGAAAATATGTCCGGCACAAGCCGTCTCTTAATTCCCGATGCCTTTTCGAATCCCGAGCATTTGCGCTACGTTCTGGGAGGCACATGTGCTGCTATGCTCTGTTACATCTTTTATGTGTCGCTTGATTGGCCGGGCCTCTCCACCTCTGTCACCACCTGCGTATTGACCGCACTCACCACGATTGGATCATCACGCCAGAAACAGATTCTCCGTGTAGCCGGATTCATTCTCGGCGGGATAGTCGCTGGCCTCGGAGCTCAGATTTTTGTTCTTCCCTATATCGATTCCATTGGTGGTTTCACCATCCTTTTCGCACTGGTGACTGGCGCAGCGGCATGGATCGGCACGTCCAGCTCCCGACTATCTTACGCAGGCGTCCAATTTGCCTTTGCCTTCTATCTGGTCCACCTGAGTGATTTTTCAATTCAGACCAACCTCTCCGTTGCTCGTGACCGGGTCCTCGGCGTGCTGCTTGGCATCACCATGATGTGGCTCGTCTTTGAGCGGTTATTCCCAAAATCGGCCGCTGACGAGATGGTGCGCATTTTCATCGTTAATCTGCGCCTGATGGCTGACCTCGTCGCCTCCACTCCCCGCGCCGATGATCGGGCCTCGATTCTTAAAGTTCGCCGACAGCGGAAAGCAATTTATCGCCACTTTGGCGAAGTGAATGCGCAGTCCGATGCAGTTCCATTCGAGACCGGTCCCCTGCGCCCGGGTGACATGGCCGCCCGCGATCGAATCCGCCAATGGCAAGCTTCCCTTCGCAGCTTCTATCTGCTCGAAGCTCCGCTTCTGCAATTCCGGATTTTCGCTAAAGAGGAATCAAAGTCCCGGGACTTTGCCATCCTTGAGGATGATTTTCGCTTCGAGTGCTCACGCATCTTCCTCCGGCTTGCAACGAGTCTCGAAAACCAGTTGATCGCGAGAACACATCAAGTAGAGTCCGTCTCAAGCCTACTGGATCGCATCAATTCGTCACCCGCGAGAATCGGCGAGGAATTCTCAGAACGTGAACGGGCATTGTTGCGTCTTACGCGAACCATTGCACAAATTGTCGACCGTCTCCAGATGCAGGTCGCCTCCGAAGGCCTTTACGACAACGACACCCCAGCCGCTCTTCCGCATCCCGGATAGGGATTCACATCTCATTGCAGTGCTTGACGCGCAACGCAGCCTGGTTAGCTAAATGATTCAGTTTCCAGCCGTACAACGCTTATGCATCGGATGAAGAACCTCGAAATTGACCCATGCGATTAAGCCTGATCTCCACGCTGTCGTTCGACGTTTCCGACTTCCAACATCCATCCCTCTGTCAAATGCAAGGAAACACAAGGAATTACGTCAATCGGGATTTGGCCATGCACTTGCTTTCGGAAGAGACATGTTGAAGATTTCGATCAAAGATCGCCGGAGCAGACGCCTGCTGGTCTTAGAGGGTAAGATCTTTGCGCCTTGGACCGACGAATTGACGAAGGTTGCATGCCAGGACGATGCCAACCAAATTGCTGGCCGTGAACTCGTCATCGACCTCCAGGGCGTAACCGATATAAGCGCCGATGGAGAAGAAACTCTTTACTCCCTCATGGTGCAGGGAGCGAAGTTCCGCGGAGGTGGCGTGTTTATCAAGCAGGTCATGAAGCGGCTCGCTCAACGAATGCGCTGAACCCGCTTTAGAAATGCAGAGATAGGGCTGAACGGAGAAGCAGGACTGATCGACAGGATGATCGCAGCGATTGTGCAGAAATCCGTACTAAGCAGGCTCACCCCGAGGGCCAGGAAGCAGCATTTCGATCAATAGGCGCACATGGGACGTTACCAAATGCATACAGGAGCAACACATGATTTGTCTTCTCCATCTGGCACGTCATCGACGAAATTCCAATGAGACGCGTTCGTACGCAACGGACGCCGACTTCCAGGAGTTGTTTACCAGGGAGATGACCGACTTCTCCCAACTTTCGCTCCAACTGACGGCCGAAGCCAACAAAGCGGAGCGTTGTCTCACGCTTGCGATGAACGACTGCTTCGGCACGAACACTATCATAAAGAACTTCGCGCGAACCTGGGCCCGCCGAATGGTCATACGAAATGCGATCTACCTGGTTCTGGGTATCAACAACGATTTTGCTCAAGACGTGGAATCTGAATTCCACTTGCAGCCTCGTCGATATCGGCCAGGGGAGTTACGGGAATCCCTCGCTGTTCTGGAACTGCCCGAGTTCGATCGCCTGGTCTTTGTGATCTGCGTCCTTGAGCGTCTCTCGATCCTGGATTGCGCGCTGCTTCTGAGAAAATCGCCGAAGGACGTGAACGATGCGATGCTGCGCGCCACGAATCAAATCGCCTCATTCCCCGGTCGCAACGATACAGAAATGACCACAACTTCGCGAACCAGCACCTGCAAGCCAAGGGATTGTTCCATGAAGCGCGCCTCCTGAGATGAGTCAATACAACGTTTCGCAGCTAGGCCAGGGATTGACAGGAAATTCAGGTCACTGATTTGGAGGAATGTATGCCAATGAACGAACTCCTCGCCCGGATTATTGATGCACACGGCGGCGTCGATTGCTGGAACAGATTTGAGAAAGTCGAGGCCACGATCATAAGCGGTGGCGGCTTCTTTCGACTCAAGGGAGTTCCGCAGGACCCAACTCCACGTCGCATGACAGTCTGGTTACATGAGGAGCGCTCGTCCGTTTTTCCTTTCGGAGCTCCGGATCGGCGCACGATGTTTACGCCAGAGAAGATTGCGATCGAGAAGCTCGACGGCACAACGATTGCCGAGCGCCAAGTCCCGAAAGACTCGTTTGCTGGCCACCAGATGCATACGCCGTGGGACGCGCTCCATCGAGCTTATTTCAACGGCGAAGCGCTGTGGACATATCTGACGACACCATTTCTCCTCACCATGAATGGGGTGCGAGTCGAGGAAACGGAGCCTTGGCGGGAGGTCGCAGAAACGTGGCGGGGCCTGCGCGCTTACTTTCCAGGTTCGATCGATACGCACTGCGGTATTCAGGACTTCTTCTTCGGTGAGGATTTGATGCTGCGCCGCCACGACTACAGTGTTAACATCGCGGGCGGCTTCGCAGCCGCCCAGCTGACTTCAGACTACGTTGTCGTAGACGGTATTCATCTGCCAACTAAGCGTCGTGCCTACACGCGGGGTGGCGATCGCCGGCCAATCTTGGAAATGCTGATGGTCTCAATCGATATAAGCGCGGTCCGGTTCGAATAGCGAATGATCTCGCTTACTCCTCCGACGCTCGAACTTCTCGAAAATCAATCTGGAAAGACTTCGGTATGCCTTGGAAACGGAAATGCCTTTGCTCTTCAACTTGGATCGAAGGTGTCGCCGGGCTCGAAATAGACGTGACTTGGCCCTGGCGGTGGAAATCCCCAGCGTATCGGCTGCCTCCCGCATAGACTTCTCCTGGAGGTGGAACTGTTCCAGAACATTCCGGTAATTCGCGGGAAGCGTCTCGACTGATCGAAAAAGGAGATCAAGCGCTTGTCGCGTGGCGAGGTCCCATTCGATACTGTAGGACCGATCGGCAATGTCTACCGACTAACCAATTGCGAGGTAGGTTGCTTCGGTCGTCCGGAAGATTTCCGAGGTTTCTGGCCCTGAATCAAAGTGTTTGCTCCGGACGCTCGTGAGTTCCAAACCTTGTCGCTTGCTCACCCCCTTAATCCAGTTGGTTCGAACTTTGACAGTCGTCGACACCTTTCGACTTTGACACCTGCGGGTGACATGTCTTTCAATTCTCCGCCTGATGGATCAATCACTTGGGGTTCGGATAGGTTTGGCAAGGGCGTTGCTGTATGCACGTGTGTAAGAGCGACGGCTGAATCGGAGATCTCGAATCCCCAGCAGATCGAACGGCGCCGGCTGATGTTCAACAACGGCGCAGCGCTTCCTTGAAGGAAGAGTTGGAAAGCACTGGAGCCGGGTTCCGGCGGGACCCAAACTTTGAAATTCGCGATCGTCTGTTTCAGCCAGTTCGGCTTATAGGGAGCATGACATGCACGACACGCCTATTGAACCGATGAATGCAGAGAGCGTCGAGGCGTTCGATGTATTGATATTCGACGCGCGGGATCTGATTGTTTCGGTAGTTCCCCATCACGCTCCATGGAGCGCGATGACGGAGGAATACAAAATCAGCAGGAAGCGAGACATCCGAAAGAACTGATTCGGACAAGCTATCCCTGGTGCAGGCCTTTCACTCACTGCGAGCCAAAGGCGGGCCCCTGAGAGGGCAAGAAGAAACAATGAACCGACAGCGAAGAATTCTTACCTTTCTCGCAAAATGTACTTTGGTCGTAGTCAGTCTTGTTTTCGTGGTGACATTCACTCGAATCTTGCTGGCGTTGACGACGTGACCAAATGGTTCTCAACCCGATTCGACTCAGTGACGCACGCCGAGCGGAACCGAAGACGACGTTCACTACCGCCCTGTTTGGAGGAGTTTCTGATGCTGGAACACGATCGGATGGAGTCCCCCGTGTGCATTACAGAATCGGAGATACTGTCGGCAATACGTTACCTCGATCCAGACTTAGAACCAGAAAGAATCCAACCGGACGCCTCCAAGATGTGCGGAGTTGTCATCTTGCTGACGACCATCGTGGGCGTCGTGACGTATATCTGCCTCTACTTTGGGAGACTTTGACAGGATCGGTTGCGGAGAGCCGCTGAAGTCGTCTCCGCGGATGAAGGAGCTGAATGATGATCAATTGTGTTGTATGCCGCTACTGGTCCGAGCGTCTAGAGCAAGCCAAGTCACATCGACACGGCAAGAGGATGAACGAGAGCGAGAAACATCTGTTCGCGGCTCTCCGAGCACACCAAAGCGGCGCGTGCGCATGCCGGTTTCCCGATCTCCTCAAGCATCTCGTAAAGCGTGAGCCAAAGCTGCCAAAGAAGGCTCCTGGTTTTTGCGATCCGTTACGGATTCGAGTCCTGGCGGGCGCAATGTCCGGCGACTTCAGGCGGGTGCCGGCCCATGAGTCTTCGAAACACTTTGCGAGCGAAGCATCGGAAGGATTGAAATGCAGTGCAGGCTGATGCATGGGAACAGCCATACAGCAGCATTCTGAGGGAGGAGAGTCATGCAAATCCGTGATCGTCGTAGTGTCGTGCTTGGTTTGATCGCTTTGGCCACCGTGACTGGCTTTACGCATGCGTCCGCACAGGACGATGACGTGGTCCATATTGTTTCGGGAGTCGTGAAGCACGTCGAAATGGGCTCCAAGAAACTGATCGTCAAAAGCGATGATGGAGTGGAGCACACCATAAAATGGACCGGCAAAACAACTTGGCGAGGAACCAAAGGATCGGGACAAGGCATAGAGGAGGGTTCAAAGCTCAGTATCCGCTACACGGAGAAGGCTGGAGAGAAGACCGCCGTTGGAGTTAGGGACATCAGCAAGGTTACAAAGAAAGCACTCGAGTGAAGACTACGATGCCGGTCCTTTCCAGACCGCGGATCGCCTGCTATCGCGCGATTCCTGAACACCACTACTTAGGATCGGTTCCTCAGAGAAAAAGTTGGGGACGGAGGTACATAAGGATGACGTTGCGTGATCGCACATTGAACACAGAAAAAGTATTGATTCGCTCCTTTCGGATAGGCGACGAGGACGCATTTCGCGCCCTCAACGAAGAATGGATCGAGCACTACTTCAAGGTGGAGGCGAAGGATAAAGACGCGTTCGACGATCCACGGGGAGCCATCCTTGAAAAGGGCGGGCAGGTTCTTTTTGCGGTCATCGGCGAAATATGTGTCGGATGCTGTGCACTTCTGCGAACGGGAGACGACGAGTTTGAGGTAGCGAAGATGGCTGTCGCGCCCGGACACCAAGGTAGCGGGATTGGGCGCCGACTGCTGTCGGCAACGATTGAAGAAGCCAGGCGCATGCGCGCTCAGAGGTTGTATCTGGAAACAAACCATATTCTGAAGCCGGCGATCCACCTTTACGAATCGCTAGGTTTTCAGCACATCGACGCTCCTACGCTGAAACCCTCTCCTTACGCGAGGGCCGACGTCTACATGGAATTGAGGCTTTTTTAGCTGATTGAACCTAATGGCGGCAGGACTCTGACTACTTCCGATGAATACAGAGTCGCCAAAGTGCTCATCCAGGCGGAAACAATCTGGTTCAGTGCCGGAGGGGCATCTTGACCGGCAGAGTTTGATGTTATTGCACAGTAAGCGGATAGCAGTACGACGCCAGGTCGCTTTCGTGGGTCGACGCAAGGTAATACGTCCCTTGGGGAAGGTTGCGAAGGTCGAGGGTCACGTTCAGATCGGCGTGCATGCCGTTGCCGCACTGCTGTTTCGCTCCTTGGTCGCGGAGACGGCATACGCGCCGCCCGGGATCAACTGACGATTGAAGCCGAACTATTCGAGCATTGGAGGAGATCTGGCGACGGGCGTCATCTCGAATATCTACTATCCGTCAAGTAATCGCTCTGATCAGCGCTGGCGGACGCTTGCTCAATGGATTGATCCAGGAATTCCTACTGCGCCGGTTCACGCCGAGTGCGAGAAACCGAAACTGAACACCGCCGTGGATCGTGGACAGCGAGGGGAAGGTATGACGCAGGGGATGTGAGGAATCCCCAACTGTCACCGACCTGGGCGTGGGGCAATGTCTCCACTCGACCGGGAACCCTCGAACACGAGCCACGACGGCCCGTGAAAATCTGGAAGAAATGAATATTTCCAGTTCATTGGGCGGAATCCTACAGAGGGAAGGAAAGCTTTGCCAACTATGAATTCGAACACATTGCCTATGTCGCAACTGTCGAACACGCGCCCAGGGGTCACTGTCATCCTTGCCATCAGCGCGGCTGCCACGATATTTCTCTTCTGGCTGATATATGTGCATCCGGCGGCAGACGCTGCCAGCGCACGGCTCGCATTTCTGCCCGCGCTCAATGCCTTGCTCAACGGCCTCAGCGCTGCCGCTCTACTCATCGGCTTTGCCTTTATCCGCACACGCAAGATTGTCGCCCACCGCGGTTGCATGATCACGGCATTCATCTTCTCCACGCTCTTTCTCGTGAGCTACATCCTTCACCACGCACTCCACGGAGACGTCCGCTATCCCGCCCTTGCCCCGTATCGCTCGCTTTATCTTCCGCTCCTTGCCAGTCACATTGTCCTGGCCGTGGTCGCACTACCGCTGGTCCTGATCACCTTTTTCTTTTCGCTCATCGGCCGCTTTCCGCAGCACCGCAAGCTTGCCCGCTGGACCTTTCCACTTTGGCTCTACGTCTCGGTCACCGGCGTCATCACCTACGTGATGCTGCGCCTGGCGGAATAATCGCCGCCGAACCGCATGCGCCGGGATCGCTCCGATCGTCACGGCCGGCAGTGTAGACACGGCGCCATGGGCCCGCGGACCAATCGAGCCACAGCCAATCAGCACAGAACGTCTGCAAAGCGCGATCAGCTCCCGCGTAATCCAACGATGAGCATTGGGACAAGCTATCGCACAGTGAACTGGTAGTAATAAGAGGCGCGATCACTTTCGTGCGTGGTCGCGAGGTAGTACGTTCCCCGCGGTAGATTGCGAAGATCGAGAGTGACGGAGAGGTCTGCATGGAAGCCATTTACACCGGCCGTTCCCATCGCCTCGACCTTTGCCGGGCTGCCGTCCTTGTGCATCGTGACGGAGACAACGTATTTCCCTCCTGGACTGAAATAGGGAAGGAAAATGTGGGCGGCGACCACGTGCCTCGGCAAGTCTACCGGTGGAACGGTCGAGGTCTCGCCGCCGCGTGTTGTCCCGGCCTGGCTCAAATCAATGGTGAGCCCGACGGAGTTGCAGGGATTGTGGCACTGGATGATGTCGGAGAATGGACGCGCCAATAAGCCGGCCCTCCGAGAGCAATCGAGCACACCAGAACTGCGGCTAGTCCCATCCACCGCCAGTTCCGAGGTCCTTCCGCCTAGCTCCCGATGTGCGTCCCTTTTCGCGCATCTAGCTGTTTCCGCAGTTCGATCAGTTCACGGGTGCATTCCGCGCATTTCAGGACGTGGAGATACTTGGGATCGGAGAGATCCAGTTTTTGGGGAGAGTAGAACGTATGCTGAAGGTGGCTTTCTCATGGATCGCAGCCGCAATCGCACCCACGTCCGAATCGTTTCCGAAGACACTCATCAAATGAGCTTGCCGATCTTTCCCTATATACCGATCGACCCGCAGTCGGATGCGGGCCGAAACCTTCTCCGTACACGGGGAGGCCTTTGGCTCACCCAAGAATTCACCCAAAGCCGTGACGGCTTACACGTAAATACAGGTGCTTAGGCGGTATTTCGTGTGCGGTTAAGTTGTTGAAAGTACGGGTTAGATGCAGATTGACACGGAAGAGGTCGTTGGTTCGAATCCAATCGTGCCTACCATATATCTCACGTAATTTCAGCGAATTAGCGTCACGGTCTCGACTCTGCAGGTTTCGGCTTCAACCCGTTCTCCAACCCGTTAATCACAAATCCGCCAATTCGCGAACGAGCGCGGCGTCGGTAACGCCGAAGCGCTGGATCCTTTCTGCGGGTGAATATTCTCCTAGTTCGCGGTTCAAAGCGCCCTGTGGATCTTACCTTCTATCGAGATGAAAGCCGGCGTGTGCTTTGGGGGCAACGTGCGGACCTTCGGTGAGCTCGCGGACGCCTGCCAGGCGCTGGTGCATCCGCTTCTGATACTGCAGCGGGCAATTATTGGTGAGGTGCGTAAATGTTGGTGAAGGGTAGATACCCGCATTCCAATCCTGCCTCGGTACCTCGATTCCATTGCTCACACAAGGGAACGCCACACGCGCCTGCCCCCCCGTCCGCTGAGGATTCTGAACTACACAGGTGGACCTGTCATTTGCGGGCAAAATTTTTCTCTTCTGCGCGCGGATTCTGTTCCCAGAGCACTTATGTCCAGAGGCGCATGCGCGATAAATTCGAGCTGGATTGAGAGTTTCGCCCAAGCTGGTGGGCGAACAATCAGATCCGCCTGGGCACGCATGCAACCGCCTTTACAGGCCGATTCGCCAGAACTGAAAGAACTCGCAGAAAAGCTGCGTGTGATCGAACCGCCTGTGGTAGACGTGCGCCGTCAAGGAAAGGGTGGCACACGATGAAATCGTGTAACGTTGAAAATTAAGTAGTTATTTAATCTTAGGAATAGGCTGGAACAGCCTGAAATAGCGTAGTGGTGGCCAGGGACGCTACTGAAAAGTCGTCTCAATGGCCGATATTTACAAGAAATCCGTGAGCAGTAGCCATAAAGTTGCCCCCACAGTTGCCCCCAGGTTTCCGGTCTCGTAGCGGCTGTCTTCTCAGAATTCAGGAACATCGGGTCGGGCCCTCACGCGGCCGCTACCTCCATAGCCCCTTAAAGCTTGCTGAGTCGCCGCAGACACCAGTGGATACTCACCGACCGCGCGTGATCTGCCCGAGCGCCGCCACTCCATGCACAGCCCAACACTTGCAGACGCTGCTCCTGATTTTCGCAGAAGGACTCAACCGTTCCAAGGGGCGGCGAATCAACGCTTCACCAACCAAGAAAGGCAGTTCTGAATGAGAGATGAAAGTAGGATTCTGGAAGGCTGGCCGGTAGTGCCGCTTTTCCTGATGATGGCCCTTACACCGGTGCTTACAGCACTGGCCATGTCGATTCCGGTCGCTTGGCTCGTCAATCGCGTTTTCGCGGTTGGCGCCATCCACGCAGTTTTCGGGGTCGAGCATTTGGGCTACTGGCGCGTCGTGGGGCTGTTCGCGCTCTGGTTCGCAACCCAGTTCAAGATCAATGTCCACGGTCCCTCCCAATGAAGCCCCTCATTTGAGCATCAACATCGCGCTGAGACCCTTCGCAGGTATTCCGTGCGGAAATTGGGATCCCCTAGCCCCGCGGAGGCTCCACCGATCCTCGGCGACCCGATAATGGCATTCTCCTAAGTTCTGATTTTACAGAGGAATCTGGCCACTTGGATCGAGCCCGCTGCAGGAGGAAACGGGTTCGACTCCCAAGGGAGCCCAAGGTTTGTGTTGACATAGTGTAATAACGACACTATATTGGTGTCTGTACAACACCATAGGAGGCAGAAATGATCAGCTTCATGAAGGTGCCGCCCACAACCTACGTCCTGGAATTCAAGAACGGAAAGATTCGCCGCGAAGGAGCCGGTCTTTCGTTCTTCTACTACGCCCCTACCACTACGATTGTCACCATTCCGATCGCCAGCACCGACGTGCCCTTTGTTTTTCAGGAGGCGACGTCCGATTTCCAGGCAGTGACGATCCAAGGACAATTCACTTACCGCGTCGCCGATCCAAAGCGGCTGGCTTCGCTGCTGGATTTCAGCATCGATAAGAGGCACGCCTATTGCACTGACGATCCACGGAAGTTGCCTGAGCGTCTGGTGCACACGCTCCAGACTATGACCCGGTCGATCACCCAACGGCTTGCACTGCGCGACGCGCTGACTAGCTCGGATGCCACCGTAGCCGAGGCTCTAGCGGGATTGAAGGATTCCGAAGCCGTCGCAACACTCGGCGTCGAGATTCTGTCCCTTTCTATCCTGGCCATCACGCCGACTCCTGAGACCAGCAGGGCGCTTGAGGCCGAGGCACGGGAAGCGTTGCAGCGCCGGGCAGATGAGGCCATCTACGCCCGTCGTAACGCCGCGGTCGAGCAGGAGCGCCTGATCAAGGAATCGGAGCTGAACACTGAGATTGCCGTCGAAACCAAGAAGCGCCAGATTCGCGAAACCCAAATGGCCGCCGAAATTGCGGTTGAGGAACAGCGGGCTCAGTTGATCGACCGCCGCGTGGAGAACGAGCGCAAGGATGCCGACAGCCGCGCCTATGCATTGACCGAATCACTGAAACCGGTGAGAGATCTCGATTGGAAGACTCTGATGATGCTAGGTGGCAATAATGGAGACGCACGGACCATGATTGCTATGGCCTTCCAGCAGATGGCAGAGAATGCACAAAAGATCGGCGAGTTGAACATCTCTCCAGATCTCCTGACAGCGCTGACCAAGCCGGGTCTACCCGCAACGGCAGCCGCTGCACCGGTGAGGAAATAGCTGTGTTCAAGAAGATCGTCATCGTTACGCGCCGACCCAGGCTTCAGGAGCTCGTGGAACGATTCAACACGCATTCGCAGGCCAAGTTCTATATCGAGCACTCGGGCGGCGACTTCGCGGACTACGAACGCGAGGACGACTCCTACCGAACCGCCTTGGATCTGGTTCGGCGCTCACTGGATTTCGAATTGCCGCATCAGCTCGTCGATCGCGCCTTGGTTCCGACGTACAAGTTCCAGAAGGAAGATGTCGTTGTAACTCTGGGGCAGGATGGACTGGTGGCAAATACCGCCAAGTACGCCGGCACCCAACCGATCGTTGCCATTAACCCCGAGCCAAGCAGGTTTGACGGCATTCTCCTGCCTTTCCTGCCGGATCAGGCGAGGACCGCGGTTGGACAGGTTCTTGACGCGAAAGCAGCGTTCCGCGAAGTTACGCTGGCGGATGCAACTCTCAATGACGGTCAGCGGTTGCTCGCATTCAACGACTTATTCCTGGGAGCGCGGAGTCACGTTTCTGCGCTCTACCGAATCGTGTGCGGCAAGCGCTCCGAAACGCAATCTTCAAGCGGCGTTCTGGTTTCGACTGGCGCAGGTTCCACGGGCTGGATTTCCTCTGTCTTCAACATGGCGTCGGGTGTGACCAGTTTTTGCGGCGGACGACCAGTCAATGGGATTCGCATCGCCTGGGAAGATCGGCGTCTGTTATACGTCGTTCGGGAGCCGTTTATCAGCCGCCACTCGCAGGCAGGCATAGTGGCAGGCATGCTCGAAGCCGGCGAGGAACTCGTTCTCGAATCGTTGATGCCATCCGGCGGCGCTATTTTTTCGGATGGGATGGAAGCGGACTTTCTTCAATTCAACTCCGGAGCTATCGTTCGCGTTCGCGCCGCCGAACAACGTGCACACCTTGTCGTATCCTGAGGACCTTCATGAAAGTTGCAGTCGACACCGTGATCTTCACCATTCAGTCCGGCGAGCTGAAAGTGCTTCTTGTGAAGCGGAAGATCCCACCCTTCGTCGGCCAACATGCAATTCCCGGCGGCTTCGTTCTTGATGACGAAGATCTCGATCAGGCCGCCCGTCGGGAGCTTAAGGAAGAAACCGGCGTCGCCGACGTCTACCTGGAGCAGCTCTATTCCTTTGGGGATCCTAAGCGGGATCCCCGTGGGCGTATCGTTTCGGTTTCCTACTTTGCTTTGATCTCCGCTGACCGCACTCTCCAGGCCGGAACGGACGCGTCGGAGGCCGGATGGTGGCCGGTGAAAGAAATGCCGCCCCTCGCATTCGATCATGCAGAAATCATGAATTATGCGCTGGAAAGGCTGCGCAACAAGCTGGAATACACGACGGTTGGATTCCAATTGTTGCCGGAAAAGTTCACGCTCACCGAGTTGCAAACGGTCTATGAAGCCATTCTTGACAAGCAACTCGACAAGCGCAATTTCCGAAGAAAAATGGCGCTGCTCAAAATTCTGAAACCACTCAAGGAATATCGGCGTGCCGGGCGCCGACCTGCGCAGTTATTCAGGTTTGCAGCAGATCGGTTCGAGAAGCTAAAGGAAAAGGGGATTCTGTTCCCGTTTTGACTGGTGATCTTTCGGGCGTAGCTTCCCGAGTAGATTACGAAGGGTGAAGGGAGCCCTATGGTGAAGGGAGCCCTATTCTGACAACGGCTATGGATACTATGGTTCTTTTTCGACCGACGGGGGAAACGGAACTCACTCTGATTCGCGAGAGCGGATGGCGGGCTTTTCGGCCACGACTGCCGGAACAACCGATCTTCTATCCGGTTCTGGACGAGGAATACGCGATACAGATCGCTCGGGATTGGAACACTCGCGACGGTGGTGAAGGGTTCGTTCTGAGATTTCAAGTTGATCGTGACTACCTTTCCCGGTTTCACGTACAAACCGTGGGCGCTCGAATTCATCGCGAGTATTGGATTCCAGCGGAAGACCTTACCGAGTTCAACAGAAACATCGTCGGAACGATCGAAGTAATTCATCACTTTAAGGGTCATGCTCAATGATGTTCGTGGAATGCAATAGCCTGTAATCCCGGTAGTCGGGTGCTGACCTGCGAATGGGAGATTGGGTTTTTCGTGTCCGCCTTTAAAATCATGAGCATGTCTGATCTGAAGTCTATGACAAGCCAGATTGACGCCGATGGCTATGCCGTTCAAGAAGCCATTCTGACCGAGTCGGAGATCGCCGCGCTGGTCGACGCCATTGAGCGGCAGCAAGACGGCGAAAAACTGCTCCGGAGCGGCAGAATCTTTGCTGTGCGCAATCTTCTGGACCTTACGGAAATCGCCAAATTGGCGGAGTCAGTACCGGTGCGTCAATTGGCTGAGGCGGTGCTCGGAGGCCCGGCCTTCGCCGTCCGTGGCATCCTCTTCGACAAGATCCCTGAAGCCAATTGGAAGGTTCCTTGGCACCAGGATGTTACGATCGCGGTGCGCGCAAGAGAGGATGTGGAAGGATTCGGGCCGTGGTCCACGAAGGCCGGCATTCTTCATGTTCAGCCTCCCGCGCAAGTCTTAGAGAGGATGATTTCGATCCGGCTTCATCTTGACGCCTGCGACGAGTCCAATGGCGCTCTGCATGTGATTGCTGGATCACATCGCGCAGGTCGCATTGCAGAGGGGGAGATTCCTTCGATTCTTGCGAAATCGCGGGCTTGCACATGTACTGTTGGTAGAGGCGGTGCAATGTTGATGCGACCACTCCTGCTCCATGCATCATCTCCCTCATATGCACCCGCTCATCGCCGCGTAATCCATTTGGACTTCGCCTGCGAAGGATTGCCATTCCCTCTGAAATGGCTGTCGGAGTCAGACACTTCCACTTTGCCTGAGACTCCTGGGGTAATGATCGGCTAGCGTGAGCCTTTGTAGAACAAGATCGGCGGCAGAAATTTCGCATCCCAGTCGGAGAACGCGTTTTCCCGTGTCTTCAGTGCAAGTCGGTAGGTCTTAACACTCGCCGACAGCGCCCGTTGTTGGCTTATGCTCAATGGTTGAAGGAGTGATTGTGGTATCGATTTTTCAGCACACCGACGAAGTTAATCGGGGATTGGAGAGGGCCGGGCTTTCGCGCATCGCACCCTCTGTTCTCAAACTTCTACGCCCCTCAATCCGGCTCCTTGTCGGCGAACCATCCGAGCAGCCCGTCACTCGGCTCGGCGGAACCCCAAACATGCCCGCGAAGATTGCTTGGCCCACACGCCGAAGCGGTGATCCGCATTCGTTTCTCGCCCAGCTTGATTTGGCAAGGTTGGGAAGTTGTGAGGGGCTCCCCCTTCCGCGTAGCGGGTCGCTTTTCTTCTTTTGCGACGCCGAGTACCTCCCTGAACCCAGCGATCCGAACGACGTAAATGATGGAATTAAGGTCATCTACTCCTCTACCTCTTTGTCCGGCAACGCACTTCGTACGCCGCCGCAGGGATTGAAGTCAGAGTACCTTTTCAAGGGATTCTCGTTGAAGCCAACGCTGGATCTCACAGCTCCGGCACAAGACGTTTGGGAAATCAGGAATCTCCACCTTAGCGATATGGAATCGGACGCTTACGGTGAGCTTTTTAAACACGTCTGCGCAAGCGATGGATCTGTTCATCGGGTTGGGGGATATCCAAACCTAGTTCAATTCGGACAATTGGAGCGTACAGACGGGGCTGGAGAGGCCGATTGGCAACTACTATTGCAGCTTGACTCTGAGAACAATGCCGGAACGATGTGGGGCGATCAAGGCAAGCTTTACTTTATGATCCGAGAACAAGACCTGAAATCGTTGAGTTTTGAAAAAGTTTGGATGGACTGGCAGTGCGATTGATAGACGCAACCGGGAACTTGCGCATACGGCATAATTGAATCGTGAAACCCCACGCTCGCTTATATGTGTTGCTCGCTCGACAAGCCTCGCGAGGCGTCGTAATCCGGCGTGGGCCTTCAAAACAGGTTCTTCTCATCGGATGGAACCTCGACGATGACACATTCGAGCCTGGTCAATGGTTCAAGGGCAGGATTTACGAGCGACGTTGCGATCTTTCGCCCGACGGTGAGCTACTTGTCTACTTCGCTGCCGATTTTCGTAGAACAATCGGTTCCTGGACGGCAGTAAGCCGCGCCCCATTCTTCACTGCCCTTGCTCTATGGCCGAAGGGGGATTGCTGGGGCGGCGGCGGACAATTCGCTTCAAATGCGCGGCTCATGCTCAACCACATGAGCCACGAGATGACTCTCGCGCCGGATTTTTCGGTCCCAAAATGGTTCTCGATCAGCCAGTGTGGAGAGTGGTCAGGAGGCGGCGAAGACGACCCGATCTGGTCAAGTCGTCTTCAGAGAGATGGTTGGAAGCCGAATGCATACCCCGAAAAAACAAAGGACGACTACGGGGAGAAGGTTTGGATTGAGTATGATCATCCAATCGTCTGGGAGAAGCCGCACCCGCTCTGGCCCGATCGGTACATACTTCGAATGTCGATCATAGGAATTAAAGAGCGAGATGGCAACTGGTACATAGTCGAGCACTCTGTAATTGGGGAAAAAGGTCAAATAGAGGAGATTGGGAGGAGCGAGTGGGCCGACTGGTCACGAGATGGCGATCTGCTATTCGCTCAATCTGGCTGTCTTTATAGATTGCGGCCGTCAAAGCGCAGTTTTGGGCCTATAGAAAATAGTGAGCAGATTGCTGACTTCAACAATCTTGGATTTGAGCGAGTGGAACCTCCAGCAAGTGCACAGTCCTGGTCTCAGCGAGGATCAAATTCGAAGAAGAACCGAAGCCGGCGCTGATTGTTCTCGGATGCCTCTCCTCTGTGACATGTCTAAGGCACGATCAGGGGGTCGGTCGAGAGCTTTATGCGCCGCACTTCGAAGTGTTCGTCATCGGGTGTGAGGAAGAGGTTGCAATCGAAGTTCTCGACGTGCAGCCGCAGTCGCATCACCTGGTGCTGATGACTCGAGACGGAAGTGAAAAGCACAAGTTCCTGCTTGGGCGCGATGAACGCCACTGGTTTGCTGCAGCCGTGCCTGGCGATGGTGTTCGCGATGTGCGAACTGCAATCGCCAGCCTGCGTCCCACGGAGATCGAGGGACGTGAGGCGATCCGGCAGGGTGAGTGGTTTTTTGTTCCGGAGCCCGGCGTGAACGACAAGGACGCCGTGGTTCTGCGCAACGAGCCGCTCAGCCGCGGTGGTGGCAGCAAGCCTCACATCTGTGCGCAGATGATGAGGAAAGGTGGTGAAGCGGTGATGGTCTGCAGCCGGTACCCGACGGGTGTTGCTATCGGAGAGTACCAGAAGCTCATCGCACGCAACCCCGACGCGCGGCAATTCGGCTGGCGCCGCATGGTGCGCGACGCCGAAGTCTATGCGCGTGGAGAAATCCGGCACCGGGATCACAAGACGATTGATCTCTGGTGCTGGCATCGCGTGTTCATGAACCGGGAACGCTTTGCGAAGCACGCTCCGCAAATTGCGTTCCTCGATTAACCCAAATGCCCCAGGTCTCGATATACACGGGGCCTGGGGTACAGGAGCCAATTATGTTCGATGGTGTCACAGAGTTCACTTCTGCAGAGCCAGGAGACTCGGCCGAGTTCATGAGAAAGGTGCAGGCGCTTGTGGTTGGTGTTGCTCGCGACTGCGAGCCGGCGCGTCTGTACGTGATTCGCATTGACAACTGGTTTGGGCCGAAATGGATGCGCTTCGCGGGGAAGTTCTCCGCCGGAAAACACTTCTACGCCGGCCTTCATAAGGTCACACTGCACGTGCCGCCGTTTGTCCCGCACCGAGTAGTTGCAGAGCGAGTCTTTGCCGGTCCGAACTACGATGAGACCGTCGTTAGGCCGCCGTTGCATATCGAGTGCGCGAGCATGCTGGCGCTTACTAGGCGAATTGCGGACGTGGATAAGGAAGCGGCCTTCATTTGGTTCAGCAGCGACTCTGAAACTCAACTGCGAGGTTCAATCATGGCGTATCTCCCCGTTGCCGTCCTACCGCCGCCAAACCGTCGAGACTGGCGCAAACGGTCCGGAGCGTTCTACATGGGTTTCTCGCAGCGCCAAGGGAGGTGGGAGCCGGCGATGCTGCGTGGCATTTCGCGTGGAGAAGCTGCGCATCTTGAAGAGAGCGGCAACACTTCGGTTGATAATTCGCTCTTCAAAGCAGAAAAACGTCGGTTAGTGGACGAAACAAAACTTCTTCTTGAAGATGATGCGACTGAATGGACAACTGTGGAGGCTTTGTGGCGGCTTTTCGTTGAGCGAAATGATGTGGACGCACAATTCCATCTGGCAGATTTCTACCTCGACTATGGCTTCGATGGAGGACCCCAGAAAGAGATGGAGATAAAGGGGCTACTCCGTCTGGCGGCGAATCGGGGTCACCCGGACGCAACCTATCGATTGCGCCAACAATATCCTGAAGGCACCAAGCGAGACGCGCTGTTGCTCAAAGCGGGCGAGTTGGGAAGCTTGGAGGCACAACGTGATCTCGGAGCTCTCTATGCTACTGGAGACTGGACGGGCCCGCGCGACTCAGTTCGTGCGATTGAATGGTATCGACGTGCAGCCGAGCGCGGTCACCCAGATGCGCAGTACAACCTCGGCTTCATGTACCTGCTTGGCGAAGGTGTCCAAATTGATCCTCAAGAGGGCTTGAAGTGGCTGCGCCGTTCGGCCGACCAAGAGGACGAGTGCGCTATCCGATTACTTGCTGATCTCTATCGCGACGGCAAGCACGGTATTGCGGCTGATGCCGTGGAAGCGCAGCTGTGGCAGGAGAGATATAGAAAGACGGATCTGTATCGATTACGAAAAGAAAAATGGGGCGAAGAAGGAGCATGATTAAGGGCCCGGGCCTCTTCTTGCAGAGGTATAATTCGATGCCATGATTATTCAGACGAATCCGTAAGTATTCTCAAGCGGCCTTCCAGTACACACGGTGACCAACATAGACCGATCTAGGGGAATCGTCACTCTGGGAGGATCGGATGGCACGTCGTTGGAGGTTCGTTTGGATTCTTGGGGACCCTCGGAAGTCACTCAGCCCGTCATTGGTAGCAAGGTCCAGCTGCTAGAGAAATGAGGCTGACACTCCCGGAACAGCGGTGAATTGTCGACAGTCCAAAACGAAATAGAGTTGGGTAAATGAGCGAATCGAGTAAAGATCGTCCGATTTTGCGTCTTGTCGTCAGCCCGTTGAACAGTGCGGACAATACCCGTCTGCAAGCTGCGGTCGTTGAGATCGCCGGTCAAAACACCAGGGTCAGCGTAAACGCACAATCACAAGAGGGTCACTACAGTCTTGAAGCAACGACGGAATCAGCTCTTGACTCGATCTGTGATCGGCTTCGAGATGAATACCACATCTTGATCGACGTTAGCCCACCCGCTGTGATCTTGCTTGAAACGGTTCGGAAGCAAGCAGAAGCGGAAGGCAAGTACATCCGTCAGACTGGCGGTTCGGGCAACTACGGGCATTGCAAGCTTCGCATTGAGCCTGCTGAGCCAGGTAGAGGGTATCAGTTTATCGACGACATCAGCGCGGGCGCAGTTCCTAGCAAATACATCGATTCTATCGACCAAGGTATTCGGGCTGCGATGAAGCAGGGTGTTCTGGCGGGCTTCCCAGTGGTGGACGTGAAGGTAATGCTATATGACGGCAGCTATCACGAAACCGACTCCAACCCTATGGCATTCACGTTCGCGGGTTCAATCGCTTTCAAGGAAGCAGCCAAGAAGGCAAGCCCCGTGGTTCTGGAACCGATGATGTCAATTGAAATGGAAGTGCCTGAGGAACTCGTGGCAGCAACCCGGCATGAAGTCAATTCGCACCGCGGTCGCATCGAAAGCAGCGTGACCGCAAGCGGCTTCAGTCAGATTAAGGCTGTGGTACCGCTGTCAGAACTTCTCGTCTCATCCTCGGGAATCGCAGTGTGCCCGATGGAGTTTGCCGGGTACGAAGCTGTTCGAGAAAGCGGCTCGTCAGACGAGATCGGATCAGGCGTACCGGCAAATAAGCCGAACGGCCCGAGACCCCGCCGACGATCTGAAATGGCTCGGCCCGCTCCGGAAGACGACTGATTAATCTGGTTTTTCAGGGTCATAGTCCTCGGTGATCACCCAAAACCGGCCATAGATGATCGGGTTAAAACCGGCCATAGAGAGGCTCTTCGTCAAATTTGATGAACCACAGCTGACACTTTTCCGGCACAGTGAATGGCGATAGAAGTAAAGCAGGCTCTGGTGACTCTCGGCGAGGGCCATGGGACAACGGACTTTGGTT
>Ga0335075_10003657_pt1 | contig 24308 bp, 23 predicted proteins | sample Lox_Sample_24_FD_206723 | JGI IMG/M metagenome (GOLD analysis project Ga0335075, IMG submission 206723) | Soil microbial communities from Loxahatchee National Wildlife Refuge, Florida, United States - Lox_Sample_2.4 | ecosystem: Environmental > Terrestrial > Soil > Wetlands | place: USA...
TAACAGTCGCTGGCGAGATCCAGCGCACGACCTGGTTTTCGAGGTGCAATTCCACACCGGTGAGAGCTGGGATGCCTGGCAGCGCGCACACGCCTTGTACGAGGCGATCAGGGACCTCAGCACCCCGCCCGAGCAGCGGGCGCGGCTGCGGGCCATTTACACGGACATGTCGGCCGCCATTCCGGTGCCGCCGGGATGCACCGCCGTCCCGGACTACCGCCAGGAAGGCCGGTAACACTCGTGGCAGGCCAGGTGACCTACTACGCCATCGTCGGCGCCGGGCGGACCGCGCAGGCCCCTTCCGGGCTGGCCCGCCGCAGGCATGTCGGCCCGGCTGATGAGATACCGGTTGACGAGGCACTGCGCCGCGAACTCACGTGGGAGCCAGACTCGGCGATCATCGAGTGGGAGTACGGCGAGGTGGGTGCGGATCTGGTCGAGATCAGCGAGGCGATGGCCGCGCGGCTGGTCGCCGGGTGGCGGGTGCTCTGGGACGACGGAGGCTGACCGCGGCGCAACCGCAGGATCGGCTCAGCCGGGCAGGGACGCGCCGTCCTGAGTCGAGTCACCGTTCGGTGGGGAAGTGCCGTCATCACCGAGCACCGCCGACGGGCCGGTCGACCCCAGGCCGGATTGCTCGAAGAACTCCCGTATTAAAGAACGCTGCCGCTGGCTCAGCTGATCGAAGTGCTTGACCAGCGCGTCTTCCCCGATCGCCTCGGCGGTCAGGTACAGATCCTTGATCTGCTCGAGCTTCGCCTGCGTCTCCGCTGGCAGCGGGTCGGCGTTGGCGCGCCGGTCGGTGTCGTCCGGGTGACCGTCGCGGTCGGAGCCGCGGTCCCGTTCCTGGCCCTTCTTAGGGCCTGGCTCAAATACCGACTTCCTGGGAGCAGGTTCGAATACCGACTTCTTGGGAGCGGGCTCAAATACCGAGGGCGGCGCGGGCTGGTTCCTGCCTGGCTCCGGTCCGGAGGCGGGCTCGTCCCCGGCTGTCTTCGGCGCAGGCGGGCTCACGTCGCGGATCACCGGGATAGGAGCGGTGTCGTCAAGAGCGCCGGTGTCACCGGACTCCACGGACTTCGTGACCGCGACATCCGGCGCCGGTTCGCTGGGTGTGGCTCGCGGAGCGTCCGGCGTTACCTCCGGGCGGCTAGCTGTTCGCTCAGCGGCACCCCAGTCATGGTCTGCGCCGGTTGCCCAGCCGCCCCGACCATCCGCAGCCCACTCCGGCCCACGGCCACTGCCCAAGTCGCCCGGATCAGCCGCAGCCCACTCCGGCCCACCGCCACTGCCCAAGTCGCCCGAACCAGCCGCAGCCCACCCCGGCGGATCCTGCTGCCCGCCCTGGCCCCAGTCACCCTGGCCAGGCGGACCCCAGCTGTCCTGCTCAGCCCGGACCCAGCCGTCCCGGCCCTCGGGCGCCCACTGCCGCTGACCACCTTGGCCCCAGCCGTCCGGGCCGGGCGATCCCCAGCCACCCTGACCCCAGCCAGCCTGCCCGGCCGCGGCCCATTCCGGCTGATCCTGCTGCCCATCCTGGCCCCAGTCTCCCTGGCCAGCCGGACCCCAGCCATCACCGGTCCACTCATCCGGGCCGGCCGCGGCCCACGCCTGCTGATCCTGCTGACCACCCTGGGCCCAGTCACCCTGGCCAGCCGGACCCCAGTCATCCTGCCCGGCCGGGACCCAGCCGCCCCGGCCATCGGGCGCCCACTGCTGCTGACCACCCTGGCCCCAGCCGTCCGGGCCGGGCGATCCCCAGCCGTCCTGACCCCAGCCACCCTGGCCAGCCGCGGCCCACTCCGGCCGATCGTGCTGACCACCCTGGCCCCAGTCACCCTGGCCAGCCGGACTCCAGCCACCCCGGCCGTCACCGGCCCAGTTGTCCGCCTGGCTAGGACGCCAGCCGCCCCCAGCGCCGCTGTCCCAGTCATCCCGCGGACTCCCGGCATAGGCCGGGCCGGGACTCCAGCTACCGCTCGCCTGTGGGTCAGGGCCGTTGCCCGGGTGCGGGTACGGGGCATTCGCCGCAGCCGGCGGATACGGGTCGTTGCCTGCATCCGGTTGCCAGCGGTTGTCCGCGTAGCCGGGCCTGGCGTAGCGGGACGCCAGCCTGAACTCGACGACGGGCTCCTGCCGGCGATCATCCAGCTCCGTTGCCGGGGGCGGCAGCGGGATCAGCCCTTCGGAAGCCGGCCGGGGGCCCGAGCCCTTCCCGACCTGGCCCGGGCCGCCACGGCCCGCCCGGTCGGCCATGTCCATGATGAGCACGACGAGCAGCCCAACGCCGACTGCCAAGCCGCAGATGGCGGCGGCCTCGCCCGCGTGCACGAACCCTCGCCCCTCGTGCGGTGACCTCAGGTGCAGGGTCGAACCGACCAGGACCAGCATGACCCCGCAGGCGAGCAGGGCCGCGCCGACGACGGTCAGGCCCATGACGAGCCGCATCCGCTCCGGAGCCACCGAGCCCGACCTCACGGCCCAACCATCGCATGCAGGGCACTGCGCCGCAACCGATCCGCAGCAGCGCCAGCCGCGCCGCGAAAGGGCTTTCTGGCCGGAAAAATCACCACAAAATAATGGCTGCTAGCCTCCGGGCTTCTCCGCGCGGGTCGCCCGCGGCTAACGGCTGGACGATTCCCAGGCGTTCCGCAGCGCCTGCGCGAACGTCTCTTCCGGCTGGGCCCCCGAGACGCCGTACTTTCCGTCGATCACGCAGAACGGCACCCCGTTGATGCCCAGCCTGGCGGCCTGGTCCTCGTCCGCGTGCACGGCCTCGCCGTAGCTGCCGTCATCGAGCACCCGCCGGGCCAAGCCGGGATCCAGTCCCTCCTCGGCAGCCAGGCCGACCAGTGCCTCCTGGTCGAACACCGGCCGGCCTTCCCCGAAGTACGCCCGGTACAGACGCTGCAGCAGTCGTTCTTGCCGGCCGTGCTCGCGGCCCAGGTGGACTAGCCGGTGCGCATCGAAGGTATTGCCCATGGCCCGGTCCGCCGTGAAGTCCAGGCCCTCGGCCGCCGCCATCGCTGCCACCCGCGCCTCGGCTTGCTCAGCCTGGGCCGGGCTCATGCCGTACTTGGCCGCCAGCAGGTCGAGGATCGGGGTTGCCTGGCCGCCCGGGATCGACGGGTCAAGCTCGAAGGAGCGGTAGACGACCTCGATCTCGTCGCGCTGATCGAGACCGTCCAGGGCACGAGAGAAGCGCGCGTTGCCGATGTAGCACCACGGGCAGACGATGTCACTCCAGATGTCCACGCGCATTAGGCTCCTCCTGCCCACGATTGGCGTTCCGCCGGGCAGATCAGCAAGCACATACACAACGAATGTTCCGGCGATGCCCGTATCCGACACCACGCTCATTCGCGGCGCAGGTCATGGACCGCGGAATGGGAACGGTTTACGCTCGGCACGTGCTCCGCTTTATCTTCATTGTCGCCTTGCTCGGTACCTGGTTCATGCCGCTGATCATCGCGGCGCTGTACAAATTGCCACACCAGGGCCCAATCGCGGTGCTCTCTCTGTTGCTCGGCTGGACCGGCGCGGGCTGGCTGGCCGCGCTCGTCATCGCGGTGGGCGGGGCCATCCGCGCCACCCGGCCAGGCGTCGCCGGTCAGGGGCAGCCGCAGGACCAGGCGGCCGCTGGGTCATACGCCGCGCAGCCTTACGCCCCCGCCCAGTCGGCCTGGCCTGCCGCCGCGCCGGCCTCACCGTCCCCCGCGGGCGCCCAGCCATCCCAGCGGGCCCAGTCCCCGGAGCGAAACCAGCCTCAGGAACGGGCCCAGCCCTCGGCACCGCCGTCGTGGCCGGACAACCCGCACTGAACGCTCTCCCGCCCTCGCCCACCTAACTCTCCCTCAGCCACCCGTTCCCGGCGCCTGTCCCCCGCTCACCAGGGCACCTTCCTCCCCGCCAGGCTCTCCGATACCGTTACGTTCAGGCTTATCCCCTTCGTTTCCGGAGCCCTACGGGAGCACCCCATGGACGGTCAGGTCAAGTACGTGCTGCAGGAATCCGAGATGCCGCGGCAGTGGTACAACGTCATCGCCGACCTGCCGTCGCCGCCTCCGCCGCCGCTGCATCCCGGCACCCGGCAGCCGGTCGGGCCGGACGACCTGGCGCCGCTCTTTCCCGCGGCGCTGATCGCGCAGGAGGTCTCGCCGGAGCGGCACATCGCGATTCCGGACGAGGTACTTGACGTCTACCGGCTGTGGCGGCCCACTCCGCTATTCCGGGCGCGCCGGCTGGAGAAGGACCTCGGCACCCCGGCCCGGATCTACTACAAGTACGAGGGCGGCAGCCCGGCGGGCTCGCACAAGCCCAACACCGCGGTGCCGCAGGCCTACTACAACGCGGCCGAGGGCGTCACCAAGCTGACCACCGAGACCGGCGCCGGCCAGTGGGGCAGCGCGCTGGCGTTCGCGTCCGCGCTGTTCGGCCTGGAGCTAGAGGTGTGGATGGTTCGCGCTTCCTTTGACCAGAAGCCGTACCGCAAGCTGCTGATGCAGACCTACGGGGCCACCGTCCACCCGAGCCCGTCCGACGTGACCAACGCCGGGCGGGCGGTGCTCGCCGGGCACCCCGACTCCACCGGCAGCCTGGGCATCGCGATCAGTGAGGCCGTGGAGGTGGCAGCGGGCGACCCGGGCACCCGGTACGCGCTGGGCAGCGTGCTCAACCACGTGCTGCTGCACCAGACGGTCATCGGCGAGGAAGCGATCAAGCAGCTCGCGCAGGCCGGCGACACGCCGGACGTGATCGTCGGCTGCACCGGCGGCGGGTCCAACTTCGGCGGGCTGGCGTTCCCGTTCCTGCGGGAGAAGCTGGCCGGCCGGATGAACCCGGTGATCCGGGCGGTCGAGCCCGCGGCCTGCCCGTCCTTCACCCGCGGCGTGTACGCGTACGACTTCGGCGACACCGCGGGCATGACCCCGCTGCTGAAGATGCACACGCTCGGGCACGAGTTCATCCCGGACCCGATCCACGCGGGCGGGCTGCGCTACCACGGCATGTCGCCGCTGCTGTCGCACATCTACGAGCTCGGGCTGATCGAGGCCGTGGCCAAGCCGCAGTCGGAGTGCTTCGCCGCCGGGCTGCGGTTCGCCCGGACCGAGGGCATCGTGCCCGCGCCCGAGCCCACGCACGCGGTGGCGGCCTGCATCGAGGAGGCGCTGCGCTGCAAGGAAACCGGCGAGGAGAAGGTCATCCTGACCGCGCTGTGCGGGCACGGCCTGCTTGACCTGGCCGCCTACAGCGACTACCTGGCGGGCGAGCTGAAGGACTTCGAGCTCCCGGCGCAGGAACTCGAGGCGGCGCTGGCCGGCCTGCCCGCCGGGGTCTGACCGAAGGCGTCGGCCATGGCGCTGTTCCGCTCGCACGACGACAAGGTGATCTGGAGCCTGACCAAGGCCATCCGGCTCCTCCTCCCGGCCGACCCCGGCTTCGACCGGCTGCTCGACGCCTGCCAGCATTACCAGCCGGCGGCGCGGCCGTCGCGGATGAACCACAGGTGGATCTGCGCCGATGGCCAGCACTTTCGCCTGCACGACGCCGGTCCCGTCAAGCCCGAATCGGCCGTGCAGGCGGGCCTGCCCGGCGATATCACCTGCGTGTGCTACGTCGACTGGGACGGGGCCGAGGTCGGGCTCAGCACGCAGCAGCGCAAGCAGCTCGGCGAGCAGTACCGGCAGAAGTCCGGCTACGTGCTCGGCGGCCTGGCGGCGCGGTTCGGGGGGCTCTGGGCGCCGCATCCGGCGGAGGTGACGCAGCCACTGCGGGCCTACGTGTACACGGTCAGCGAGATCGACGCGGCCGGCCTGCTGACCATGGCGTCGCAGTACGCGCCAGCGCTGGCGCCCGGGGATCCGCGGAGCGACGGGGTGATCACGCTGCATGGCGACGTGCCGTCGCGGGTGCAGTACTGGCCGCCGTATTCCGCGGCGGTGCCCAAGTCCTCGCTGGTCCTCGGCCCGGGAGCGCCTGCCGTGCTGGATCCGTCCTGGGCCGACGACGACACCGGGGTGATTGTCGTGCAGGCGGAACAGCCCGCCGGCGGGGCGGACCCGGCGGTGGCCCGCGCGGTCGGGGCCATGGGCCTGGGGCTGGCCGCGCAGGCCGACGGGGTGTGCCTGGACGTCTTTGGGTTCAAGGTCCGCGATCCATCAGACCTGGTCATCCGCGTGGCGTAGGTCACAGCAAAGCGGGCGTCTGACCGTGGCCGTCCTGTCAGAGGGCCGCAGTAGGGTCGATCGCATGACCGCTTATCCCGGCGCTGTCGGCGGTGACCAGGCCTTGGCGGAGGACCTGGAGCAGTACCGCCGTGAGCTCACCGGCTACTGCTACCGGATGCTCGGCTCCGTCTTCGACGCCGAGGACGCGGTGCAGGAGACGATGGTGCGCGCCTGGCGGGGCATGGGGGGCTTCGAGGGCCGGTCGGCCGTGCGCTCGTGGCTGTACCGGATCGCGACCAACGTCTGCCTCGACCTGCTGCGCGGCAGCCAGCGCCGGGCCCGGCCCGTGGACATGGGGCCGTCCGGGACCGCCGACTCGTTCACCGGCGCGACGCTCCCCGAGGCCACCTGGATCCAGCCGGTGCCGGATGCCCGAGCGCTGCCCGAGTACGGAGACCCGGCCGACCTGGCCGCGTCGAAGGAGACCGTCCGCCTCGCGTTCGTAGCCGCGCTGCAGTACCTGCCCGCGCGGCAGCGCGCGGTGCTGATCCTGCGCGAGGTGCTGCGCTGGCAGGCGGCCGAGGTTGCGGAACTGCTCGGCACCAGCGTCGCGTCGGTCAACAGCGCCCTGCAGCGGGCCCGCGCCACCATGTCGGCCCACGACGCCGAGGAGCCCATCCCCGAGGTGGCGGACGGGGATCAGCAGACTCTGCTCACCCGTTACGTGGACGCGTTCGAGCGCTACGACATCACCTCCCTGGTGTCGCTGCTGCACGAGGACGCCGTCATGACGATGCCGCCCATCGACTTCTGGCTGCGCGGCCCGGCCGAGATGGGCAAGTTCTTCCTCGGCCCGGGCGGTAAGTGCCGCGGCTCCCGCCTGGTGGCCACCGGGGCCAACGGCTGCGCCGCGTTCGGCTGCTACCACCCGGACCCCGACGGCGGGTACCGCCCGTGGGCGCTCCAGGTCATCGAGGTGTCCGGGGACCGGATCACCGGGCACCACAACTTCATCGATCCCGGGCTGTTCGCGGCGTTCGGCCTCCCCGCCCGGCTCGGGTAAACCCGGCCGGCTGCCCCGGCCAAGTCGCTGGATCCGGCCGGCGGCGGGACCGCCGATTCCGGTACGCTCCGGTCGTGCCCGGCATGGCGAGACCATCCGACGGCGAGGCGGCTGTGTCTGATCCGGCTGTGCCCGATCCAAATCTGCCCGATCCAAGCCGGCCGGCCGACACCGACCTGATGCCCGGCATCCGCCACACGACCCACATCCAGTTTGACGACGGGCGCTGTGACGGATTCGTGCGCAGCGTCCAGGTCACCGTGCCCAAGGGCGACGCCACCGAGCCGATGGCCTACTGGTCCGGGGCTGACCTGCCGTTCTACCACGGCCTGGCCGAGACGTTCCCGGTGGCCGACCGATGGTTCTGCTCGTGCCTCGGCCCGACCTTCCCGAACCGCCGCTTCCTGATTGCCGGCACCGCTCACGGCCTGATCGACGACCTGCCGTTCTGCATGGTCGACTACCCGCCGGCCGGGACGATCTTCGACCTGCTGGACCGGTTCGGCATCTCCTGGGTCAACTACCACAACGTCACCCCGGCGAAAATCCTGCTCACGAGGCTGCTCGGCCGGCCGGGGCTGATCGCGGCGCGGCGGCTGCTCTCGCTCACCCGGTGGATGCCACCGGTCGTGAACGCGCTCCGGGGCAACAAGTCGTTCACCGCCGACCTGTACCCGCTCGGGCTGCTGAGCTGCCGGCGTCACCTTAGGACGGCCCAGCAGTTCTTCTCCGACGCGGACAACGGGACGCTCCCGGCGTTCAGCATCGTCGATCCCGACTTCGGCAGCTTCTCCGAGGAGAACCCGCAGGACATCCGAAAGGGCGAGAGCTTCGCCGCCGAAGTGATCCGCCGCGTCATGCACGGCCAGGGCTGGCCGCACACGCTGCTGATCTGGCTGTACGACGAGCACGGCGGCTACTACGACCACGTGCGGCCGCCACCCGACGACATCGAGGGGCGCAGCGTCCTGTACATGCCGGGCTGGCTGCGGGCCTGCTTGCGGCCGTTCTTCGGCACCTACATCTCCGAGATCGAGGCCGTCGACGCCGGCCCACGCGGCTACGACCGCTACGGGTTCCGGGTTCCCGCGGTGATCGTCTCGCCCTACGCCAGGCCCGGCTACGTGTGCAGCGAGCTGCTCGACCACACCTCGGTGCTCAGGCTGGTCGAGGAAAAAGTGGAACCTGCCCCGGCTGACCCGCCGGGACGCCGCGGCGGCCACCCCGCTGGCCGCCCTTGACCTAGTCGGCCCGCCCGCATTCCTCGACCCGCCGGAACTCCCCGCGCCCACCCTGGCCTGGGGTTCCTGGTAGTTCTGATGCGACCCGGCTATGGCCGGTGGATTGCCATAGCCGGGTCGCTGATCGCTACGGGCTGACCGCCACCCCGGTCGGCGAGGTGCCCGCGGTGATGAAGTTCTGGTTGACGCCGGTGCCGTTCAGGTTGGCCTCTCCGATGGTGCCACTGGGTTGGAGTTCGGTGCTGCTGTTGACCCAGTAGATGTGGCTGGCGTTCAGCGCCACCCCGTCCGGGTTGGTGGCCGCGCCGATGAAGTTCTGTTCTGCTTGACGCCGGTGCCGTTCAGGTTGGCCTCGCCGATCGTGCCGGCGTCGTAGTTGGCCCAGTAGATGTGACTGGCGTTCACCCTCACCTCGTCCGTGGTCCCGGTGGCGGTGATGAAGTTCGGGATGACGCCGGTGCCGTTCAGGTTGGCCTCTTCGATCTTGCCGGTGGAGTTGTTGGCCCAGTAGATGTGGCTGGCGTTCACCGCCAGCCCGATCGCGCCGCCGGCATCCTTGATGAAGTTCTCGTTGACGCCGGTGCCGTTCAGGTTGGCCTCGCCGATCGTGCCGGTACCGGAGCTGGCCCAGTAGATGTGGCTGGCGGTCACCGCCAGCCCTTCCAGGCCGCCGGACTCGGTGTTGATGAAGTCCTGGTTGACGCCGGTGCCGTTCAGGTTGGCCTCGCCGATCTCGCCGTTACCGTAGTTGGCCCAGTAGATGTGGCTCACCGGCATGCCGGTGCCGGTGAGCGCGTCGGTGGCCAGGACCATATGGCTGGGATTGGCCGCGGTCAGTGTGGTGGTCACCGTCCCCGTGCTGGCGGGGGCGAACCGGACCGTGACCGTGCATGACTTGCCCGGGCCCAGGCTGGTCCCGGTGCAGGTACTGGCCGTGATGGTGAACTTCGCCGAGCCGGCCAGCGTCACGCTCAGCACCGGGCTGGCGGTCGCGCCCGTGTTGGCCAGGGTGAACGTGTGCGCGGCGATGTGCCCGGCCGTGACCTGCCCGTAGTTAAACGGGGAGGGGGTGAATGCCAGCGCCGGCGACCCCGCCGCTGCCGCGGGCCCGGCCGCTGCCGCCACCATCGCCGCGGCCAGCACTCCCCCGGCCCCCGCCGCCGCGATCCGGCGCCGAGACGGCCCGCCTACCCGATTCCTAGCAGCCTTCCCGGACATCAGCGTCCGCAGCGAACGGCCTGCTAGCGCCATTGCTTCCCCTTTCTTTTGTGTGGTGGGCATCCAGCGCTGGCCATCACCAGCAATCAGCCCGGCACCCGGGTGCAGCGGCGCCCACAACCAGCAGCTGGTTAAATCCCCGTCATTCACATTAGGCGTCTGAAACGCCAGGTTGGTTGACAAATCATGAATAATCAGGCAGACCCCGGATGTCCGGGCACGCCGCAGCGCGCGCTCCCCGACGGCCGCCGGGCCAGGCGCGCATTGACACGGGTGCTGGCGTTCGCGGGCCGTCTGCCGTTGAGTGGCTCAGGAAACGGGGGCAGGCCGAGCTGCGCTTGTTTAAGTCCCTCCTGACCAGCAATCCCGGCCCGGACATGAACCGGTTTCGAAGGACCCGGCGGCGGGAATTCCCCGCACCAGCCTGGGAGGCTTACCGGAAGGAAGCATTGTGCCGAGATTGACGGGCAAGGTCGCGGTCATCAGCGGTGGCACGAGCGGCATCGGGCTGGCCATCGCCCAGCGGTTCGCGCAGGAGGGCGCGCACGTCTTCACCTTCGGCCGGCACCGGGACATGCTCGACGAGGCGGTGCAGCTCAGCGGGAGCGACCTCACCTTCATCCAGGCCGACGCGTCCAGGCTTGAGGACCTCGACCGGGTCGCCGACACCGTCCGGAGCGCGAAGGGCAAGGTGGACGTGGTCGTCTCCAGCGCTGGCCTGGTCGAACAGGTACCGCTGCCCGAAATCACGCCGGACCACTACGACCGCACATTTGCCCTGAACGCCAGGGCACCCTTGTTCCTCGTGCAGAAGATGCTGCCGATGATGGGTAGCGGCGGGTCGATCATCCTCGTGTCCTCGGCCATGCATTACATGGGCCTGCCGAACCACTCCACCTACGCGGCCACCAAGGCGGCGCTGCGTTCATACTCCCGGACGTGGGCGGCCGAGTTCAAGGACAGCGGCATCCGGGCGAACACGCTGAGCCCGGGCGTCGTGGACACGCCGATGCTCGACTCTCAGGCGACCACGCCCGAGGAGGCCACCGCGATTCGTGAGGGCTACATCAACCGCGCTCCCATGCTGAGACTCGCGCAGCCCGAGGAACTCGCCAACGCCGCCCTGTTCCTCGCCTCGGATGAGAGCTCGTTCATGACGGGCTCCGACATGGTCGTCGACGGCGGCATCAGCAACGTCTGACCGCGGCGGGCCCATTGGCCCATTTCATGATCGTGGTAGGTAACCCGCTCATAGCGCGGGCCAGCTACCACGATCAAGGAAATCGCCTCCTAGGCGGGCGCGGGCGCGGCGAGCCAGGGGTCGACCGCGTCGAGCAGGCTCTGCGGGCGGTCGAGGGTGATGCTGTGGCCGCAGTCCGGCACCACGACCAGGCTGACCCGGGGGTTGTCGGCCACCATCCGCTCCGCCGTTTCGGGAGCCAGGATGTCGCTGTCGTCGCCGCGCACCAGCAGCACCGGGCAGCTCACCGAGTTCCAGGCGGCCCAGCGCTGGTCCGGGCTGAGGCCGTCGCGGATCGCGCCGGGTTCGCGCAGCGCGTTGTCCCACTTGAACGTGAACGTGCCGTCCGCCAGTGGCCGCAAATTGTGTGAGACGCGGTACCGGAGCGAGGCGTCCGTCGGGCGCGGGTTGGCGGCGCGCGCTCTGGCGACGGCTTCGTCCACGGACCCGAAGACGTCGCTGGACGCCAGGCTGGCCGCGACCTGCCGGGCGCCGGCCGGGGCGATCTCGGGCCCGATGTCCAGCACGACCAGGCGGCTGACGCGCTCCGGGTGCGCGGCCGTGAACTGGTACGCCACGATGCCGCCCATCGACAGGCCCATCAGGGTCACCACCGGAAGCTGCAGTGCGTCAAGGAAGCCGAGCAGGTCGCCGAGCATCGCGGGGATGCCATAACCCGGCGCCCATCCGGTGTCCCCATGGCCGCGCTGGTCCAGGGCGTAGACGTGGTAGCGGGCGCTGAGCCCGGCCGCCGTGTGGTCCCAGGTACGGGCGTGGCCGGTGAGCCCGTGCAGCATGACCAGCGGCGGGCCGTCGCCGCCCCAGTCCAGGTAGTGGAACTTCAGTCCGTCGATCTCGAGATGGCGCGAGGTGGGGAGCGCGGCTGCCATAGGCCCAGGCTACGCGGGTCGACAATGCGTTGACATTGCGACAAGAGTACGACAACATCAGTCATTAGCGGTCATCATCGTCCGCAAGCCGGACTCGGCTGATCGGAGCGGAGCATGCTGCCGACGCAGCGCCGACACGCGATCCTGGCCCAGGTCAGGGAGCAGGCTGCGGTCTCGGCCGAGGACTTGTCCCGGCAGTTCGCGGTCTCGGTCGAGACCATCCGCCGGGACCTGCGCAGCCTGCAGGGCGCCGGGCTGCTCGAGCGGGTCTACGGCGGCGCCGCGCGCCCGTCGGGCCGGTCCAGCGAGGGCAGCTTCGCCGCCCGGAGCACCCGCCACATCGAGCGCAAGCGGGCCATCGCCACGCTGGCCGCCTCCCTGGTCGAGCCCGAGGAAACCATCGTCATCGACATCGGCACCACCGCGCTCGAGGTGGCGCGGGCGCTGCCCGCCAGCTTCCGCGGCCGGGTGCTGACCAACTCGGTGCCCGCGGCCATGGAGCTGTCCGGCCGCGCCGACATCGAGGTGCTGCTGTGCGGCGGGCAGGTCAGGCCGGGCGACGGCGCCTGTTCGGGCGCCCACGCCGAGACGTTCTTCGCCGAGTTCTACGCCGACCGGGCGTTCCTCGGCTCGGGCGGGGTGCACCCGGAGGCCGGGCTCACCGACTACTACCCGGCCGAGGTCGTGGTCCGGCGCACGATCGTCGCGCACACCGCCAAGAACTACGTGCTCGCCGACTCGAGCAAGCTGGGCGTGATCGCCGTGCGCCGGGTCTGCGAACTCGGCCAGATCACGGCCGTTCTCACCGACGACGCCGAGAACGACGCGGCGGGCCAGGCGCTGGCCGCCGCGGACGTCACGCTGATGCGGGCCGCCGTCGCCGACCGGCAGCTGCCCGCCGCCGGATAACCCGACGCCACGAGAGGAGACGCACATGGCAACGGTCACCCAGCACGACGATGACGACCTGCTGCCCCAGTTCGGCTACAAGCAGCAGTTTGTCCGCTCACTGCGCCAGTTCGAGTCTTTCGCCGTGGCGTTCTCGTTCATCTCGATCACCACCGGCATCTTCACGACCTACGGCTTCGCGCTGACCACCGGCGGCCCGCGGGCGATCTGGACCTGGCTGATCGTCGCCGCCGGCCAGTCTCTGGTCGCGCTGGTCTACGGCTCCCTGGCCGCCCGGGTGCCGCTGTCCGGCTACTCCTACCAGTGGGCGTCCCGGCTCTCCAACCCGAACGTCGGCTGGTGGCTCGGCTGGATGTCGTTCGCGTTCCTGACCATCGTCACGGTGTCGGTCGATTACGGCCTGGTCCAGGTCGCGTTCCAGCCACTGATCGGCGAGGCCTACACGCCGACCAGCGCGGCGCTGGAGACCATCGCGGTCCTGGCCATCCAGGCCGCGCTGATCATCTGGTCGACCAGGATCACCACGCGGGTCAACAACACCGCGGTCGCGACCGAGGTGATCGGGGTCGTGGGGCTGACCGTGCTGCTGATCATCGTGGCCGCGATCCGCGGGCTCGGCCACTGGTCGAACCTGGGCTCGACCGGCGTGGTGCCGTCGGCCGGCTACTACCACTGGCTGGGCCCGTTCATGCTGGCCACGCTGCTCGGCGCGTACACGATCGTCGGGTTCGAGGCATCCAGCAACCTGGCCGACGAGACGCACCAGCCGCACCGGACCATCCCGCGGGCGATGATCCGCGCCGTGCTGCTGTCCGGGGCGGTCGGCATGGTGTTCCTGATCGCGCTGAGCTACGCCACCAGCTCGGTCAAGGCCGCGAGCGCGAGCAGCGCGCCGGTCGCGTTCATCGTGAACGACGTGCTCGGCGGCGTGGTGCAGAAGATCTTCCTGATCTTCGTCTGCGTCTCGATCTTCGCCTGCGGTATGGTGATCATGGTGACGAACAGCCGCCTGATCTGGGCCATGGCCCGGGACAAGCGGCTGCCCGGGCACCAGCTCTGGAACCAGGTGCCGCGGGCGACCGGCGGCCCGACCTGGGCCACGGCCCTGGCCGCTGTCCTCGGCGCGCTGATAACGCTGGTGCTGCGCACCCACACCACAGCCCTGGAAACCCTGTTCACCGCCTCGACGATCATGCCCGCCCTGCTGTACGCATCCACGGTGCTGCTTTACCTGTTCGTCGGCCGCCGCCGCCGCGGGGCGGAAGGGCACTTCTCGCTCGGCCCCTGGGAGATCCCGGTCATCGCCGGGGCCCTGGTCTGGCTGGCCTACGAGCTGATCGTCCTGATCGGCCCGGCCGAGTTCCGCGACGCGCAGTACTACGTGCTCGGCGCCCTGGGCGTAGGCCTGGTGTTCTACATCGTCCAGTGGATCACCGAGCCAAAGGCGATGCGGACCGAGCCGGACTCCCGCGGCGCGGAGCTGCCCTGAGCCCGTGCGCATCCTCGCTATCGATCAGGGCACCTCGGCCACGAAGGCCATCCTCGTCGGCCCCGGGCAGGAGGTCCTCGGCCGCGCCGAGGTGCCGGTTCAGGTGCGCGCCGTCGGCAGCGACGACGTGGAGGCGGACCCGGAGGAGCTGTACGCCTCGGTGATCGCAGCCGGCTCGCAGGCGCTGGCCACGGCGCGGGCCGTCCCGGACGCCGTCGCCCTGGCCAACCAGGGCGAGACCGTGCTCGCCTGGGACCGGCGCACCGGCCGCCCGCTGACCCCGGCGATCGTCTGGCAGGACCGGCGGTCGGCCGGGGTGTGCCGCCGGCTGGCCGGATCCGCGGACCGGCTGGCCGAGATCACCGGACTGCCGCTCGACCCGTACTTCGCGGCGCCGAAGATGACCTGGCTCAGCGAGAACCTGGACCCGGGCGGCGTGATCACCACCACCGACACCTGGCTGCTGGCCCGCCTCGGCGCCGGCTATGTCACCGACGCGGCCACCGCATCCCGCACGATGCTGCTCGACCTGGATACCGCCGAGTGGTCCGCCGAGGCCTGCGCCGCCTTCGGGGTGGATCCCGGCGCGCTGCCCCGGGTGGCCGACTGCGCTGAGGTCACGGGCGAGACTGCGGCGTTCGGCCGCCCGGTGCCGGTCGCCGGGCTGGCCGTCGACCAGCAGGCCGCGCTGCTCGCCGAGCGCTGCTTCGACGCCGGCCAGGCCAAGTGCACCTACGGAACCGGGGCGTTCCTGCTGGCCACCACAGGAGGCAAGGCTGTGCGCTCCACGAGCGGACTGTCCTGCTCGGTTGCCTGGCGACTAGCCAGAACGCTTAGCTACTGCCTGGACGGGCAGGTCTACACGGCCGGTGCCGCCATCCGCTGGCTCGGCGAGGTCGGCCTGCTGGCCGACGCGGCTGAACTTGATGCGGTCGGCGGCTCGGTTGCCGGCAGCGGCGGCGCGGCGTTCGTGCCCGCGCTGGCCGGGCTCGGCGCTCCGCAGTGGCGGCCGGACGCCAGGGGGGCTTTCGTCGGGCTCGGACTGGGCACCACCCGGGCGCACCTGATCCGCGCGGTGATCGAGGGGATCGCGGCGTCGGTCGCGCTGCTGGCCGGAACCGTCGCCGCCGACCTCGGCCGCCCGCTCACCGCGCTGCGGGTCGACGGCGGGCTGACCCGCTCCCGGGTGCTGATGCAGACCCAGGCCGATTTGCTGCAGTTGCCGGTCGAGGTGTGCCCGGCCCCGGACGCGACCGCGCTGGGGGTGGCGGCACTGGCCCGGCTGGGCACCGCGGATGCGGCCAGCCTGGCCGAGGCGGTTGGCCCGGTGGAAGCGCAGACGGTGATCGAGCCGCGGATCAGCCCCGCCGAGGCGGCTGAACGGCTGGCCGCCTTCAACGCCGCGCTGCAAGCCGTCCTGGCGGCGTCGCCGTGACCGGCACGCAGCCCGCCGAAGCCGCCGACGTAATCGTCATCGGGGCCGGGGTGGTCGGCGCCGCGATCGCCCGCGAGCTGTCGCGGTACCAGCTCAGCGTGGTCCTGGCCGACGCGGCCAACGACGTCGGCACCGGGACGACCAAGGCGAACACCGCGATCCTGCATACCGGGTTCGACACGGTCCCGGGCAGCCTGGAAAGCCGGCTGCTGCGCCGCGGCAGCGCCCTGCTGACGGACTATGCCGCGCTGGCCGGGATCCCGGTCGAGCGCACCGGCGCCCTGCTGGTGGCCTGGACCGCCGAGCAGCAGCAGGAACTGCCCACTATCCAGCAGCGGGCCAGCCAGAACGGCTACGACCGGGTCCGCCCGGTCACCGCCGCCGAGCTCTACCGGCGCGAGCCGCAGCTGGGACCCGGCGCGCTCGCCGCCCTGGAGATCCCGGACGAGAGCATCATCTGCCCGTGGACCACGCCGCTGGCCTACGCGACCGAGGCGGTGCGGGCCGGGGTGCGGCTGATGCTCGGCACCCGCGTCACCGGAGCGCAGCAGGGTGGGGCGGGCGGGGCAGGAGGCCCGGGCGGGGCGGGCGGGGATCACGTGCTCTCGACGACCCACGGAACGCTGACCGGCCGGTGGGTGGTCAACGCGGCCGGCCTGTACAGCGACCGGGTGGACGCGATGCTCGGCGGCGACGGCGGGTTCACGATCCGGCCCCGCCGCGGCGAGCTGATCGTGTTCGACAAGCTGGCGCGGCCGCTGATCGGCTCGATCCTGCTGCCGGTGCCGACCGCGAACAGCAAGGGCGTGCTGGTCGCCCCGACCGTGTACGGCAACGTGCTGCTCGGGCCCACTGCGCAGGACATCGATGACCGCCGCGACACCGCGACGACCACGGACGGGCTCGGCTCGCTGACCGCCGCGGGCCGGCGGATCCTCCCCCGGCTGCTCGACGAGGAGGTCACAGCGACCTATGCGGGCCTGCGCGCCGCCACGGAGCACCGGGACTACCAGATCAGGGTGGACGCGACCCGCCGCTACGCGTGCGCGGCCGGCATCAGGTCGACCGGCCTGTCCGCGTCGCTCGGCATCGCCGAGCACGTGGTCGGGCTGATGGGCGAGGCCGGGCTGCCGCTGCGCCAGCGCAACGGCACCGCGGTCCCGCCGGTGATGCCCTACATCGGCCAGGCGGGCACCCGGCCCTACCAGGACGCCACGCTGATCGCGGCCGACCCCGACTACGGCCGGATCGTCTGCCACTGCGAGCGGGTCACCCGCGGCGAGATCCGCGACGCGCTGGCCAGCACCCTGCCGCCCGCCGACCTCGACGGGCTGCGGCGCCGGACCCGGGCGCTGAACGGCCGGTGCCAGGGGTTCTACTGCGCGGCCACAGTGTCCGCGCTCATCGCCGGGCAGCAGGTCAGGGCGGGCCAGCAGGCGTGAACGCCGACGTGCTGATCGTGGGGGCGGGCCCGGCCGGCCTGGCCGCAGCGGCCGAGCTGCGGCGGCTGGCCGTCGGCCAGGTACTGGTGGTGGACCGGGAACAGCAGCCGGGCGGGGTCCCGCGCCACAGCGCGCATACCGGCTACGGCCTGCGCGACCTGCACCGGGTGCTGACCGGGCCGGCCTACGCCCGGCACTACGCCGACGTCGCGGCCAGGGCGGGCGCCGAGATCCGGGCCGCCGTCACGGTCACCGGCTGGGCCGGGAACCGGTGCGCGACCCTGACCAGCGCCGCAGGCATCGAGAGCGTGTCCGCCCGGGCCGTGCTGCTGGCCACCGGCTGTCGGGAGCGGCCGCGGCCCGCCCGGCTTGTCCCCGGCGACCGGCCGGGCGGCGTGATGACCACCGGCGAGCTGCAGCAGCGGGTCTTCCTGCGGGGCGAGCGGCTGCCCGGCCGGGCAGTCGTGGTGGGCGCCGAGCACGTGAGCTTCTCGGCCATGCTGACCCTGGCCCACGCGGGCGCCGACGTCGTGGCACTGGTGACCGACCTGCCCAGGCAGCAGAGCTACGCCGGGTTCGCGGTGGCCGCGCTGGCGCGCTGGCGGGTCCCGGTGTGGACATCCACGGCGGTGCGCCGGGTCGAGGGCCGGGAGCGCCTGGCCGCTGTTGAGCTGGCCGACCTGCGCACCGGCGCGGTCCGCCGGGTCGAGTGCGACACGCTGGTGTTCACCGGGGACTGGATTCCCGACCACGAGCTGGCCCGGGCCGCCGGGATCGCGATCGACCCGGGTACCCGCGGCCCTGCGGTGGACACCGGCCTGGAGACCTCGGCCCGTAACGTCTTCGCTGCGGGCAACCTGGTGCACGCGGCCGAGACCGCGGACATCGCCGCCCTGAGCGGCATCCACGCCGCCCGGCACATCGCCGCCGCGCTTCGCGCCGGCCAGGGCACGGGCGTGCCGTCGCCAGTCACCCCGCCGGTACCAATCACCGTCGACCCGCCGCTGGCCTGGATCTCGCCCAACGCCATCCGGTTCTCCTCGGCGCCCGGCGGCCCGCCGATCTCCCCGCCACGCAGCCGTTTCCTGCTGCGCAGCCAGGTGTTCCGGCGGCGGGCCGTCCTCGAGGTGCGCCAGGGCAACCGGGTCCTGGCCCGGAACAGGGCGCGGCTGATTCCTGGGCGGCCGGTTCACCTGGACGCGGGCTGGCTGGCCCGGATCCGTTCTTCGGACGGTCCGGTGCTGGTGACGCTGGCCCGCGGCTGACCGCGGCCAAGCCGGGCCGCCCACCCCGACAATGGCGTCGCGGCAGGCGCTGGCCGGGGATCAGATGTCCCGGTGTATGACCTCCCGGATGCCAAGTGCCTCAGCTGCCCGCTGCCTGATGTCTTCGGGCATGTTCGCCTCGGCCAGCGTGTCGTAGTCCGCCAGCCCCGGGCGCCACTGGGGATTCGACGTTCCGGTATAGACAGCGATGCGGCCCCGGCGGGTCTGCGCGACCCCGTAGTAAGCGCCCTTGGGGCCGTGCTCGGCTGTTCCCGTGGTGTCTGGATCGGGCTTGATCACCCACCGGCCCCAGAACGACTCGACGTGGCGCCGGCCGGAGTGCACCGGGCCGGTGCTCTCGCCGACCTCGACTTCTATCAGCTCATACGGCTCGCCGCTGGCCGGGCTCTGGCCCGCTGCCGCCGCCTCGAGGTTGCGGCGGGCCACATTGAACGGCTCGCCCGTCTCCGCCATGCGCCCGCGGATGCTGTCCTTCTTGTCACGGTTAGTCATGACTGGCTTCCTCCCGGCGGCGCTGCCCGCGTCTGGCCGCCCAGGTTCGGCCGCGATGACGTACCGGATCGCGCGTCGCCCCTGGGAGCGCTTGACTTCAACGCCGTCGCCGGCGCGGGCCGGCTAGTGGCTGGTGCTGGCGGGCACGTCCGCCAGCAATAACTTTAACAGCGGCCGGGCTCGCCCGTGAATGACGCGCCTGCGGCTGGCGACTGCATCCGCACCCGGTTCGCACCAGGCCGCTAGCCGTGCCCGCGCCCAGCTACCAGCTCAGTATCCGAGCCGCTTCGATAACCGCTATTGCGGCCGACGCCAGAATGGCATTGACCCGCGGCTCTCCGTAGCGTTCGAGATGGCCTGCCGCATTGCGGCTGATGCGCGCACCATGATTCCTCCACGACGTTCTGGGAGGACAGCGGCCCGGTTGCCCTGCTCAACCGACCTGCATGGGCCCATCTAAGTTGGGCCGGATATTTCTCTACCTCCCCGGCAGATTCAGGGCTTCACGGGTAGTAGTCATCTAGGCCCCCTCGATGCCAGAAATTAGCGTTGCCTTTACCGAAAATATCCACGCATTCGGGTCAAGAAAAAATTGACCGGCCGTGTTCGGCAAGCAGGGAACCTCGGTGCGCACGCGCAAACTGGTGCCATCATGCCTGGCCAGGCCCCTATGTTCGCTGTCCGCTGATGGGAAGTCCCGACGGCCTGAACTACCCTCGGGACGCGGACGGAGTGCTGGAACACAGGTCACGCTTGAGCAGGGGAAACGCGCTCTCGCGGGCGCGTTGATCACGGGGGGTGATCGGTGGTCCGGTCCAGGATCCGGTTTGCGATGCGCCCGCTGGCATGGCTGGCCATCGTCGGTGACGGGGCCGCCCGGCTGGAACTCGGCCCGCGATGGGGCGGCCTGCGGCTGCTGGCCGTTGGCCCCGCGATCGCCTCGGCGGCCGACGGCATGGTGGTCATCGTGACCGCCGGGATAGCCAGCATGGCGGTTTACCTGGCCTTCGTCCTGATGATGCACCCGATCATCCACGGGCCTGGTAACTCGTCCAATGTGATTACGGAGACCAGCATCGCCGGTGTCACGGTCGCGTGTGCTCTGGCCAGCACGCTCCGCCGCCGCCGGGAGGATGAGCTGTCGCGGGCCCGGGAGATCGCCGACATCACGCAGCGGGTACTGCTGCGCCCGGTGCCGCGCCGGGCCGGGCCGGTGCGCCTGGCCGCCTGGTACCGGTCGGCTTTCACCGGTGCCCGAGTCGGCGGGGACCTGTACGAGGTGGTGAGCACCCCCGCGCATGTGCGGCTGGTCATCGGCGACGTTGAAGGCAAGGGCCTGCCCGCGCTCCAGGGGGCGTCGACCGTGCTGGGGGTGTTCCGGGAAGCCGCCCACGAGGAGGACAGCCTGGGCGCGATCGTGGACCGGATCGAGGCCAGTCTGGCCTACGAGTTCGACGACAAGCAGTTCGCCACCGCGATCCTGGCCGAGGTCAGCCCGGATGGCGGCCAGGTTGACCTGCTCAACTGCGGCCATCCCCCGCCCCTGCTGCTCGGCCCCGCGCGCCCCCGGTTCATCCACACCGGCACCACCGGCCTGCCACTGGGGCTGGGCGGGCTCGGCCCCGGGCCGCGCATCGCGGTGACGATCCCGCTCGCCCCCGGAGAGGACATCCTCTTCTACACCGACGGGATCACCGAAGCCCGGAACAAGACCGGCGACTTCTTCCTCCTGGCCGACAGCCCCGCTCTGCGTGGCCCGCCTGACCCGGATACCCTGATCGACCGGCTTAGCCATGAGGTGACCAGGCATGTCGGCCACCCCCTGACCGACGACGCGGCCCTGTTGCTGGTCGCCCGCCCTCCGAGCCCGCCGCCCGCACCTCCGGTCGCCCGGATTCCCCGGCCCCGGCCGCCGTACCGCTAGGCGGCCGCGCGCCCGCATTCCCCCGCCCCGGCCGCCGTCGGGCTAGGCGCCGACGCCCGGCAGGGTGAGAGGCCGGGGTGGCACCGGAGTGGAGACAACGATCGAGCTGACGGTCTGGCCGTAGCTGAGGAACTGGTCGAGCAGTTCTTCGAGCTGGGGCACGGTGGCGGCGTGGACCTTGACCAGGAAGCAGTCCTCACCGGTTATGCGGTAACACTCGCTGACCTGGTCCAGTTGTCTGGCTAGCTCGGCGATCTTGGGCAGCTGGCCGGGGGCGGGCCGGATCCGGACAAACGCCGTCACCGGCAGACCGAGAGCCGCCGGGTCAACCTCGAGGCGGTAACCGAGAATGACCCCGGCCCGCTCGAGGCGCTGCACGCGCTCGGTGACCGCCGGCGCTGACATGCCCACACGCCGCCCCAGAGCGGACATGGTGATGCGCGGGTTGGCGTTCAGCTCGCCGAGCAGCCGCAGGTTGGTCTGGTCGAGCAACTCAGTCTGTACCGTGAAACCAGGAGTCGAGTTTTGCCTTTGATTTTTAGGCAATACCTGGTCGATTCCTTGAGATAGCCATTTACTTCGTGCTCTCAGCCTACAACGCTTGTCTAGCGTGAGCAGCGAGCCCGATGCCAGGGATGGCCTCTCGGCCAGACCGAGGCCGGTGACCCGGGCCGGCCAGGCGGTGGCTCGCCTGCCGCCGACGTCCTTCTTCCTCACCAGCGCCGTGTTCCATTACCTGGGCCCATCGCTGGCCGTGTTGTTGTTCGTGCACGTCAGCGTGCTGGGAGTGGCCTGGTTGCGCATAGCCAGCGCCGGGGTCGTCTTCGCCCTCTGGCGCCGGCCATGGCGACTGCTGCGGAACCTCACCGCTGAGCAACGCCGGGTCCTGCTCACCCTGGGCACCGTACTCGCCGCCATGAACTCGCTGTTCTACCTGGCCATCGACCGGCTTCCGCTGGCCACGGTCGGCGCCATCGAGTTTCTTGGCACGGTCGTCCTGGCCGCACTCGGCGCCAGGACCTGCCGGAACATCTTGGCCCTCGCGCTGGCCATCGGCGGCGTCTTCATGCTGACCGCCATACGGCTGGCCGCCCAGCCGCTCGGGTTCGCCTTCGCCTTCGCCAACTGCGCCGGCTTTATGCTCTACGTCACGCTCGGCCACCGCATCGCGAACAACGCCGCCGATGGCACCCGGCCCGTCCAAGGGTCCATGAGCGGCATCGACCAGCTCGGCGCGGCGATGCTCGTCGCCGCCGCCGTCGCTACCCCGGCTGGCCTTTCCGATGCCGTCCCCGCCTTCGCCCATCCCCTCTGGCTGCTGTGGGGGATCGGAGTCGGAGTGTGCTCCTCAGTGATCCCCTACGTCACCGATCAGCTCGCGATGGCCAGGCTCCCCCGGGCCACTTTCGCCTTGATGCTCGCCCTCCTCCCGGCCGCGGCCACGGTCATCGGGCTGGTCATCCTCGGACAGGTCCCGACCGCCCGGGATCTACTCGGCATCGGCCTCGTCATCGCCGGAGTGGCCCTTCACCGCAGCCCTGCCCACGGCGCCACCGAGCCCCTTGAAACCCCACCCGGAATCGAGCATTCTGAGGCAAGCGGGCCTGCGGAAGGAGGTTGCGTTGAGGGGGTACGTGGTCATATTCGAGGGCGATGACGAATCGGGCTACTCGGCCTACTCCCCGGACCTGCCGGGAGTCATCGCCGCCGGGGAGACCCGCTCGGAGACCGAGCAGCAGATGGTGCAGGCCATGGCCGCGCACATTGCCATGCTCCGCCAGACCGGCCAGCCGGTACCGAAGCCATCCGAAGCCGCCAACGTCATGATTCTCGACCCCGCGGCGGCATAGCCGGGCGGACCATCGCGTCCGGGGCTCCGCCGGCGGGACCGGCATGGGGGCGGGCACCGCGGAGGGTGCCCGGCTGCTGCCCCCGCCTGGCTGCGGCCCCGCTGGCTGCTGCCCCCGCCTGCCTGCGGCCCCGCCTGCCTGCGGCCCCGCCGGCTGCTACCCTCGCCTGGCCGCGGCCCATGCCCCGCCTCATCCATGCCCGGCCGCGGCCCCCGCCCGGCTGCGGGCCATGCCCGGCAGTACCCCCGGCCCGGCATCGCCGTGGTACTCGCCGACGGGTTCACACCGTGGCCCGGTCGAGCCGCCGCGTCGCCTGCGGGCGGCGGTCGGCCCGCCCACCGGCAGCAGAGCCGATACTGTTGTGGGAGGCGATCCGGCAATGATCATCCGAACCCGGCGCAGGCTGCTCCCGCCCAGTCCCGCGACCCTGGGCACCGGGACCAGGCTCGGCGCGGCCGCCGGGATCGCGGGTCCGGTCGCGTTCACCGCCGCCTGGGTGGCTGCGTCACTACTGCAGACCGGCCATTCCGCCACCGAGGTGCAGATCAGCGGACTGGCCGCGCCTGACGCCCGGGATCCGTGGATCATGATCACCGGCTTCGTCGTGCTCGGCGGCTGCTCCGCGGCCTTCGGCACGGCCCTGCACTCCGAGCTCGGCGGCTCAGGCCGCGCCGGGGCCGGGGCGCGGCTGATCCAAGCGGCCGGCCTGCTCACCGTGGCCGCCGGCCTGCTGCGCCGCGACCAGATGCTGCTGACCGCCCCGGCGCACGAGTCCTGGCACAACCACGCGCACGACGTGGTGAGCGGCGTGATCTACGTAGCGCTGGTCGCCGCCCCGCTGCTGCTGGCCCGCCGGTTCCGCGGCGACCGGCGCTGGGGTGCGCTGCGCTGGCCGCTGGTGGCCGACAGCCTGGCCACGGCCGCACTACTGGCCGTGTTCTTCTCTCCCACGATCAAGCCCTGGGATCCCGTCCTGCAGCGGATCGCCGTCACCCTGCCCCTCGCCGCCGTGGTCGCGCTGGCGGCACGGCTGCTCACCACCAGGGCGCCCAGCGCCGGCCCGGGCGGGCCGGACCAGGGGCCAGCCGCCGCGGGCCGGTTATCGTGGCGGCATGCCCGATCGCAAGGAGATCATCGAGATCGCCGGGCGCAGCGTGCCGGTCAGCCACCCGGACAAGGTCTACTTTCCGCAGACCGGGCACACAAAGCTGGACCTCGTCCGGTACTACCTGAGCGTGGCCGACGGCGCGCTACGCGGGGTCGCCGGACGCCCGATGGTCCTGAAGCGGTACGTCAACGGAGCTGACGGCGAGGCCTTCTTCCAGAAGCGGGCGCCGTCATCGCGGCCGGACTGGATCGAGACCGTCGAGCTGAGGTTCCCATCCGGGCGGGCCGCCGAGGAGGTGGTCGTAACGGACGCGGCCGGGCTGGTCTGGGTGGCCAATCTCGGCTGCATCGATCTCAACCCGCACCCGGTGCGCGCCGATGACCTTGATCATCCCGACGAGCTGCGGGTCGACCTGGACCCGGTGCCAGGGGTGGACTGGGCGCAGATCGTCCGGGTGGCGCTGGTCGCCAGGGAGGTGCTGGCCGACTTCGGGCTGACCGGCTGGCCGAAGACCTCGGGCTCGCGCGGGATGCACGTCTACGCCAGGATCGAGC
>Ga0335075_10003658_pt1 | contig 24304 bp, 20 predicted proteins | sample Lox_Sample_24_FD_206723 | JGI IMG/M metagenome (GOLD analysis project Ga0335075, IMG submission 206723) | Soil microbial communities from Loxahatchee National Wildlife Refuge, Florida, United States - Lox_Sample_2.4 | ecosystem: Environmental > Terrestrial > Soil > Wetlands | place: USA...
CCAGTAGATCGTCCACAGCCGCGTCTTCGGTTCGAACAACCGGAGCGTCAAACCCTCGAACGGCTTGCCCTCCAGCGCGGTACTGAAGACATCGACATTGCCCTGGCCCTGCAACACCTGCCGCAGCTCCTGCGTCGCATCGAACTCCTGCCAGTCGTCGCTTCCCGTCAGCGGCGCCTTCAGCGTTCGGTTCCGGATGTTCCATCTACCGACGAGGTAGTCGAAATCGTTCCTGGACGAGCTCGCGCTCGCGGCGATCTCGAGAGTTCCTTGCGGTGAAATGGTGAATGCCTTCATGGATCCTCCTGCGTGGCGAACACAGGTTAAGGCAGGGTCGCAACTCCCCGCGTAGGACCCGTTCGGCAATCTAGTTAGTCCCCGGGGCACCCGATACGCGGTTCCTACACGAACTACCGGTTCGTGCCGCTGCAGCGATGCGTATGCGTCGGCGACGCTCCTCCCACATCACGAGGGAGGTATCTTCATGAAGACCAAGCGCGGCCTGTTCGGCATCCTTGCGACACTGCTTTGTATTTCCTTCTCATCCGCTCACGCCGCTCCGGGCTACCGGCTCGTTCCCCTCGACGACGGCACCCACGGCACCATGGCCTTCGACCTCAACCAGCGCGGCGAAGTCGTCGGCATGCGCTCCGTCGGCGGTGAGACCCACGCGTTCCGCTGGCGCGACGGCGTCTTCACCGATCTGCACGACCTGATCGCGCCCGAATCCACCTACTCGCAGGCCGCGGGCCTCAACGACCGCGGGGCCATCGTCGCCGACAGCTTCGACGGCGAGTCCTTCCGCGGATTCCTGCTGCGAGGCAACCAGGTGAGCCCGATCAACGTCGTTTCGGGCGAGACCCAGGTCTTCCCGTTCGACATCAACGACCGCGGCCAGATCCTCGTCGACAGCATCGTCAACGGCCGGGAAGACTCGTTCATCGTCGCGGGCAGCAACGTGCAGCGCCTCGAAGGTCCTCCGGGCGGAACGGATTCGACGCACGCCGTCGCCATCAACGATCGCGGTGCGGTCGCCGGCAGCACGAACACGGCGGCCGGCACGCGCGCGGTGCTCTGGCAGAACGGTACCGCCATCGATCTCGGCGTGACCGCCGGCGCCAGCTCGAGCTTTGCGTACGACCTGAACGACCGCAACGAAGTCGTCGGCAGCGTCAACATCGGCGGCGGCTCGCACGCGATGCACTGGCGGAACGGCACGATGACCCTGCTGCCCGCGCTCCCCGGCGAAGCCGCGAGCAGCCCGCAGGCCGTCAACACCTGGGGCGCCATCGTCGGCAGCACGATCATCCTCGAGCCGCAGTTCCGGTCGACGGCCACGGCCTGGCTGGGCCGGACCGTCGTCGAGCTCGATGGACTGGTGCGCGCGGACGACCCGCTGAAACCCTACGTGCATCTCACCGGCGCCGAGCAGGTGAACGACCGCGGCGACATCGTCGCGTCCGGCGTCGATTCGCGCAGCGGCCGGCAGGTCGTCTATTTCATGACGCTGTTCGGCAACTGACCGCGCGGATCTGCGCGACAACGCGGCGGCGTGACCGGATCACGTCTCCGGCGGATCCGGCAAATCTCCGAAGTCGACTACCGCGTTCGCGCGCCTGGCCTGTGCTTCCAGAAGCTTCCTGCCCGTTCCTTCATCGACGGGCACTGCGTCGCCGATCGTCGCGAACACCTTGGGTGCCGTCGGCTGAAAGAGAACGATGCATTCCCCGGGCACCTGGTGTGACTCGTAGATGAACCCGTCTGCCTGCGGAATCCGCTCGACGAGACGTTGCGCCCACAAGCGCGTCGTTTCATAAGCCACTGGCCAGGCCGCGGAAAGATCGGGCGGCCGATTTCCCGGATCGACGAGAGCCGAGATGGCTGGACGTCGCAGGTCCAGCAACTCGAGCGCGCGCAGCGTTTTCACGCGCACGAGGTATCGATCCCGAGTCTCGTGTCGCGGAACCCGTTTGATGCCGCCGTGCCGGATGTTCCGCAACACCACTTCCCATAGCGCGATGGGTTCGCTCGCACCCGCATAGGCCGACGGGATCGGCGCGCCGCTCGACAACACCGGCGAGAACCGGTTGTTTGCGTCGGAGGGATAACAGACTTCCGCATAGGAGAGCGCATCGGCACGAGAAGGTGCGCGAAGAACCCGCCAGTATTCGGTTTCCGCCGGGATGGAAACCCTGAGGGTCCCGGTGCGCCACCCGCGTTGCGCGTTCTCGAGATTTTCCGTGGTGGGAGGGTCGAGGTGGAACCCGTCAGTCACGTCCGTTCCATCGTTCCTTGCTGGCGGCGTCGACAACCCGGGCGCGATCGGTTTCCCATACATCGACCGGCGGCCGACCCTTCAGTGTCTCGTTGGGCTCGAGAAACCACTGCAGACGATCCCATCCCTGATCATCCGGCGAGAGGGCCGCCAGTACCTGCTTCATCTCCGGGATGATCTGCTTCCGGCCATCGAACTGGAACTTCGGATAGCACCATGACTGGCCGAAGCGGACGCCCAACACCCGGCCCGGCTTGCGCAGATCCGCGGCCAACTGGCTGGCATTGCTAGTCGTCGACGTCGCCGCGCTGGCGAGATCCTGGCTCGAAAACCAGCCCACGCTCTCCAGCATCTCGCGTCGCGCGGCGATCAACGCAGCGCGGTCCGCTGCGACCGCATCCTTGAGCGGAGTCGCTCGCTTCACCTCGATGGCGAGTGGGACGTGATCGTCGAACGCGATGTCGAGATAACCGCGAATGCGGTCGGCGTCGGATTTCTTCCATTCGGTCGCCGGTACCAGCGTGAGCAGTGAACTCTCGTCCAGATGGCTCGTCCCCAGCGACAACAATCCGTTCGGCTGTGGAGACAATCGATCGATGTCCTCGACCATCGTCTCGAATTGAAAGCCGCCGCCCGTGAAATCTTTCCGGAACAGCATCCATCGGCTGGCGTGACTCGGAACGTTGAGCAGTGGGTCGAACAACTCCGGTTTGGCGACCATGGCATTCCACAACCAGCTGGAGCTGGCGGTCGTTCGCGCTCCCCAGGTCAGCGCCGCGACGCGTTTTGCCAGCAAGGAAACGAGATTGACGTGAGTCAGCTCGCCGACTCGAAACTGGGGGACGCGGTCTTCGACGACGATGGCATTGAGGAATACCGGGCCGGACTTCGCTGAAGGGGGCATGGCGGTCTCTTAATCTCTGAATTCCTTAGTGGCTGAGTTATATAGGTCCGGGCCGACCAAAGTCCAGCGACGGGTTCTCGGTCAACCAGGATTTATAAATCAACTACTTGCCGCGACGCGCTCGAGGATCAGGGCGACGAACTGATCACCATAACGGGCGAGCTTGGCCTGCCCGACGCCCGGGATCGTCGAGAACTCCGGCAGGTTCTTCGGCTGCCGCTGCGCCATCTCTCTCAGGCTCGCGTCGTTGAACACGATGTAGGGCGGCATGCCGGCCTCATCCGCCAACCGCTTCCGCAATGCGCGCAGCGCTTCGAACAACTCGCCATGCGCACCCTCGATGACCGGCGGCTTCGTCCCCTTCGCGCCCTTCGCGCCTTTGCCACCCTTCGCCGGCTTCGCCGATTCGCCGACGCTCACTGTCCGCTCGCCGCGCAGCACCTGCCAGCTCGCCTCGTTCAACCCGAGCACCGAGTACCCGTCCTGCGACTGCACCATCAGCCCCTGGTGCAGCAGCGCCCGTGCGAGATCGCGCCACTCCTGCAGCCCGACCTCCTTGCCGATGCCGTACACGCTCAAGCTGCCGTGGTCGCGCGTGATGATCCGCTGCGTCTCCGCGCCGCGCAGGATCTCGATGATGTACGCGACGCCATAGCGCTCGCGCCGCTGCGCGAGCCGCGCGACGCAGGACAGGAATTGCTTCGCCTCCGTCGTGCGATCGACGGTGGCGCGCGGTTCGAGGCAGTTGTCGCAGTTGCCGCACTTGCCCGGGAACACTTCGCCGAAGTGGCGCAGCTGCACGCTGCGCCGGCATTCGCCGGATTCCGCGTAGCTCAGCACCTGCCGCAACTGCTGCCGCGCGATGCGTTGCTCGTCGACCAGCGGTTCCGAAGTCACCGGGTCGATCTTCTGATCGATGATGAACTCGGCGGTGCGGATGTCGGCCGCGCCGAAGTAGAGGATGCAGCGCGCGGGCTCGCCGTCGCGGCCGGCGCGTCCGGACTCCTGGTAGTAGCCCTCCAGCGTCTTCGGCAGGTCGTAGTGCACGACCCAGCGCACGTCCGGCTTGTTGATGCCCATGCCGAAGGCGATCGTCGCGACGATCACCTGCGCGTCGTCGCGGATGAACGCTTCCTGGTTGTCGCGCCGCGTGTCCGACTCGAGCCCGGCGTGGTACGGCAGCGCGCGGACGCCGTCGGCCTGCAGCCGCTCGGCGACCTCGTCGACGCGCTTGCGCGACAGGCAGTAGACGATGCCCGAGCCGTCGTCGCGGCGAGCGTTGTCGAGCACTTCCTGGTACGTGTCGCGCGACTTGGTGCGCACCGCGTAATACAGATTGGGCCGATTGAAGCTGGCGACGTGGATGCTCGGGTCGCGCAGCGCGAGCTGCTGCACGATGTCGCGGCGCACGCGCTCCGTGGCCGTGGCGGTGAACGCGGCGATCGGCACGTCCGGGAACTGCGTGCGCAGCCGGTGGAGCTGGCGGTACTCGGGGCGGAAGTCGTGTCCCCAGTCCGAGACGCAATGCGCCTCGTCGACCACCAGCGAGGTGAGGCCGTGCGTCGCCTGCAGCCGCGGCAGCACGTCGCCCTCGAACTCCGACTGCAGCAGGCGCTCGGGGGCGACGTACAGCAGCTTGAGCTCGCCGCGCTCGAGCTTCGCGAGCCGCCGGTTGACCTCGGCGCGTTCGAGTGAAGAATTGATGAACGTGGCCTCGATGCCGTTGTCGTGCAGCAGGCGCACCTGGTCCTGCATCAGCGCGATCAGCGGCGAGATCACCACGCAGACGCCGGGGCGGAGCAGGGCCGGCAGCTGGAAGCACAACGACTTGCCGCCGCCCGTCGGCATGATCGCGAGCACGTCGCGGCCGCGCAGGATGTCGCGGACGATGTCCTGCTGCCCGGGCCGGAAGGTGTCGAAGCCGAAGCGCTGCTTCAGCGCGGCAGCCAGGTCGGCGGGAGAGAGATCGGGAGGCAGTGCGGAATTCATTGCTGCGAAGCATACGGGCGAATGGCGCCGGTGGCAGCGGCAATTCCCCGGCGAAGCGGGCCGATTCGGCGCCGACGTGCACCGGACATCGCCCCCGTCGACGCCGGATGTCGGCTGCGTCGTCCCGCTGCGCGTCGCACCAAACGGTAGCAGTCGACAGTTCGCAGCTCAGCGGCCCGACTAACTAGATTGCGGCGGAGAACGCACCTGTACTATCGTCGCCGTCAACAAGAACGACGACCGCGCCCGCTGCGCCGGTCGTCCCGGGGAGATTCCCATGCCGTCGCCGCAACTATCGTCGTCACTGGTCTTCGTGCTGCGCTGGGAGGGTGGCTTCGTCGATCACCCGGACGATCCGGGCGGTCGCACCAACCGCGGCGTCACGCAGAAGGTCTACGACCAGTGGCGCAAGGGCCAAGGCCTCGCACCCCAGGACGTGAAGCTGATCGGCGACGACGAAGTCACGGCGATCTACGAAACGGGCTACTGGCTGGCCGCGCGCTGCGACCGGCTCGACGATCCGCTGTATCTCGTGCAGTTCGACACCGCGGTGAACATGGGCGTGAACCGCGCCGTGCGCTTCCTGCAGGAAGCCGTGCAGTGCCCGATCGACGGCGACTTCGGTCCTACCACCGAGAAGGCGTACGCCTCCTGCGACCGCGGCGCGGCGGCGATCGCCTACTGCAAGGCGCGCGAGTCCTTGTATGACCGGCTGATCGCGAAGAACCCGAAGCTCGCCGCGTTCCGTCGCGGCTGGTTGAATCGCCTCAATGCGTTGCGCCAGCAGGCGGGTCTGCCGGTCGTCGGCGCCACGAGAGGGGGTGCGCCGGTGCCGGAGCCCACGTTCCGGATCCCGGACATCGGCCAGGATCCGGCTTTCGATCTCTGACAGGAACGAATCGTGACGCAGAAGACCTGTTTCGTCGTGATGGGATTCGGCAAGAAGACCGACTACCAGTCGCAACGCACGCTCGACCTGGACAAGACCTACCGCTCGATCATCAAGCGCGCCGTCGAGGCCGCCGGGCTCACGTGCATCCGCGCCGACGACGTCATGCATGCCGGCATCATCGACAAGCCGATGTACGAGCTGCTGCTCGGCGCCGATCTCGTCGTGGCCGACCTGTCGACATCGAACGCCAACGCGTTGTACGAGCTCGGCGTCCGCCACGCGCTCAAGCCGAACACGACGATCGTCATCGCCGAGTCGGGCTTCAAGTTCCCGTTCGATCTCAAGAGCCTGTTGATCCGTCCGTACACGCACCTGGGCGACGGCATCGACTACGAAGAAGTGGAACGCATGTTCGTCGCCGTGCGCGACGCCGCCATCGCGCTGGTCGGGAAGGGCGACGTCGACAGCCCGGTGTACACGTTCCTCCACGAGCTCGAGCCGCCCGGCCTCCGGGCCAAGGCGCAAGCCGCCGCGGCCGCGGTGCTCGAAACGAAGGACGATCACAGCGCGGCATTGCTGGCCGAGGCCACGGCAGCGCGCGATCGCGGCGAGTTTCCCAAGGCGAAGATGTTTCTCGAGACATTGCTCACGCGACGCCCGAACGACGCTTTCCTCATCCAGCAGCTGGCGTTGTGCACGTACAAGGCGAAGGCCACGCCCGAGCAGGCGCTGGCGCAGCTCGAGGAAGCCCGTGAGATCCTGAAGCCCCTGCAGCCGCGCGCGACACTCGACACCGAAACGCTCGGTCTCTGGGGCGCGATCCACAAACGCCTGTGGGATGCGCGCGGTCAGCGGCCCGACCTCGACGAGGCCCTGTGGGGATACGAGCGCGGCTACTACCTGCGCGCGGACTACTACAACGGCATCAACTACGCGTTCCTGCTGAACCAGCGGGCCGCGGTCTCCGCCCGCGCCGATGCCATTGCGGACTTCGTCATCGCGCAACGCGTCCGGCGGAACGTCATCGACATCTGCCAGGCGATCGAACAGAAGATCGACCCGAACGTCGGCGGGCTGAAGGACGACGCGGGCAACCTGGACGTGAAGGCGACCTTCTGGATGCTGGCGACGCTGGTCGAGGGTTACGTGGGCATCGGTGACGAAGTCAGAGCCCGCGGCTACGCCGACAAGGCCGCGGCGTTGAATCCTCCCGGCTGGATGCTGGATAGTCTCCAGGACCAGCTCGGCAAACTGCGCCCCATGCTCGTGGCGCAGGCGACCCTGACGAATTTCTGAGCGCGGCAGCGCCGGAGGTGTCATGAAGATCTTTCTGGGTTTCGCGTTCCGCCCGGCCGACGAGGAGCTCGTGCGCTGGTGCGACCGCTTGTTTGCCAGTCAGCTCGTGCACGTCTTCACGGGCGAACGCCTCGGCGGCGACGCGCTCACGCCCGCAGTCCAGGCGCGCATCGATCAGTGTGACGTCGTGGTCGGTCTGCTGACGCGTCGCGATGCGAAGGCCGATGGCAAGTTCACCACGCACGACTGGGTGCGCGACGAGATCAACTACGGCCGCAACAAGGGCAAGCGCGCGATCGCCGTGATCGAGGAGGGCGTCGACGTCGGCGGCATGTACCAGGGTCACGAGATGATCCCGCTGGATCGCGCGAATCCGCTGGAGACTTTCCTGCGCCTGGCCGAGACCGTCGGCGGCTGGAAGCGCGAGTTCGGCCGGACGGTGAAGGTGCAGATCCTGCCGGCGTCGCTGGCGCGGCGCGTGGGCTCGACGGAGAACGGGGTCTCGTGCGCTCATCGGCTGTGGTCGCAGGGCAAGAAAGGGCAGTGGACCGAGGTCACGCCGGTGCCCGAAGGTGGCGGCACATTCGTGTGGATCGACGGCGTGAAGGACGACGACCTGATCCAGCTGAAGATCGAAGGCCTGGGACGGCAGATCCTGACGTCGGTGGCGACATCGCAGTGGATGCAGATCGAACTCGAGAACGGGGGAGGCCGCCCATGACGATCACGACGCAACAGTCGGCGACCTACAGCGGCAAGGACTGGTGGGATTGGGCCGTGTGGATCGAGGCGCCGAAGAAGGAAATGGATGCCATCAAGCAGGTGGTGTACACGCTGCACGCGACGTTCGCGGACCCGGTGCGCGTCATCAAGACGCGGCGCAACGGATTCCGGCTCGAGTCGGCCGGCTGGGGCGAATTCGACATCTACATCGAGATCGAACGCACCGACGGCAAGAAACTCGATCGCGTGCATTCGCTGAAGCTCGAATATCCGCGCGAGACCGTGTCGCGGTCCGCGGCTCCGCCGGGCCCGCGTGCGCCGCCGAAGAGTGCGGCGGTTAAGAGTGCGGCGGTGAAGCGCGCGCCGGTGAAGCGCGCGATCTCGCGGGGTCCGTCGCCGGCGGCCGAGACCCGCGGCGAGTCCGAACGCCAGCCGACGGTCTACGTCTCGAGCGGCGCGGCCGACGCGGACTTCGCGCGGCTGCTGAAGGAGCAGCTGGCGAAACGCGGCGTGAACATCACCAGGTTCGACGACGCCGCCATGGGCCAGCCGTGGGAGAGTTGCGTCAAGGAAGCGATCCGGAAATCCGACGCGGCCGTGTTCATCGTCTCGGGCCAGCCGAGCCTGTGGTCGAGCCTGGAGATGGACTACGCGAAGGGCGCCGCGGGCAAGCAGGTGATCCCGTTGCTCGTGGGCACCGCGGCCAAACTACCCGACTCGCTCGCGGACCGGCAGGCGCTGCACGTGGACTCGTCGAAGGACGTGAACGTCGCGATGGAGCAGATCCTGAAGGCGACGAAGGTGTCGGCCTGACGCACCCGGCGCCGCGGGTCTTCGATTTCAACGCGGCGATCGTGCGCGAGCCGGGGCGCAGCGTCGTCGGCGGATTGAGCGCCAGCGGATCGAAGCCGACCTATGAGGGTGTCGTCGCGGAGCACCGGGCGTACGTCGGCGCGCTGCGCGCGGCCGGCGCACAGGTGATGGTGTTGCCGCCGCTCGAGGCGTTCCCGGATTCCGTGTTCGTGGAGGATCCGGCACTGGTGTTCGCGGCCGGTGCCATCAGGCTGCGTCCCGGTGCGCCGAGTCGTCGCGACGAAGCGCGGGAGCTCGCGCCGGCGCTCGAGGCGCGGTTCCCGCGCGTGTTGACGCTGTCCGACGGATTCGCCGACGGCGGCGACGTGCTGGTGACGCCGCGCGAAGTGCTGATCGGCTTGTCCGCGCGCACGGATGCGGCGGGTGCCGCCGCGCTGGCCAGGCTGCTCGACTCGCTGGGCTTCGCCGCGCGCGTCGTCGACGTTCCCGCGGGAACGTTGCACCTGAAGACGGATTGCTCGCTGGTCGACGAGGAGACGATCCTCGCGACGCCGACGCTGGCGGCGTCGGGGTTGTTGGGCGGCTACCGGCTGCTGGTCGTGCCCGACGAGGAACGACACGCCACCAACGCGCTGCGCATCAACGACGTCGTGCTGATGCGCGACGGCTGCCCGCGCACGCGCGAGTTGCTCGAGCGGCATGGCCTCGCCGTCCGGCCGCTGCCGACCGACGAGATCGCGAAGATCGACGCCGGTCTCTCTTGCATGTCGCTGCGCTGGTTCGACCCTCAGTTGCGGTTCGGCTTGGGCTGATCGTCGCGCTGCTTCGGCGGACGCGACTCGGCCGGGCGGGATTCATTGCGCGGCGGGCGGCTTTCCTGGCGGTTTTCCTGGCGGTTTTCCTGGCGCGGCTCCGGCCGGTTCTCCTGGCGGTTTTCGGAGCGCGGGCGTTCGACGTTGCGCTCGATCGGACGCTCGCGCTGCTCGGGGGCGCGCTGGCGCTGTTCGACCTGGCGCTGCTCGATCTGACGCGGTTCGACCGGCCGCTGCTCCATCTGCGGGCGCTGCTCGCGCGGCTGGTCGTTCGAGCGCTGCCAGTTCGGCCGCGTATTCACTTCGCGCGGCTGATCCGGGCCGTTGTCGCGTTCGCGCTGCTGGCGGTCCTGCTGGTGACGATCCAGCTGCTCGCGCGGCGGACGATCCGGACGCTCGTTGCGCGGCGTCTCCTGCGTGCGCAGCTCCGTGGCGCCCGACTGCCGATCGATGGGCCGCTCGCGCTGCTGGGGACGGCCGTCGGCACGCGGATCGTCGTCGACGTGTTTGCCGTTCGGCTGCGCGCCGGCAGGCGGATTCGTGCCACCGACCTGGCGGTCGATCGGCCGCTCGCGCTGCATTGCCGGGCGATCCGGCCGATCGCGGACTATGGGCTCATTCGAGCCGCGCTCGTTCGAGCCGCGCTCGTTCTCGCTGCGCGTGCGCGTGTCGAAGTTGCCGCGCGCATCGGTGCGCGGCCGCGTGTAACGCGCCGACGAGGTCGGCGGCGGACGGTTCACGACGACCTGCCGGTCGACGACCGTGCGCGGCGGCGCGCGACCGACGACCCGCGTCGACCCGCCGAAGCGGCTCTCGCGCGACGGATCGATGCGCGGCGGCGCGGCCGTCACGCGGGTGCGGTCGATCTCGGTCTCGCTCATGCGGATGCGGTGATCGCCGACGCGCTGCGACGAGGTGAACGTCGTGCGCGACACGGACGTCAACGCGCCGCGATTGCGATACGTGACGGGGCCGCCGCGGCCGTTGTACACGTTGACGATGGTGGTGCGGTTCACGATCACCGTGTTGCGCACGTTCACGCGCTCGACGTAGCGCGGGCTGAAGCGGCGCGCGGGCACGTAGACTTCGCGCGGGCCCAGCGGGAACCAGCCAACGCCGCTGCCGATTGACACGCTGACACTCACGCCGGGCGAACCGACCCAGCCGACCAGCGCCGGCGCATACACCGCGCGGACGTGGCGCGGGCCGGGCACCCAGCACCAGCGCTCGCGCACGTGCGCCCAGCGGCCGTAGTGGAACGGCGCGTAACCCCAGGGCGCATCGTCGATCCACGTCCAGCCCCACGGGCCGACGTACACCCATCGGCCGTAGCGATACGGCGACCAGTCGACCGCCACGCGCGACGGCGTCCAGACGTAACCGTACTCCGGCTCGTTGCTCCACGAGCCGTTGTCGTCGAGGTCTTCGTAACCGGTGACATCGGGCGCGACGTACTGTGCCGAGCGCGACCGCGAGGCTTCGTCGTCGCGACGCTCGCGGGCCAGCGCCCACGAGTCGAATTCGTCGGGCGAGCCCAGCGAGCCGAACTGCGCGACGACCTGGTCGGTGCCGCGGAACGTGGCGCTCTGCTGCGCATGAACGATGACGTTCTGGCCGATGCCGGAGGCTTCCGCCTCGCCCTCGCTGATGCGGACGACGGTCGTGTCGCCGGCGTCGTTCACTTCGACGCGGTAGTTGCCGGGCCGCAGCAGCGACACCGCGACGTTCGGCGTGTCGACCTCGATGTGATCGTTGCCGCCGAGATCGCGCACGCTGACGTTGATGACGCCGGCCGTCATGCGCATCTGGATGGTGTCGTCGTCGACGTTGAGGAACGAGAAGCCGGTGTCGGAGCCGAGTCGCACGGCGGCGGGGCCGACGTAGATCTCGGCGCGGGCGCCTTCCTCGGTCCACAACTTGTCGCCGGTGGTGAGCGGGCGGTTGAGGATGGCGGGCGCCCAGTCGTCTTCGCCGGCGGGCTGCATGGACACGTCGCCCTGCAGGTAGCTCAGGCGCGCGGCGCGGTCCGGGGGATCGGTCTCGTAGGTTTCGGTGTCCTGCGCGCGGGCGAGGCCGAACACGAGGGAGAGCGACAGCGCCGCGAGCAGGCGCATCGTCCGGAAGGACTGCGGTTGGGTGGTCATGGCAGACATCATAAGCGCGGCCTCTGAACGAACACTGAACGTACAACGCGCGGCTTTACCGCGACGTTGAGTCAGTTGCGCGCCAAAGGCGCGGATTCGTTCAGGAAACGTCGGCGCCAGATGACAGAAAAAGAGGGTCCGTCCCCATTTACGTTGTCACGAGACGTGCGGCGCGGGTCTTCCACAGCGCGTTGGCGACATAAATCAGCAGGCCGATCCAGATCAGCACGAAGCCGGTGATCCGCTCGGCGCCGATCGATTCGCGGAACACGACCAGGCCGCAGACCAGCTGCAGGCTGGGCGCGATGAACTGCAGCACGCCGATCGTCGAATACGGCACCTGCCGCGCGCCGAATGCGAACAGCACCAGCGGCACCGACGTCACGACGCCACCCGCCATCAGCAATCCGTCGACCAGCCCGCCCTGGTGCGTGAACGCGGCGACGCCGCTCGACTCACACCACAGCAGGTAGATCGCCGCGAACGGCGCCAGCAGGATCGTCTCCACCGCCAGCCCCGGCAACGCGTCGATGCGCACCGTCTTGCGGATCAGCCCGTAGAACGCGAACGACGAACCGACCATCAACGCGATCCACGGCGCCCGGCCGGCGATGAACGTGAGATACGCGACGCCCGCGGCCGCGAACGCCACCGACACCCACTGCGTGTGATTCAACCGCTCGCGCAACACCCAGATGCCGAGCATCACGTTCAGCAATGGGCCGATGAAGTACGCGAGGCTGACCTCGAGCACGTGATGATTGTTCACCGCGTACGCGAACCCCACCCAGTTCACCGCGATGAAGAACGCGCTGGCCACCAGCCGCAGCAACACGTCGCGCTGCGAGAACGCGGCGCGCAGCTTCGGCAGCTCGCGCACCACCGCCAGCCACGCGAGCACGAACACCAGCGACCAGACGATGCGGTGCGCCGTGATCTGCATCGCGGAGACGTTGCGCAGGCCGATCAGGTACAGCGGGAACAGGCCCCACGCACCGAAGGCGGCGAGGGCGGCGGCATAACCGCGCCCGACGGCGGGCAGAGAGCTGGCGGGACTGCGGGTCATGGCGCGTATTGTCGCGGAAACGCGCGCGGCGGCGCGTCTATCCAACGGTAGAGCAGGCGTCACCCTTTGGGTCAGAATGCGCCGCATGAACGCCGTCACCCGCCCCGAAGAAGCCGTCGGCTCGAACTACGACCGCGCCGGCATGCTCGAAGCCCGCCGCCAGACCTTCATCGCCATCGAACGCATCGCCGACCAGATCCGTCCCGGCATGCGCGAATCCGAAGGCCTGGAGATCGCGCGCACGACGCTGAAGGACATGGGCATGTTGCGCGGCTGGCACGGAATCTACGTGCGCTTCGGCGAGAACACGCTGTGCACCTACAACGAAAAGAATCCGCCGGACCGCGTGCTGCGCGAGGACGACCTCTTCTACGTCGACATCGGCCCGGTCTACCAGAAGTGGGAGGGCGACGGCGGCGACACGTTCGTGCTCGGCGGCGATCCGGAGATGCACCAGGCCAAGCGCGACGTGCGCGAAGTGTTCGAGCGGGTGCGCGAGAAGTGGATCAGCGAGCGGATCAGCGGGCGCGCGTTGTACGAATACGCGGAGAGTGTGGCGGCGACGCTGGGCTGGGTGTTGTACACGGAAGTCGCCGGGCACCGGCTCGCGGATTTCCCGCACAAGGCATTCCACTCCGGGCCGCTGGCGCAGGTCGGCTTCACGCCGTCCGCCGATCTGTGGGTGCTCGAGATCCAGATCCGCCATCCGACGCGCCCCTTCGGCGCGTTCTACGAAGACCTGCTGCTCGATCGTTAGTAGGGACGCGAAGCCGGCTCAGTGCTCGAATCGATAGCTGAACTTCACCAGCAACTGCTCGTCGTCCCGCAGGCTGAAGCTGTCTCCCAGCAATCCGCCCGCGCCATCGCGCGAGTCGTCCTGCCGATACCCGCCGCGGCCGTACACCACGTATAGATAGGACAGCGGCGCCACCTCGTACCGATACCGCAGCTGCACGCCGAGGTTCCGCACGCTGAGATCGTCGATCGCGTCGTCCGTCTCCAGCGCGCGGCCGGCCGCATCGACGCGATACGCCTGCCACGCCTTCGCGTTCAACCCGATCGCCTGCAGCTTCAGCCGCAGCTCGTGCCGGCTCGTGATCGTCCAGTTGAACCCGACCCGGAAGTCGAAGAAGCGCTGGTCGTAACTGCCGAGCAGATTGTCACCCTTCCACAGCACCCAGTCGGGATTGCGCCCGCCGCGGAAGTCGACGGACACATTGAACGCGTCGCTGACGTAGTACCGCGGCTCGATGTCGAGCGTGTAGCCGATTTTGCGGTTGCCCGAGAGTCCGCCGCTGTCGACGTTCAGCTCCGCCTCGTACGACCAGTTGCCGATGCGCGGCCGTTGGTAGTCGAAGTAGCTGTTGAAGTTCGCCGGCACGTTCACGTACCCGTTGCCGCGCAGGATCAGGTCGTCGATGCCCGCGCTGTTGACGTTCACCTGCCCGTATTCATAGCTGCCGTTGCGCAGCCGGCTCTCGCGGCTCATGCGGAACTGGCTGTACAGCTCCTGCCCGCGGTCGTTGCGATCCTCGGTCACGCGCCAGCGCCAGTCCTTCGACGCGTAGCGCGAGCTCTCCGGCAGGTCGGTGAACCGCTTGTTCAGCTGGTATTGCGAGTAGTTCTGGTCGGCACGCTGCAGGTAGCCGGCATCGTCGATGTCCAGGTCGTTGCCGAAGTGCATGAGGATCACCTGCTGCCGCCAGCCGTGATCCATTTCATACGCCGCCCAGAGCGTGGCGCCGTCGCCGTGCGTGCTCGTGCCCGAATCGTCGATGGCGCTGGCGATCCAGCGCGTCTGCACGCTCCAGCGCGCCGACGGCCGCCAGTTGTGGTCGATGCCCGCCGTCGTCGCCTCGCGATCGAGATACGGCCGGTCGACGTGCGTCGCCATGAAGCCGAGGTTCTGCGACGCGAAGTCGCGCACCAGCCGCACCGCCTCGAAGTCGCGGCCCACGGACTCGCGCTCGTCGGCGGCGAACAGGCCGTACTTCGTGGCGCCGACGCTGCCGTTCAGCTTGACCGCCGCGAGGATGTCGCCGAGCCCGCGGCCGTCGTCGGCCGGTCCGCCGATGCGGCGCGTGTACAGCAGCTGGCTGTAGTCGGACGGCGTCGTCAGCTCGAAGATGCCCTGGTTCTCGGTGAAGAACGGGCGCTTGTCGCTGAAGAAGGTTTCGGTGGCGTCGAAGTTCACGACGAGGTCGTCGCTCTCCACCTGCCCGAAATCGGGGTTCACGGTGGCGGTCAGCTGCGTCTGGCCGTTCGGCTTCCAGAACACGTCGACACCGGCGCTGCCTTGATCGTGTTTGCCGACGTTGTCGTGCAGGCCGGAGACATACGGCGTGATCGCCAGCAGCGACTGGCTGTAGTTCTTCACCTCGACCGGCGCGAAGTCCGAGAGGAAGCGGGGACGTTCGAAGCTGGCCCACGGCCAGGCGACACGTTCGCCGCTGGCCACCGTGACGCGGTCGATGAACACGCCGATCGTGCGCTGGTCGGCGGCCTCGCGCATCGCCGCGATGTGCCAGGGGATCAGCACTTCGGCGGTCCAGCCCTCGTCGTCCATCGTCGTGGCGTGGCGCCAGTTGCCGTCCCAGTCGCCGTTGAAGTTGTTCTCGTTGGTGATCGTCCCGTCGTAGATGCCGCCGGTCGAGCTGAGCCGGAAGACGTAGCCGGTGCGGTGGTCGCCGTCGAAATCGATCATGACGTTGACGCGGTCGACCTGGTCCTCGAAGTCGCGCTGCATCTTCTGCAAGGTGCGCGGGATCGAGACGGGCTGCGTGCAATGCACGGCGACGGCCAGGCCTTCCGGCGTCGAGAGGATCCATGCCTCGGTCGGCAGTGACGAGGGTTCGCCGTTCAGCGGGATGATCTTGCGGAACCCGTCGATGTGCCGGGCCGCGTCCCATTCCCCGGGGGAAACCTTGCCGTCGATCTCGACCGCGAACGCGGGCGCGGCCAGCAGGGCTAACAGCAGGGGCGCCAAGCGCCGGTCGACCTTCATCATGCCCCCTAAGACGACGCAGACCCCGGAAAGGTTGGCATGGACGATGCGATTGCGCACGATTGGCCACCGGAACTGTGAGGACAAACTACATGCACGTCTGGCAGTGGCTGATCACGGGAATCGTCGCGGGCGTCATCGCCCGGTTCGCGTTGCGCAAGTCGACCATCGGTCCCGGCGGCGACCTGGCGCTCGGCGCCCTGGGCGGACTGGCGGCCGGCGCGCTGCTGCGCTTCGCGGGGTTCACGGACGCGGGCGACAGCGCCGTGCACATCGCCGTCGCCCTGATCGGCGCCATCGGCGTGATCGCCGCGATGCACGGGCTGGCGCGGCTGGCGTATCACGCGCACCGGACCATCGTCGCGCCGGCGCGCAGCGGCGACTTGAAGGCGCGCGTCGCCGCGGCGGACTCGCTCGAACGCGATGTCGTCGAGGCGTTCCTCGAGCGCGAACCCGTCAGCCGCGATCTGCACCGGGAGCAGGCCGAGGTCGGGACGATGGGCCAGCGAGTCGCCGACCGCGTGGCGCAGTTCGGCGGCAGCTGGGCGTTCATCGGTCTGTTCGCGGCGGTGCTGTTCGCCTGGATGCTCTACAACGTCGAGGAACGCAAGGCGTTCGATCCGTACCCGTTCATCCTGCTGAACCTGTTGTTGTCGTGCCTGGCCGCGATCCAGGCGCCGATCATCCTGATGAGCCAGAACCGCCAGTCGGAGAAGGACCGGCTGCATGCGCAGGCGGACTACGCGGTGAACCTCAAGGCCGAGGTCGAGATCCTGGCGCTGCACGCGAAGATCGACGAGCTGCGCGAGCAGGCGTGGCGCGAGCTGCTCGAGCAGCAGGAGCGGCAGCTGGCGATCCTCGAGCGGCTCGAACGGAAGGGCGCGTGAAACCCGCGCCGGTCGAGGCCCACGGCCGCTGGCGATTGCTGGCGCGCATCGCGTTCCCGTTCCGCTGGCAGTTCGTGTGGGTGGCGGTGCTGTCGCTGCTGGCGACGTCGACGGACCTGTTGTCGCCCATCATTTATAGAGAGGCGGTCAACGACATCGCCGGCCTGTTCGTCGGCGCGCCCGGCGAAACCGGCATCGACGAACTGCGCAGCGAAGCCGAAGGCGACGGCGAAGACTACGTCGCGCCGAAACGCCAGGCGCACGAACGTGGCAAGGTGGCGCCGCGTTCGCCCGAGCAGGCGTTGCGCACGTTGTTGTGGGCGGTCGCGTTGCTGTTCGCCATCAACGTGGTGTCGCACTGGTTCTCGCTGCGTGCGGATCAGCGCACGGTGGAGCTGGCGAGCCGCATCGAGGCCGGCGTCATCCAGAAGACGTTCCGGCACGTGCTCGCCTTGCCGCTGGCGTTCTTCAACAAGCGCGCGAGCGGCGGCATCGCCAAGCAGATCGATCAATCCGACCAGGTGGCGCCGCTGGTATCGGCCGCGGCGCACGACGTCGCGCCCGAGCTCATGCGCATGCTCGGCGTGCTGATCATCATGTTCACGCAGAGCTGGAAGCTGACGCTGATCGCGCTGGTGCTGCTGCCGCCTTATCTCTGGGTGGTGCTGCGCTCGTCGCGTCGGCTGGAGACGGGGCTCGAGACGTACTACGAGATGTGGGATGCGGTATCGGCGCGCATCCAGGATGCGCTCGGCGCGATCAAGACGGTGAAGCTGTCGGGCGCGGAGTCGCGCGAGGTGGCGCGGCTCGCGGTCTCGTCGGACGCGGCGTACCGCACGTACACCGAGCGCAACCGGCTCGCGAACTTCTATCTCTTCTGGCAGAACTCGCTGAGCTACCTGACGCAGGCGCTGGTGCTCGGGTACGGCGGCTGGCTGGTGTTCGAGCACCAGCTGACGCCCGGCGACGTCGTCATGTTCGTCGTGTACCTGGACAAGCTGTATTCGCCGATCGAATCGCTGACCGGGCTCACCGTGCAGCTGCAGGAGCATCTCGCCGCGCTGACGCGCGCCGCGAAACTGCTCGAGGCCGAGACGGAGACCGCGGGCGGCGCCGCGTTGCCGCCGGGACCCGGGCGCGTCGACTTCGAGAACGTGACGTTCGGCTATCTACCCGGCCGCGACGTGTTGCGCGGCGTGTCGTTCACGCTCGCGCCCGGCCGGACGACCGCGCTGGTCGGCCCGTCCGGCGCGGGCAAGACGACGACGGCGGACCTGCTGCTGCGGCTGTTCGAGCCCGGCGCCGGCTGCATCCGCCTCGACGGCGCGGTGCTCGGTTCGCTGGCGCCGGCGGCGGTGCGCGCCGAGGTCGGCGTGGTCGCGGCGGATGGCGCGATCTTCCGCGCGACGCTCGCGGACAACGTGCGCTACATGCGGCCGCAGGCCAGCGATGCCGAGGTGCTGGCGGCGATGCAGGCCGCGGGCCTGTCGGCGCTGCTGGACCGTCTGGCGGACGGGCTATCTACCGAGATCGGCGAGCGCGGCGTCGGGTTGTCCGTGGGGGAGCGGCAGCGACTGCAGATCGCACGCGCGCTGGTGGCGCGGCCGCGCGTGCTGATCCTCGACGAGGCGACCGCGAACCTCGACTTCGCCACGGAGCGCGAGATCCGGTCGGCGCTGCTGGAGAGCGAGGACCACGCGACGACGCTGGTGATCGCGCATCGCTATTCGATGGTGGAGTGTGCCGACCACGTGGTGCTGCTGGAAGCGGGCCGGGTGATCGACCAGGGCACGCCCGCGGAGCTGGTCGAGCGCAATGAATGGTTCGCCGCCTTTGCCGAGAGCGGCGGCGGAGCGGGGGCGGACGAAGAAGAAGAGGACGAGGAAGAAGAAGAGGAAAACGAAGAGGAAGACGAGGAACAACGATGAGCGAACCGGACTCCACGCGCTGGTCGCGCCTGCGCACCTTCCTGGCCGGCGCCTCGAGCGCCGCCGTCGTGCTGCTGGCGTTCCTGATCCCGTCGCTGCAGGACCAGTGGGACCGTCGCGAGGCGCGACAGGCCGTGGATCGCTACGCCGAGGTCGGCTCGCGACTCCTCACCGGCGGTCATTACGCCTCGGCGGAGCAGGCGTACACCCGTGCCGTCGAGCTGGCCGGCTATCAACGGCTGGATCTCTACGAGCGCCAGTTGATGGCGCGAGTCATGCGCGTCTACGAAGACAGTGCCTGGCGCGGCAAGGTCGCGGACGAAGTGACCGAGGCCGATTTCCTGTACCTGCTGGAATTCGATGCCGCGACCAACCGCGTCCACGAACGCGCCGACGTGTTGACCGCCTACGGTGCGTACCTGGCGAGCCAGCAGCGCGAGGAGGAGGCTCAGGCGAAGCTGCTCGAGGCGGTGCGTATCGCTCCGCAAAACGCGGATGCGCACGTGCAGCTCGGCAACGTCCACGACGACCTCGCGCGCCCGGTGGATGCCGAGCGCGAATATCGGCTCGCCCTCGCGCTCGATCCGAAATCCGCCGCCGCGCATTACAACCTGGGCCTGCTGCTGCTCGATCTGAATCGCCCCGACGATGCCGGCGGCGAATTCCGCGCGGCGCTGGCCCTGCGGCCCCGCGACACGGAAATCCGCCGGGCGCTGACGGAAGCCGAGAAGGCTCTGAACCGCGCCGATCGCGAATCTCCCGGGTTGCGCTCCGTTGTCCGACATCCCGCTAAGACGGGCGCGGACACGTCGCGGTGGGGATTTGAAAGCCATGTGGTGATGCCCTGTAAATCGTTCTGCGCCCGCTGAATGGGCACTCTGTGCCGGCAAAGGGAGGCCGGCCGACTCGCGGATTCCCTCGTCACGAAAGTCACCGTTTCGTTCAGAAGGGATCACGCACATGCGCAATATGTATCGCGGCGGCACGGCCGCCATCTCCATCCTGTTGGCTTCCAGCCTGGCCGCCTGTGGCGGCGGAGGCAGTGGTGGTTCGTCGCCGCCGTCTTCGAGCGCGCCGCCGCCGTCGACTTCGCCGGCCCCGGCACCTGCACCTGCTCCTGCTCCGGCCCCCGCGCCGGCTCCTGCTCCCGCTCCCGCGCCGCCGCCGCCGCCGGCCTCTGCCGTCGTCGTGCCGCCCGTGTCGGCGACCGTGCAGGACATCACCGATGGCCATCACATCGGCACCAATCACTGGGGCAACCCGGAGACGACCGGCGCCGCCATCGGCGACTTCACGTGCAACGTGAATCCGCCGCAGACGAACGCGTACCACGCGCACCTGTCGATCCTCGTGAACAACGAGGCGATGACGATTCCGCAGTACGTGGGCGCCGCGCCGTCGGGCACGACGCACTGCTTCTACACGCTGCACACGCACGACGCGTCCGGAAAGATCCACGTGACGCCGACGACGTCCGGCACGTTCACGCTGGGTCAGCTGTTCCAGATCTGGAATCAGCCGCTGACGAGCGCGAACGTCGCGGGTTACACCGGCCTGCCGGTGGAAATCTTCGTCACGGACAATGGCACGGTCACGAAGGTGGAAGAGGCCGACTGGGCCAACATCGAGCTCAAGAGCCATCGCGAGATCACGATCGGTCTCGGTGCGACCGTGACCGAAATCCCGAACTTCACCTGGTCCGATTGATCCCGAACTCCGGCCGACGCGCGCCCCCGTGGCGGGCGTCCGGCCGGTGCAATTCTCCATCACAAGGTAGTTAGATAATGCGCAAAGTCGTCCGCGGCGAGCTCGTCGCCATCTCGATCCTCTTGGCCGCCGGTGCCGCCGGCTGCGGCGGAGGCGGAGATGGGGGCTCGTCGCCGCCGTCGTCCAGTGCACCACCGCCGTCGACATCGCCTGCGCCGGCGCCAGCTCCTGCGCCTGCGCCTGCTCCGGCTCCAGCGCCTGCTCCGGCACCAGCTCCAGCGCCGGCGCCGCCGCCGCCGCCGCCGCCTTCATCCGGAACCACGGTGCCGCCGCAATCGACCACCGCGATCAACATCGACGACAACCACCAGGTCGGTGTCGATCACTGGGACAACGGCGACACCCCGACCGGCGGGCAGGGCGCGACCACCGCGGGCCTCGACTGCAACATCAACATGGACGAGTCGTATCACGTGCACACGCACGTCTCGATCTTCCTGAACGGCGAGGCGCTGTCGTTCCCCGGTGACGTCGGCATCGCGCCGGTCTCACCGGGCGTGCGTTGCTTCTACTCGATCCACACGCACGACAAGTCCGGCAAGATCCACGTCGAGGCGCCAGCGCCCGGGCTGTTCACGCTGGGGCAGCTGTTCCAGATCTGGGGACAGCCGCTCGAGACGACGAACATCGCCGGCATCACCGGTCTGCCGATCACCGTCTACGTGACCGACAACGGCAACGTCACGGTGGCCACGGACAACTGGGCCGACATCGAGTTGAAGTCGCATCGCGAAGTCACGATCCAGATCGGCACGGCGATCACCGAGATCCCGAACTTCACCTGGAGCGCGATGTAACGAACCCGCGGGCATGGGGTATCGTTCGCCCATGCCCGCCGATTCGATCCGCTACTTCCGCCTGCCGGTGACCGGCATCGACGCGATGAACGCGTCGACGGCGCGCGCGTTTCCGCGGCACACGCATGATCTCTACGGCATCGGCCGCGTCGAGGCGGGCGGGCATGCGTCGTGGAGTGGCCGCGGCAAGGTCGAGGCGGGGCCGGGGACCTACATCACGACGAACCCGGGCGAGGTGCACGACGGGATGGCGGTCGGCGGCACGCCGCGGTCGTGGCGGATCCTGTATTTCGAGCCGGGGGCGCTCGGTGCGTTGCTGGCCGACGTGAACGAAGGCGCGGGCCGCGAGTACGAATTCTCGGCGCCGGTGTTCGATGACGGCGCGTTGCGCGAGGTGTTCGATCGCGCGTTCTCGTTTGCGACGGCGGACGCGCGTGCCGGCGCGGAAGCCGCGTTGGCGTGCGAGAGCGCTTTGCTCGTTCTGGCTGCGCGCCTGCGCGGCCATGGGGATGGCGCGCGGGCACGGCCGGGCATCGCGGCGCCGGTCGTCACGCGCGCGAGGGCGCGAATCGACGCGGATCCGGCCGCGCCGCATGCGCTGACGACGCTGGCGCGCGACTGCGGCGTGTCGCGGTTCCAGTTGATGCGCGGCTTTGCGCGCGCGACCGGACTGACGCCGCATGCGTACATCGTTCAGCAGCGGCTGGCGCTGGCGCGCCGGCTGATTCGCGCCGGTGGCGATCTGGCGCAGGTCGCGCTGGACGCAGGCTTCTGCGACCAGAGCCATCTCGCGCGTTGCTTCACCCGGCAGTTCGGCGTTCCGCCGCGGCGATACGCGGCCGCGGGCTAGCGCACTTTTGTCCTAGATCGGCGCGGCCCCGGCGCGGCACGCTCGCGCCCATGAAAACCCTGCGCGCCATCCGGCCTGACGACTTCGATCCCCTGCTGCGCATCGTGAACGCCGCCGCGGAGAAGTACCGCGGCCAGATCCCGGCGGACTGTTTCCACGAGCCGTACATGACGGCAGAACACCTGCGCCGCGACATCGACGCCGGCGTGACGTTCACCGTGTGCGAACTCGACGGCGTGCTGGTCGGCGCGATGGGCCTGCAACGCGTCCGCGACGTCGACCTCATCCGGCACGCGTATGTCTCGCCGGCTGCTCAAGGCGGTGGCATCGGCGCCGCCCTGATCGACGATCTCAAACGCCGCAGCTCGCACCGCCTGCTCGTCGGCACGTGGACTGCCGCCACCTGGGCCATCCGCTTCTACGAGCGCAACGGCTTCGTCCTCGCGTCCCCGGCCCGCGCCGCGGAGTTGTTAGCCCGGTACTGGTCGATCCCCGCGCGCCAGGCCGACGTGTCCGTCGTCCTCGAGTTGGTGCCGGGTGGGACTTACGGGAGTTAGTTGCGCTGCTCGTCATCGCGACTCCGCCTCCGTCCGCACCGCCGCGGACCGACGCCGCGGTTACGCGCGAAGAAGATCTGCGACGAATGCTTGTTGGTCTTCCCTCCGGTCGACCGCGGCGAAGCAATGGGGACATTCCTGATTTCTTAGGAAACGGGGACAGGGCTGATGTCGGTGGTGGTCGGAGCGTCGTTCGGTTTGTCTATTTCGCCCCTGGAGATCGGCGAGGAGTGAACGGCCGCGCGCCGCTGTAGTGCTTACGAAGGCTGGCCGTTTATGAAGGTGTAAAGGCGCGCAGTGAACGACGAGCGAACGCCAAGAAAGTCCGTCCGGACTTTCCTGAAGCGCGATCTCCCGGGGCGAAATAGACAAACCGAACGACGCTCCGACCCGCGCCGCGCCCGAGCCCTGTCCCCGTTTCCTAAGAAATCAGGAACGGCCGAAGCGGCCTGACCCCATTATTCGATGGTGAACCATTGGACTTCGACGCGCCGGTTCTGCGCCGCATCCGTCGACTCCGTCGGCTCTTCCCAGCCACGGCCCACGGCTTCCACGCGTCCCTTGTCGATCTCCGGAAACTTCGCCAGCAGCGCATCGTGCACGGTCATCGCCCGCTGCCGCGAGAGCTCCATCGCCTTCAACGCCATGCTCTGCACCAGCTGCTCGCCACCGGACTTGCGGAATTCCTCGATGCGCGCGTTGTCGACGTGTCCGCGCAGCACCACCGTCGAACCCGGGCTCACCTGCAGGAACCGCTTGATCGTCGCGAGATACTCCTGGTTCTTCGCCTCGCCGCGATCGAGCGCCGACGAGTTCGGTTCGAAGAAGAAACGGATGTCCTTCGACAACAGCGGATCGCCCTCGAGCGCGGCCGGCGCATTCGCCGTGCGGATCGGCGCGATGGCGATGGTCTGCTCCGAGAACGGCGCGCGTTTCGCGATCTGATCGAGGAACGACGACTCGATGAAGCGCGACGGATCCGTGGGGTTCTTGATCACGTTGCCGTACGCCAGCACCGACGACTGGAAGATGCCGCCGAACGAACCGGCCGAGTCGATGGTGCCCGCGAAGAACGCGCGGTTCTCCGGCGCGTTCGACAGGTGCACGTGCGCCAGCTCGTCCTTCGCTTCCTGCTCGCTCCACTTGAACGCCTTCGCGACCACGGCGAGGTTCTCGGCCTGGTTGTCGCGCAGGCGGCGGTTGCCTTCGAGGATGCCGTGCACCAGGCCCTGGACCATCTTCGGATTCGCCTTCGCGAAGCCCTTGTTCACGGCCAGCACGTCGGCGACCACCAGCAGGTTGCGGTTCGACACCAGCGCCTTCGCCGCGCCGTTCGAGGCTTCGATCACCTCGTCGGTCTTCGGCGTCCAGCCGACGCAGCCGTTCAGCCGGCCGCTGCCTTTCGCCAGCTCGTGTTGATAGGCGTCGCAGGCGACGAACGCGTCCTCGTAGAACACGAGTCCCAGCGAACCCGCCGGCGGATGCGAATCGAGATCGCGCAGCACGGTCACCGGCACGCCGGCCTCCTGCGCGAGATAGCGGATGAAGAACTCGCTCTCGTTGAACTGCGACGCGGCCAGCGTCTTGCCGCGCAGCGCGT
>Ga0335075_10003659_pt1 | contig 24304 bp, 19 predicted proteins | sample Lox_Sample_24_FD_206723 | JGI IMG/M metagenome (GOLD analysis project Ga0335075, IMG submission 206723) | Soil microbial communities from Loxahatchee National Wildlife Refuge, Florida, United States - Lox_Sample_2.4 | ecosystem: Environmental > Terrestrial > Soil > Wetlands | place: USA...
CGAGAGAATCACTCGGGGCGCTGACGCGACCCCGCTCGCCGAACCGATAGTGAGACTCCCATGTTACCAAACATCAATACCGGCAACCTCATCGACGACTGCTTGAATTTTCTGCCGGAGCTTCTGGCCTGCGGCGGAATCGTGCTGTTTTTGCTGATCCGGCTGTTCGACCGCTCGCACATGGGCACCATCGCCCTGGGAGTGACGCTGATAGTCCTCGGAGTCAGCGTCTCCCAGTGGTACGGCAGCACCTCGCCGAGGGTCGGAGAGGCGGCTGGCGACGTTTTTCAAGGCACCTTCCGCCCCGCTTTCGGCGGCCTGCTCGTTTACGATCACGTGACCATCTTCCTGCGCTGCTTCCTGTACGGCTTCACCGCCCTCATCATCTGGCTGTCGCTGACAACCGGCATTCCCGATCGCGAGGATTCGCCGGACTTCTACTGCTTGCTGCTGGGCGCGACGGTGGGCATGGTCATGATGGCCTCGGCCACGCATTTACTGATGGTGTACATCGGCATCGAGATGGCCAGCTTGCCGAGCTACGCCCTGGCCGGCTATCTGAAAGGACGGCGCGCCTCCAGCGAGGCGGCGCTGAAGTACGTAGTGTACGGCGGCGGCGCGGCCGGGGTCATGCTCTACGGCATCAGCCTGTTGGCCGGACGCTTCGGTACCGCTTACTTGCCCGATGTTGCCGTCGGGCTGATGCACTCCTTCTATCCTCCGGGCGGCGGCGTGGTCTTCGATCCGGTGCTGATTCTCGCGCTGTTGTTCATCCTGATCGGCGTCGCCTTCAAGCTCGCGGCGGTGCCGTTCCATTTCTGGTGCCCCGATGTGTTCGAGGGGGCGTCCGCTGAGGTGGCCGGCTATCTGTCCGTCGCATCCAAAGGCGCCGCGCTGGCCCTCTTGGGTCGCTTGACGCTGTTCCTGGGCGGCGTCGATTCGATGGTGAATCCCACGGTCGATCAGCATTGGGACGTGCTGGTTCGCTACCTGGTCCCGGTGCTGGCCTTCTTCGCCGCTCTCACCGCCACGTTCGGCAACCTCGCCGCTTACTTGCAAAATAACCTCAAGCGGCTGCTCGCGTACTCAACCATCGCCCACGCCGGCTACATGATGATGGGACTGGCCGCATTGCAGCCGCCCGCTCAGCCCAATGGTGCCTTTCAGCTGCCGGGCTTGCAGGCCGTGTTGTTCTACCTCGTCGCGTATCTGTTCATGAACCTCGGCGCCTTCGCCGTGGTCGCGTTTCTGCGCAACCAGACCGGCTCGGAAGAGCTGGAGGATTTTCGCGGCCTGGTCCGCCGTTCGCCGTGGATGGTGGTGACGCTGTCGATCTTCCTGCTCAGCCTTCTTGGCCTGCCGCCGTTGGTCGGCTTCACCGCCAAGTTCCAGATTTTCAGCGTGCTGTGGAACACCAGTCAGGCGTGGTATCATCACGGCAACGCCGGCCTCGGAGCGACGCTGTTCGGCCTGCTGGTCATCGGCGGCGTCAACTCCGTGCTGAGCGCGGTGTATTACATCAAGGTCATGAAGGTGATGATCCTGGAGGGCAGGGCGGAGGACCTGGAAGGCCGCGAGCCGGTGCCTCTGCGCGAGCCAATCTCGGCCATCGCGTTCTCGTTCCTGATGGCCCTGGTCGTCTTCGTCCTTGGTATCCTGTGGGCGCCGCTGGATCGCTTCAGCCACGAGGGCACCGACCGTTTTGTCTGGCGTCCGGGGGCGGCGACGGCGGGACCACCGGGAGGAGGCATGGGTGCGCCGCGAGGCGGCCAGCGGCGACCGCGAGGCGGCCGACCGGGGCCGCGCCGCGGTGGTCGGGGACAGCGACGGGGTGGGGCCGTTCGAGCCGGAGGACAATAATCGTGATCGATCCGCGCACGCAAACGTTGCTCCAGGACATCCTCCGCCGCGAGAGCCGCTCCGTCCTCATCTACGTCGCCGACGCCTATCCCTGGGCCACCGCAACGGAGACCAAGGCACTGACGACCCTCCAACAGCTCATCGCCGCCGAGCGCGAGGCGGTGGCTTGCCTCGGCCGCTTCCTTGTCCGCCAGCGCATCCCTCTGCCGTTTCTGCCCTCCTATCCCGCGCATTTCACGACGATCAATTTCCTCGCGCTGGATTTTCTTTTGCCGCGGCTGCTCGAGCACGAGCGCCATGCGATCGCCGAGCTGGAGCGCGACCTGCTATCCGTGAAGGAGCCGGAGGTGCGGGACGAGGTGGAACGACTTCTAGCGCTCAAACGCCAACATCTTCCTCAATTGGAAGAGCTGGCTCCGGCGCAGCCTCAAGCGAGCGTGATCTGACGTGGCGACTCTCATCGATACGCACGCGCATCTCGACGACGAGCAATTCGCCGCGGACTTGCCTGCGGTCCTGAAACGTGCTCGCGATGCCGGCGTCGAGGCGATCATTACCGTAGCCACCACCGCGCCGTCGAGCGTCCAGTGCTTGGCGCTGGCCTCCAGCCATCCGCAGCTGTTCGCCACAGTCGGAATTCATCCCAACAATATCATGCAGGCCAGCTCGACCGCCTGGGACGACGTGCAGGCGCTCGCCGAGGGTCAGCGCGTGGCCGGCATCGGCGAGACCGGGCTTGATCGTCACTGGGACGATACGCCGTTTCCGGTGCAGGAGGATTATTTCGTCCGCCATTTGGATCTGGCGCGTCGATCTCATCGTCCGATGGTGATTCACTGCCGCGAAGCCGAGGCAGACATGCTGCGCGTTCTGCGAAGCGAATTCGATCATCATGGTCCGATCCGCGGCGTGATGCACTCCTTCGTCGGCGACGCGGCAATGGCCGAGGCGTGTCGAGCGATGGGGCTATACTTGTCGTTCGCCGGCATGCTGACCTACAAGAACGCGGCCGCCCTGCGCGAGACGGCGGCACGGCAGCCGCTCGACCGGTTGCTCGTCGAGACCGACAGTCCCTATCTGTCGCCGGTGCCGCTGCGCGGCAAACGCAATGAGCCGGCGCATGTGGCTCACACGGCGTCTTGTCTGGCGGAGCTGCTGGGAATCGCCCCGGAACGCCTCGCGGAAGAGACGACGAAGAACGCGCGGGCGCTGTTCTTCGTTTAGCCGCGCCCCGCAGGGGAGCGCGTTTACGTTTCGCGAAACGTAAACGCGCTCCCCTGCGGGGCGCGGCTAAACGATAAAGTGTGCCCCCTTCCGCCCGCCGCCTGGCACCGTTACAATCTTCGAACAGAGAGCGTTCTCCACCGTCGGAGCTTCTCGCGGCAAAGGTACTGGGCATGGCAGTCGGAACAGGCAAGCTCGTCGGCATCGACCTGGGCACCACCTTCTCGGCCATCGCCAGTCTGGACGATCACGGCCAGCCGATCACGCTGCCTAACCGCGACGGCGACATGCTTACGCCCAGCGCCGTGCTGCTGCTCGACGACGATACCGCCGTCGTCGGCCAGGCCGCCCTCGACGTGGCTCTGGAACAGCCGGAGCGCGTGGCCACACTCATCAAGCGGCGCATGGGCTATACCAGCTACGGCCGGACCGTCGCGGGCCGCGATTTCCGCCCGGAAACGCTGTCGGCCATCATCCTCCGCAAGCTGGTCCAGGATGCCGAGCTGCGCATCGGTCCCGTCAGCCGGGCCGTCATCACCGTACCCGCCTACTTCGACGACACGCGCCGCAAGGCCACCAAGGACGCCGGCCGCATCGCCGGTCTGGAAGTCCTCGACATTCTCGACGAGCCGACCGCCGCCGCCCTGGCCTATTCGCTTCAGAAGCCGCAATCCGGTCCAGTGGGGCAGTCACTCTTGCCTGCCCCGGCGCTACCGCAAGACGAACGCACCGTCCTCGTTTACGATCTTGGCGGCGGCACCTTCGACGTTACGCTCGTTCGCCTGTCGCACCAGCATTTTCAGACCCTCGCCATCGAGGGCGACGTGCGGCTGGGCGGCAAGGACTGGGACGATCGCATCATCGATCATGTCGCCAATCTGTTCAAGCAGCAGACCGGCATCGATCCGCGGAGCGATTCGCAGGCACTGGTCAACCTCGCCAGCGCCGCCGAACGTGCCAAGCGCACGCTGAGCAAGCTGCCTCAGACGACGCTCACGTGCATGCATGCCGGCCAGGTGCTGACTGTGCCGATCAGCCGCGCCGAGTTTGAATCGCTGACGCGCGAGCTGCTGATCCGCACGCGACTGACGACGCAGCAGCTGTTGCGGCAAGCGAAGCTCACCTGGGACCAGGTCGATCGCGTTCTGCTGGTGGGCGGCTCGACGCACATGCCGATGACGCGGCAAATGCTCCAGGAATTGACGGGAAAGGAGCCGGACAGCTCGCTGGCCGTCAGCGAGGTCGTGGCACGCGGTGCCGCCCTCCATGCCGGCATCCTCGCCGCGCAGGACTTCGGCGAAGACCTGCTCATGGAGGAGGCAGCGCGCGACGTGCTGGCGCAGGTGGTCGAGATCAACGTCAACGCTCACAGTCTCGGCATCGAGGTCAAGCAGGGCCAGGAGCGCGTCAACGACATCCTCATCCCCAAGAACACGCAGCTGCCGACGGCGGCCAGCCGAGTGTACTGCACCGTCGTCGAGAATCAGCAGCGCGTCCGCGTCAAGGTGCTGCAAGGCGAAGCGCCCCAGGCCGACGCCTGCATTAGCATCGGCGAGTGCTGGATTGAGGGGCTGCCGCCGAACTTGCCGAAGTCGTCGCCGGTGCAGGTGCGCTGCGGCGTGGGCAGCAACGGCCTCATCGACGTGATGGCTCTGGACATGACCAGCGGCAAGATGGCCCGCACCGAGATCCATCGCTCCAGCGGCCTGTCCGATGAGGAGATCGCGCGCGAGGCCGAGTGGGTCCGCCGTCTCCGCATTCAATAGCCGTCGCGTTCGCTCTTCCCTTGTTACCAAGCCGTTACGCAAAATCGATCCATTCGCGGGTAGAATCCATCCAACAAGCCCGGAGCGCGAGCGACGGGTCATTTTCCTATCAGAATCCGTTGGAGGGATTGGACATGAAACGAACCCTGCATCGTCATCGCCTCTCGTTTATGGTGGGAGGGGGAATGGTCGCCATGGCCATTCTGCTTCTGGCCCGCGGTATCGCCGCCGACAAGGTGCCGCCGCCGAAGCCACCCGTCCCTCCTCCAGGGGGGATTGCCATGAAAGATTTCTCCAAATTCGTTATTGAGCTTCCGGCCAAGGACATCCTGGCCAAGCAGACCAACGCCGCGACCGTGTCGAGCGCTGAGAAATTCGTCAATCCCAGGGTCGAGCCGGGCAAGGTCCGCTGGCACAAGACGTTCACCGACGCCTGCGCCGCCGCGAAGAAATCCGGCAAGCCAGTGCTGCTGTTTCAGATGATGGGCAAGCTCGACGAACGCTTCTGCTGAACGAACGCTCGTCTTGCGAGAACCGTGTTGTTCTCCCAGAAGCGCGTCGCCGATTTCATCAACCAATCGTTTGAGCCGGTGTGGGAAAGCGTCCGTCCGGTGCCGATCGTGCGTATCGACTTCGGCGACGGCAAGGTTCTGACGCGCACGCTGCACGGCAACATTCTCACTTCCATCTGCACACCAGAGGGGTTTGTGGTGGATGCGCTGCCCGGCATTTACGCGGAGAGCGCTTACGTCGCCGCTCTCCAGCGTCTCCTCGCCCCGGCTCGCGACCTGCAAAGAGTAGCCGCCAAGCAGCGCGAGAGCGTCGTTCGGACCTATCACCGCAACGAAATTGCAGCCCTGGCCCGACAGGCTCGTCTCCCAGCAGGGTTCCGCCTTCCGGACTTCACGAAGACGGCCGTGATCGAGAAGCCCGTCTTCCAGGTCGTGCAAGCGAACAATACCGCTGCCGTCCACAATACCGTACCGCCTGAGGTGGAAAATCCGGCGGAATGGCAGGAATTGCAGGAAGATACGCGGATCAACGAGACCACGCGGCGGCGACAGATTCACGAATTGCTTGCAAAAACAGGTCTTGTACGGCCAGAGAAGATAACACGGCCCATCTACAAAGACGTGCTGCACGCGGACCTGGATGATCCCTATCTCGGACTTCGCGAGGCGCTTTTTGCGCGCTATCCGTTCGCCAAGGAAGATGCGGCGCACTGAGTCAATCCCGCCGCTTGCGGCTTACCGCTAAGCCGCAAGCGGCTCACTCCGGCAACGTCCAAACGCGGAGCGTCTCATCGCGACTGCCCGACACGATGCGTTTGCCGTCCGCGGACACGTCCAGCGACGTCACGGCGGCCGTGTGGCCGCGACAGCACCACAATTCCGAGCCGCTGTCCGGATCCCACACGCGCAGCGTCTGATCGTGGCTGCCGGAAATCACCCGTCCCTCCGAGGTCGCGGCGACGGCAGCGATCATCTGTCGATGACCGCTCAAACGCCGCAGCTCGCGGCCGCTGTCCATTTCCCATAACCGAATTGTCGTATCAAAGTGCCCCGATACAACACTTCGTCCATCCGGCATGGTGGCGACACCGAGCACCAGACCGCGCGGCACCGGGAAGCCGCGCACTTCCCGTCCGCCGCGCACGTCCCATAGACGCAACGTTTGATCGCGGCCGGCCGAGAGAACATGCTGTCCGTCCCCGGACAGGGCGACGCTGGTGATCTCGGCGCGATGGCCGCTCCAGCGCTGGATCTCGCGGCCATTATTCAGATCCCACAGGTGCAGGGTACGGTCGCTCGCAGTGACGGCCTGCCGTCCGTCGCGGCTGACGGCGATGCCGCGTACGGCGCCGTTGTGGCCGGTCAGACGCGCCAGCTCTTGCCCCGTCGCCGGATCCCAGACGCGAACGCTGGCTCCCTGGCCGGTGAGCGCGTGGCCGCTGACCGGCGCCACGGCGAGACAGGTAATCTCCTGCGGCGAGTGACCGAAACGGCTACTTTCTTCGGCGGTTTCGAGGTCGAACAGGTGGAGCTGTCGATCCGCACACGCCGCCAGGACCGAGCGGCCATCCGCCAGGAATACGGCTGCGACCACAGGACCGGCGCCGGCGGGGAGGCAGAGCGTCTCGCGCAACGGCTCGGGTTGATGACCGGCCGGCAGCACGCCGGTTCGGATCAGCTGCTCCAGGGCGGAGACCAGCTCTCTCGGCGTGCGATAGCGATCGTCGGGATGCTTGGCCATCAATTTGCGGACCACGCTGGCCACCGCTGCCGGAACTTCCGCACGCAGCTGATCCACCGAAGGAGGTGTCTGCCAGCGCTGGCGATCGAGCTTCTGAATCAGCGTCCCACCGGGAAACGGCACCTGGCCGCTGAGCAGATAATAAAATGTGCAGCCGAGACTGTAGAGGTCGGCGCGAATGTCGGCCTTGTGCGGATCCTCCAGCTGTTCCGGCGCGATGTAGTCGGGCGTGCCGAGGACAGCGCCGTCGCGTGTCAGCGTGGTCAGCGAATTCTCGCCGAGATCGCGCAGCTGATACAGACGTGCTACACCCATGTCGAGGATTTTCACCAGCGGGCGCGGCGGAAGCACGATACGCTGGCTGGTCTGCGGCGACATGCTGCTGGGGGCCACAACCATGAGATTGGCCGGCTTGATGTCGCGATGTACCAGCGCCTGCTCGACGGCGTGCTGCAAACCCAGAGCCGCCTGTCGCACGAAGTCGCAGGCCAGGGCGACCGGCAGGGGGCCATTGTGCTCGACCAGCATTTGCAGCGTGAGGCCGGGCACGTACTCCATCGCCAAAAAATGCGTGTCGCCGTCCTGGTCGGACTCGTAGACGACGACAATGTTGGGATGCGACAGACGAGCCGCAGCCTGGGCCTCGCGGCGAAAACGCCGCAGCGCTTCCGGATGGGCCAGTCGCTCCTTGCGGAACACTTTCAGGGCCACCAGGCGATCGCACTGCGTCTGTCGCGCCTTGTAAACGATGCCCATGCCGCCTCGGCCCAGCTCGCTCAGGATTTCGTAGCCCTCCACCGAGGGCAAGACCGAGTCGGAAGGAACATCCTCGGCAGGCGGCGGAGGAATGAAGACGGTCGAGACAGGCTCCATTTTCTCCACGGAGCCGCACACCGGACAGGACGAGCTCGTGCTGCCGGACAACGCCGCGGCGGCGCTGACTTCCCATTCGTGACCATTCCGACAGCGCAGCAAGTGCGTCATGGACAAGCAGCTCTTTGGATACGGACATACCTTCCACCCTGTCATCTTAACGATCGCCCCACCGTTCCGAACAGCTACGTAGGCGGCAAGCTTATCCCTACGCGCGGACCTCAAAAGACAGCTCGGTGAGCGGCGCGGCGGCGAAGACCGCGCGGAAATCGTTGTCGCTTGCATAGTCGCGATCCGGCACGATGCAGGCGCGCACGGTGAAAGGTAAGGGGCTGCGATCGAAGGGATAGGGCGTGATGGCAACCGTTCGCTCGGTGAGAGGCGTCAGAGTGAGCTGCGTCTCACCGCCCTCATAATCCAGCGGGGCCGGCTCGAGAACGGCCGACCGCGGCGGTGCCGTGCAGAAATAAAGAGATAAACGGTCGTACATTTGCAAGAGTTTATAGTTGCACCACAAGCGGTGCTCTTCCAGCCAGCTGGCGGGAACGCCCTGCTGAGGCAGCTCGCGGCGCAAGGCTTCCTGTTGCTGTTGCAGCTCGTCGAGAAATTGCCGCTGCAAGCGTTCCTCCTCGGCCGAGAGGTTTTTCGGCTGGATGGAACGATCGGTGTCGAAGCGCATTTGATACAGGCCGGCCAGGTGCATGACCGTGAGCAGTCCGGCATAGGGAGCGAAGGCCAGCACGCGCTCGATGCCGGCGCGGTAGAAGCTGACGTGCTCAGCGGCCGGCATGGCCGTGAACTGATAGGGACGGCGCACGGCAGGATCGAGTCGCGGAGCCGCCTCCCAGAGCAGCCAGCCGTCGTCGTGATGAATGGCGGCGGCGATCAGAGGATCGCGCGGCGAAGGTCGCGCGAAGTCGGCGTTGCCCCAGTGCTCGGCGAAGACGCCGGCCAGCGCGGCATGGTCGGTCTGACGGATCAACAGCAGCTGTCCGCCGTGGGTTTGCAGGATCATCCAGCCGCCTCCCGGCGAGGTGATGACGGGCGAGAAGCCCGCCATTGATTATACCACGGCCGGGAGCTGTTCGATGCTGCTTGCGGCTCAGCGCTAAGCCGCAAGCAGCATCGAACGCTTCATTTGCGCTTGAACGTCAGCACGAGATCATCGAGCTGGATGGCTTTTTGGCCATTGCCGGAGTCGGCGAAAAACTGCTCGAAGAGGTCGCGCAGGTGAGAGGAAATCAAGTGGTAGTAATTGTGCTTGCCGTCGCGGCGGAAGCCGACGAGGCCGATCATGCGCATCAGGGTCAGGTGATGGCTGACGGCCGGCTGCGAGAACTTGGTGTGAGGCTCGCACTGGCTGAGCATCTCGCACAGCGCCGAGACGTGCATCTCGCCATGCTCGGCCAGGGCCAGGACGATTTTCAAGCGCGACGGATCGGCCAGCAGCTTGAAAACAGCAGTCATGCGCCCGATCGTCTCATCGGAGATGTGGATCGGCGACGCAGCTGGCGGCGCGACTTTGGGCGAACGAGTCCGAACGGCGGTTGCATGATTGGTCAAGGCTCAATCCTCCCATGTCCCGCGCAGCGGTTAAGTAACGCTAACCTGGTCCTGTCCATCCACTCCGACGGGACAAGAGCGCCCCGGTCCGCGCGCGGACCCCAGTAACGGTGAAATGAAACCCCCTTCCCCAACAAGCTCGAACAAGCGTCCACACGCTGACCGAGCGGCGAAGGGACGAAAAGCAAAGCTTGGGATGCTGCAAGCCGGCACGAAAAAGAGATGGATGGAACCCGATCTCGGCCTGCGTGCAAGCTGCTATAGCTTCTGCTTTTTACGAGTCACTTAGTAGCATATCAACGAATTTATGCGCGTCAAATAAAATCTGGAGATTTTCTTAAAGTGCCCAGGATCGAGCCGGTGCCCAGGCAGTTTGCGGCTTAGCGAGCGGCAGCCCCGCTAAGCCGCGAGCGGCTTGCGCCGCCCCTTGATTTATTCGCCCGCCGGACACAACAATAATACGGAGCCTGTCCAACGAGGAGGACCTGTCCATGCCAGCCCTGGAGCGACCACGATTGCGCTCTCACCTGACCTGGGAAACGGAGGGCGCGGGAGGTTACGTCATCCGGGACCAGCTGCGTCTGGCGGTTCACCAGCTCCGTTTGACGCATTTGGAAATGAGCTGGCTGCGTCTGTTCGACGGGCAGCGCACGCTGCCGGACATTCAGAGCGAAGCACTGCGGTACATCAATGACCTTGCGGAGCCGGTCGACGTATTCCGCCGGTTCGTGCGGAAGCTGGACGACGCCTTGTTTTTCGACGGTCCGCGCTTTCGCTCGCGTCTGAGTGAGCATGCCGGCAATCCGATTCGTCCGCCCGCCTGCCTCGCTTGCTACGACAACGATCCTGTCCGGCTGCGTCGCTCGCTCGCTCGTTTCTTCACGGGTCCAGGCGGTCCCGGCCGGCCTGGCCCACGCCGGCCCGAGGAACGCTTCCGCGCTGCCCTCATTCCGCACATCGACTATGGCCGAGGCGGATACACCTACGCCTGGGCCTACAAGGAAGTGCTGGAGCGCTGCCCGGCTTCGCTGTTCGTCATCATCGGCACGTCGCATTACAGCTATCATCGCTTCACGCTCACGCGCAAGCACTTTCAGACGCCGCTGGGCATCGCCCTAACCGATCAGACCTACATCGATCGTCTCGCCGCCCATTACGGCGACGGCCTGTTCGACGACGAATTCGCCGCCCACCTGCCGGAGCATTCGATCGAGCTGGAAGTGATCTTTCTACAGTACCTCTATCCGGATAAGCCCTTCCGCATCGTGCCGCTAGTGGTTGGCTCGTTCCGGGACTGCGTTCTTTCCGGCCACGAGCCGGATCGGATGGACGATATCGGCCGCATGATCGCCGCTTTGAAGGCCGCCGAGCGCGAGACGAAGGAGCCGATCTGCTACATCATTAGCGGCGATCTCGCCCACATTGGCCCGAAGTTCCGCGATCCTCGTCCGGTCAATCCGACGCAACTGACGCACAGCCGGCGTCAGGATCTCGCTCTGCTGCACGAGCTGGGTGAATCGGCGAACGGGGCCGCGTCAGCGCCGCGAGGGAGAGACGCACTCGGGGCGCTGACGCGGTCTCGCTCGCCGGATCCGTCCGGGTACTTCCGCGTCATCGCCGAGGAGCACGACGCGCGCCGCATCTGTGGTCTGCCGCCCACATACATCGTGCTGAAAGCACTTCAACCCAGCCGCGGCGAGGTGCTGCACTACGATCAGTATGTCCACCCCGAAGGCTACGAGAGCGTTAGTTTCGCCAGTGTGGTATTCTACAAGTGATGATGAATAACAAGCTCCCTCTGGAAGGCGCTGCTCCACCTTCCTGTTCCGATAATTCGCGGCCGACCTGTGCTGCCGGCGATGCCCACGATTGCGCCCTATCGTGCGCCGACGTGTGTGCCTTGCACCCCGGCGAGCAGGTTGCGCCCATCGTCTTCGCCGAGGCGCGCGCGCGCTTCGAGCGTGAGGCAGCTCACGGTGTCTGCGACACCGGCCGTTATCGCATGCCTTACTACACGTGGGGCGAAGGTCCGCCTCTGCTTTTCGTTCACGGCGTCGGCGACAGCTGCCGGTCCTTCATCCAGCCCATCTCGCGCTTGTCCGCTCATTTCCGCTGTATCGCCTTCGATCTGCCGAACGGCCATCGCGACCGCGCCCGTCTGCGCCGCTACACTCACGACGATCTTGTCGCCGATGTTTGGGGGCTGCTCGATCACCTGGGATTGCGGCAGAGCTATATCCTCGGCTCGTCGTTCGGCGCAACTATCGTCTTGAAAGCCCTGCACGCCCGGCCGGAGCGTTTGCCGCGCGGCATCCTGCAAGGCGGCCTGGCCTATCGCCCGCTGCGGCGTGCCGAGTACTGGCTGGCGTACTGGGGTCGCTTCCTGCCCGGCCGCATGGCCGGCCTGCCGTTGCGCGAGAAGGTACTGCTCAAGACTGCCGGTACCGGCTTCAAGGAGATGTTCCCCGACATCTGGAGCCACTTTCTCGATTGTTCCGGCCGCGCGCGTCTGTCGGCGTTCGCCAGCCAGGCGTACATGCTGCATCGCCTCGATCTGCGGCCAACCTTGCCCGCCATCCGCCAGCCGGTGCTGCTCATCTGCGGCGACCAGGACCGCGTCGTGCCGCGCGTTCACGAGGAGATGCTGCTGCAAGGCTTGCCCAATGCTGGCCGCGTTGTCATCGAAGGCTGCGGTCACGTGCCCAGCTACACGCATCCGGAGATTTACGCGGAAGTGATTCGGCAATTTCTGACGCCGCCGGTATAATCCGTTTCGATTCCACGAAGCGCGAAGACAGAGGTGTTCTCATGGAGCCTACTCAGGAGCTGGTTGACAGCATTTATCGGGAGCGCGTCCTGCGGGCGCGCCGTACTCCCTTGGCTGAGAAACTGCTGCTGGGCCCCGAATTATTCGCGGGAGTGTGCCGCCGCATGGCAGACGGAATTCGCAACGAGAACCCAGACACCGAAGAACAACGCGTCCAGGAAATACTCCGGGCGCGATTGGACCTCTTGGAGCGATTGGGGCTATTATGACGACTCGCCGGCCCCTCCGCGACGATCAGCTCATCACTTCCGCCAGCTCCACCAGCCGGCTCTTCTCCTGACACGACTTCGCCGCGGCGCGAACGAGTGCCGTGACTTCCAGGATCTCGCGATGAGGGATCGGCTCGCGACGCGTTTTCACCATCTGGCGGAACGTCGCGGCCATGCGGAACATCTCGTAATGATGGCCGTACCAGAAATCGCCCTCGATCGACGGTGTGTACTCGTAGCACTTTTTCTGAAAGAACACGGCGGTGTGGCAATACTCGAAGATCTCGTTGGGCCGACCAAACCAAATCTCCGCCGGCATGCGGTCCTTGTAGGTGACAAGGGCATGACACGTGTTGTCGCGGGCATACAGGCTGACGGCGTCGATGCCGGGACCGAGGAGCGTCATCACCGTCCAGGCGGGGTGCTGGCCGTAAACCAGCCAGCCATCCGGTGTGTAGCCGCCCTGCACGGAGGCAATGACGTACTGGATTGGTCCGTGCGCGCCGGAATCGCGTTTGCGCAGGGCGGCTTCCATCCCCCACTCGTGGCGGAACAGGCTGGACGACATGAGCGGAGCCTTGTGCCGGCGCGCGAAGTCGAGAATTTTGCGTGTGCCGGCGACGCTGCCGCCGATCGGCTTGTCGCAAAACGTCGGCAGCCCCTTGCGCAGAGCCGGCGCCACCAGGTCAAAATGATCTTCGCCAAAGCCGGAGGCATCGCCCAGCCAGACGGCATCCACCTGCTCAACCATCTCCTCCAGAGATCGAGCCGCCTGAACGCCGGGGAACGCCTCGGTGAACGGACCGATGACCTTGGGGTCGGCGTCGTAGTAGTGGGTGATCCTCGTATCGGGGAACGGCAGCTGGTCGAACGAGTATTTGGGATTGCGGACGTATTCGCGAAACATCTTGGCCGAGCCCGGATCGAGATATTTCTTGATGGCATCGAGATTGATCGTCGGATGGAGATACTGCGCGAAGTGCCAGGTATGGCCGTTTCGCGGCTGCGGCTTGCCGTGGATACTCGCGGAAATGACCCCGATACGATAGGTTTTTTCTTTGTCCGCCTCCGCGGCCTGGGCCGTCTGCGTGCTCGCAACGGCGGCGGTCGCGGCCGCGACCAACATCTCGCGGCGTGTGGGGGCGGAAAGGGCTGTCATGGTGGTCTCCTTTGCCAAACAAGCGACGGAACGGATTCACGCAATGAGCCAGGGAGCCGGGTTTTCCAGATAATTCCGCAGCGTCTGGAGGAAGCGCGCCGCCGGCGCGCCATCGACAACGCGATGATCGAACGTGAGGCTCAACGTCAGCATGTTACCGGGAACGATGCGGTGGTGGCGCACAACGGGCTCGTTGACGATATTGCCAATGCCGAGCACAGCGCACTGCGGTAAGTGGATAATCGGCGTGAAAGCATCGATGCCAAAATTGCCGAGATTGGATACCGTAAAAGTCGCACCACGCATGTCGTCGGTAGCCAAGCGGCCGGCGCGAGCTTGCTCGATCAGCTCACGCGAGCGTGCCGCGAGCTGACGGAGCATCAAGCAATCCACCGAGCGCAGCACTGGCGCCAACAATCCCGCCTCCGTATCGACGGCGACGGCGATGTCAATGCGCTCCGGCACGAACAGGCCATCCTCGCGCCATTGGGCTTGCAGCAACGGATGTTGCCGCAGCGCGGCGGCGGTCAGCTTGACAATGACATCCGTATAGCTGGGAACGAGATCATCGCTCCACATCGCGCTGGCCTTGAATTGAGTGCGGAGGGCCACAAGGTTTTTGGCGTCGATTTTCGCGGTCAGCGTGACAGGGGCGGCTTCCGTGACACCCGCAACCATGCGGGTGGCAATGGTGCGGCGGATTGTAGTGTGCGGAATTAAGGGGCCCTCGGAGCGCGCCCCGGCGACGGCGCGCACGTCGCGTTCACGGATACGGCCGTTTCGGCCGCTCCCGGACAGATTGTGCCAGTCAAGACCCAGCTCGCGAGCCGCCCGACGAGCGCGCGGCGAGATGGCGCGTTCGCGGCGAGGGCGCGATCCCGCCGCGGAGACAGCCGGTGCCGCGAGCCGAGTGGCGTCCGTGGTCTGGCTCGATACGCCGGACGTGCTCGGCGGCGTCGCCTCACCCTCGGCGACGAGATGAGCGAGTACCTGTCCAACATTGACCGTATCGCCCGTTTTTGGGCCATCGGGTGGAAGACGGAGAATGCCGTCGTCCACGGCTTCGACCTGCTCGGCCGACTTGTCGCTTTCCAGCACGAATAAGGGATCGCCCGGCTGGACGCGTTCGCCGTCCTGTTTCAGCCAGCCGGCAAAGGTGCCCTCCTCCATCGACCAGCCCAGCCGGGGCACGAGAATCGCGGTTGCCACGAGAAAGCTCCTGGGTTATTCGTCGAGCAAATCGACAATCGCTCGCTCGATGTCCTCGACGTGCGGGGTCACCGCTTTTTCCAGGGACGGACTGTACGGCGTCGGCGTGAAGGCGCCGTGCAGCCGGCGAATCGGCGCGTCGAGATCGTCGAAACCGGCGTCGATGATTCGGGCGGCGACCTCGGCGCCAAGACCGAACGGAGCGAACGCCTCATCCACGATCAAGAGCCGGCCGGTCTTGCGGAGCGAGCGCAAGATGGTTTCGCCGTCCAGCGGCGACACGGTGCGCGGATCGATGACTTCCACCGAGATGCCGCGCGATGCCAACCGCTCGCACACTTCCAGTGTTCGTCGCACCATCAGCGCCACAGCGACGACTGTGACATCGCGGCCCTCGCGGACGACGGCGGCCTGGCCAAAATCGATTTCGTAGTCCTCCGCCGGCACCGGCCCCTTCGTCGCCAGCAGCTCGCGGTGCTCGAAGAACAAAACCGGATCGTGACAGCGCAGCGCCCTTGTGAGTAATCCCTTGGCATCATACGGCGTCGAGGGCACGACGACGCGCAGACCGGGGAAATGCGCGTATAAGGGATAGTAATTGCCGGAATGATGCGTGGCGGCAGAGTGGCCGATGCCAATGCAGCCGCGCAGCAAAATCGACATGGCAACGCGGCCGCTCGACATGTAACGCATCTTGGCGATTTGATTGAGGACTTCGCCGACGGCATCGAGGAGGAAATCGGCGAACATGAAATCGACGACCGGCCGCGTGCCGGTCATGGCGGCGCCGCAGGCCAGGCCAACGAAGCCGCGCTCGCTGATCGGCGTGTCGCGCAGACGCTGCGGGCCGTAGAGGGCGTACAGCCCCTCGGTCGATTTGAAGTTGCCGCCGCGCTCGCCGATGCCCTCGCCAAGCACGACAATTGCGGGATTGCTCGCCATCTCCTTCGCCAAGACTTCATGTGTTGCCTTCATGAAGGTGATCTCGCGGTCGCTTCTCCGCGACGGTGTGGAACGCTCGGCGAGCGGCAATTCTTCGTAAACGTGCGTCGTCGCCGTCTTCGGATCGGGCCACGCACTTTTCTCCGCGAATTCGTGCGCCTCGGCGATGAGCTGGGCGACCTCGGCATCCACAGCGTCCAGCGTTTCCGCAAGGGCTTGTCCGTTGCTTTCGCCGTGCAGCAGGCGCTCGCGGAGACGGCGGATCGGACATCGTGTTTTCCACTCCTCGACTTCGCCGCGCGTGCGATACGTGAAATCGCCCATACCTTCGGCGTGCGGCCGAGTGCGATAGGTCTTGCACTCGATCAACGTCGCGCCGCCGCCGGAACGCGCGCGTTGCACCGCCTCGCCCGCTGCCTCGTAAACGGCCTCTACATCGTTGCCGTCCACCTCACAGCCCGGCAGGCCATACGAGGCGGCGCGAGCGGCGACGCTGGGATTGCCGGCCGCATACGAGAACGGCACTTCCGTGGCGAACTGGTTGTTCTCGCACACGAACAACACCGGCAGCTTCCAGATGCCGGCGAGGTTTAAGCCTTCGTGGAAAGCGCCGTTATTGACCGCGCCGTCGCCGAAGAAGGCGACGGCGATGCGATCCGTTTTGAGCAGCTGAAAACTATAACCGGCGCCGGCGGCCTGGAGGATGCAGGCGGCGACGATGCCGCTGGTGCCCATTAGACCTATTTCGGGCGCGAAAAGGTGCATGCTGCCGCCGCGGCCGCGCGAGCAGCCGGTTTCTCGGCCATACAGCTCGGCGATCAATTCCCGTGGAGGCAATCCCTTGGCCAGGGCGTGGCCGTGGCCGCGATGGGTGCTAAACACCGCGTCGTCCGGACGCAGGTGTGCGGAAACGCCCACCGCGATCGCCTCCTGACCGACGTAGGTGTGGCAAGCGCCGTGAATCAGGCCGCGCTGGTGCGATTTGGCCAGCAGCTCCTCGCACTGGCGAATCACCTGCATGGAATGATAGAGACGGACCAGGAGATCCTGGTCGCGTTCGCTGCCGATCGAGACGGCCATGACGACAGCCTTCCCTCGGAGAAAAAAGGTTCTGCACTTTCATCGACGACCGGAGGCTAAGATAATCGAATTGGCTGGGGATGCAATGGGGCAACGGCGGATGAGAATCGCCTTGCTGTGCGAGCGACGAGAGAGGGTAGACCAGTATGACGGGGTCAACTTGTCCCGGCTGCAGTGCGGAGCTGGAGAGACACGAGGACTTCGTAGGACGCCCAGCGCGCTGTCCCCACTGCCAACACGAGCTTCCCCTTGCCGATTCCGCGCCGCCGTCGCAAGCCCATGTCGTCGCAGAAATGCCTCCCCCGACGGCGCCGCCGAGCGGCGAGGACTTGCCGAAACCGCCGCTCCATCGAAAGAGGACAGCTCGAACGGTGCTGGTGACGTGCGGCATCATCGCCGCCGCCTTCGTGGTGTTTTGCGGCGGCGGCGCGACGCTGACGTACTTCCTGTACATCCACGGCTTCGAGGAGCCTCTCACGGCGCGGGACCGCGACCTGCTGGTCACCGCGGAGCGCGTCGAGTCTTTCGCTCGGGCTAAAGCGCGGGAAGTGCGCTTTGAGGGAGTAGGCATCCGGCTGATCCCCGTGGTGATCGACCCAGCCCTGGGCAAAGCGCGGAAAGTGCGCCACCTCGACGGCAGCCGCGAGCTGGAGTACGAATACAAATCGTCCGGAGGCGCCACTTCCGTGTTGGGCATCACGCACATCATTGGCGTGGATCGATCCGCCGAGGCGGCGCGCTACGGCTACGAAGGTCTGGACTTCGGCACCAGTTTCAGACTGCGTCTGGAAAACAAGGACATTAGCCAGGTCGAACGAGCCGACTTGTGGAGCTGGGGCGACACGTCGCGCTGCATCGTGCTGTACAAGGGCGACGCGCCGATCGGCAACATCTTCATGGGCTGCAAGGGACGCCGTTATTTCCAGCTGGCGATCAGCGGCGTCTACTTCGACAACGCGCAAGCCATCCGCGAGCTGTTGCAGCCGTTTCTTCAGAAGCTGGAGTCTTACGAGGGCTGAATCGGCCATTTCCGGCATTGTTTTTGCATATCAACTGCTGGGAATAAGTCAGACTTTTCCTCGCTTACGCTGCGGTCCCACACGACCCACGTGGAAGGGCAGTCACCGATGAGCTGGTACCAAGAGCACAAGAGCGCTGGTTGGATTGGCGTGGCGGTCGCCGTTCTCCTCGTGGGATGCACTATCTATTTCGTCGCTCCTCATCTGGGGCACAAGGCGTGGGGGGAAAATTCGCTGAAGCACAAGGCCGCCTCGATGCGCGTCAAGGTGGTCTATCCGAAGGAAGGCGGCATCGAGCGCGTCGTCCGCCGTCCAGCCACGGTGCAGGCGTTTGAGTTTGCCGACCTGTACGCCAAGGTCTCCGGCTACCTACGCAACCAGAGGGTGGACATCGGCGACCGCGTCAAGGAAGGCGGGGCCTTGGCCGAGGTGTACGCGCCCGAGAAGCGCGAGGACGTGAAAAAATCTAAAGCGGACCTCGATAAGGCGAAAGCCAGCCTGGAAGCCGTCGAGGCGCGCGTGGAGCGGGCCAGGGCCGACCTGACCGCCGCGCAGGCGCGTCGCAAGGTATCCCAGGCGCGCCTGGCCGCCGACCTCGCCTACCAAAAATTCCGCGAAAAGCAGGCCAAGCGCTACGCCGGCCTTTCCCGAGATCGGGCCATTGATGAAAAACTGGTCGATGAGCAAGAGGACCGGCTGCAAGCGGCCATCGAGGCGGTCAACGCCGACAGAGGAGCGGTGGCGGCGGCCGAAGCGGAAGTGAAGGCCGCCGTCGCCCACGTCAAGCAGGCGGAGGCGGATGTCAAGGATGCCAGGGCGGCGGTGATCGTCGCCAATGCCGTTCTCGATCGCGCCGTGGTCTGGGACGAGTACACCAAGATCCACTCGCCCTATACCGGCGTCATCACCAAGCGAAACTACCACAACGGCGACTTCATCCGCGAGGCAGGCGGGGGCGGGGCCAAACCGCCGCCCATACTGGCCGTCGCCCGCACCGACAAGATGCGCGTCATCGTGGAGGTGCCCGACCGCGACGTACCCTATCTCCACGTCGGCCAACAAGCCGACCTCGCCATCGATACCCTGCCCGATCGCTATTTTCAGGGCAAGGTCGCCCGCATGGCCTTCCGCGAACACTATGAGACGCGCACCATGCGGGCCGAAGTGGACATGGAGAACCCCGACGAGCTTCTCAAAGACGGTATGTACGGCGAGATGACCATCCACCTGGGACGCGAGAAAGGGCTGCGCATTCCGTCCAATTGTCTGTTCGGCGGCGAGAAAGACAAGGAGCGTTCCGTCTTCGTGGTGCGCGACGGTCAAGCCCGCGAGGTCAAGGTCCAGGTCGGACGCGACGACGGCATTGAAGCCACCATCCGCGACGGTCTGTCGCTATCGGAGCGGGTGGTAGTGGAACGGCCGCCCGCCCTGGCGGACGGGATGCAGGTCGAGGTGCTCCACGAAAGCTCCGAAGAGACCGTCTCGGAAAAGCAGGAGCGAGACAAATAACGAGGTACCAGCAGTGCCCGCAGCGTGAGCGAGGGAACACCTGCGCTCGCTTACGCTGCGGGCTCTGCCGGTCGCGGAGCTTCTCATGACCTGGTTAATCGAGCTGGCGTTGAACAACACGCGGGCCGTCACCGTGGCCATGCTCTCGCTGGTGCTCATCGGCTCGCTGTGCCTTTGGCTTTCTCTGATTCCCACCGACATCTTGCCGATCTACGAGCGGCCAGGCGTGCAGGTGTTGACGTTCTACACCGGCATGCCTCCCGAAAGCATCGCCAACGCCATCACCAACCGCATGGAGCGCTGGGTCGGCCAGGCCAGCGGCATGCGCCGCCAGGAATCGCGTTCCATCCTGGGCACCAGCATCGTCCGCAACCTCTTCCACAGCAACGTCGATCCCAACGGCGCCTTGACGCAAACGAACTCGCTGGCCCTGGCCGAGATCCCCAATTTGCCGCCCGGAACCCTGCCACCCATCGTATTGCCCTACGATCCGACCGAGACGGTGCCCGCCGCCATCGTCGCCGTGGACAGCCCGAGCCAGGGCGAATCGACGCTGTACGACGTGGCCCGCTACGAGGTCCGCAATTACATCATGAGCTCGCCGGGAGCCAACGCACCTGTCGTCTTCGGCGGCAAGGTCCGCTGCGTGCTGGCCTATGTCGATCCGGTCAAGCTACAGGCGCGGGGGCTGTCGCCCGTGGACGTGATGACGGCCCTGGATCGCTCCAACGTCTTCCTGCCCACCGGCGACGCCAAGTTTGGCGACCTCGACTATGCCATCGACTCCACCGCGATGTACAAGATGGTGGAGCACATGAAGAACATCCCATTGCGCGTGCAGCCGGACAAGATCGACTTCCTCGGCGACGTGGCCACCCCGGAGGACTCGCACTTCATCCAGACCAACGTGGTGCGCATCAACGGCCGGCGCGAGGTGTACATCCCGGTGTTTCGCCAGCACGGGGCCAGCACCCTTCAGGTGGTCGATCATGTGCGCGACGCTCTGCCCGACTGGCCGGCTCGCCTCAGCCGCCCCAACATCAACCTCAAGCTGGTCATGGATCAATCGGTCTACGTCCGCCAATCCATCAAGAGCCTGATGACCGAGGGTATCCTGGGAGCGGTGCTGTGCTCGCTGACCGTCCTCCTCTTTCTGGGTCAATGGCGCATGACGGTCATGGCCGTTCTGACCATCCCCATCACCGTGCTGGCGTCCATCGCCCTGCTGACGGCGACCAATCAAACCATCAACGTGATGACGCTGGGCGGCCTGGCCCTGGCGATCGGCCCCATGGTGGACAGCGCCATCATCTGCCTGGAAAACACGGAGCGGCATTTGTCGCAGGGCGCTTCGGTCCGCGATGCCGCCAAGCGGGGGGCCAGCGAGGTGGCCATGCCGGAGCTGACGGCCAGCGCCTGCACGTTGTTGGTACTGGCGCCCTTGGCCCTGATGCCCAGCTCGGGACAGTTCCTCTTCAAACCGATGGCCCTGGCCGTCGCCTACGCCATGAGCGTCGCCTACATCCTGTCGCGTACCTTCATCCCTTCGCGCTGCGCCAACTGGCTCAAGCCGCACCATCCCCCCGCCGCGGCCGGACTGACGCCAGATACACGAATCCAGGCCGACGCTCCGCGGCGCTGGCGGATAACGCGGTGGATCAGCCGGTCCTACGCTCGTTGGGAGTCCTGGATTGAAGCCGGCATCGCCTGGTACGGCCGCCGCCTCGACGAGGCCATGAGACATCGCTGGCTGGTCGTGCTTTCGCCCCTGGTGGTGCTGCTGGTGCTGCTTGGCGGCGTCGGGCCGTTCATGCGGCGCGACTACTTCCCCGAAGTCGATGCCGGCGCTTTTGAAATGTTCGTCCGCGCTCCCAGCGGCACGCGCATCGAGCGGACGGAAGAACGGATCGCCGAAGTCGAAAAAGCCGTGCAGCAAGCCATCGGCGCGGATCTGGAGCTGGTTGTCAGCGAGCTGGGCGTGTGGCCGGACTGGTCGGCCGCTTACACGCCCAACTCCGGACCGATGGATGCGGTCCTGCGGATTCAGCTGAAAGAGGAGCGGAGCAATACCGCCCAGTATTACGCTCAGAAGCTCCGCACCGACGTCGCCCGCGACGAACGCTTCGCCGTCCTGGAATTCGCCTTCAACACCGGCGGCACCATCCGCAGCGCCCTCAACGAAGGCCGGCCCACACCCATCAATCTCCGCATCGAAGGCAAATATCCCAAGCGCTCCCGCAAGTTGGCCGAAAACATTCTTCGTGAGGTCAAGAACATCGACGGCGTTGTCGATAGCCGTATCCTGCAACGCCTGGATTATCCGGAGTACGTCCTCGACGTGGACCGCGCCAAGGCCCGCGAGCTGGGTTTGACGGAAGAGGACATCATGAAGAGCGTCATCTCCGCTCTCAATTCGAGTATTCAGTTCAACAAAAAGAACTTTTGGATCGACCCCGTCAGCCAGAACCAGTACTTTGTCGGCGTCCAGTACGCGGAGCGCGACATCAAATCGCTGGAGACGGTGCTCAACGTCTCCATCACCAGCCCCATCCAGAAACAGGCGGTGCCGCTCAGCAACTTCGTCCACATCAAGGCCGCCAACATCGCTTCCGAAGTCACGCACGACAACCTTCAGACCGTCATCGACCTGGAGATGAACGTGCAAGGCCGCGACCTCGGCCATGTTGCCGACGACATCGAACGTCTTCTCGATCAATTCGGCCGGCCGCAGAAGCAGTCGCTGTGGTCCTCCCTTGGCTCGTCCACCGCGGAAAAAGGCGAGTCGGTCTGGCTCCCCTTCGCCCCGGACGACCCCAGCCGGGAGAAATTGCTGGAAGCCACCAAGATGAAGCTCAGCGGCGAATATGGCCGCATGACCAACACCTTCACGCAATTCGGCATCGGCCTGGTATTGGCCGTCGTCTTCGTCTATTTCCTCATGGTCACGCTGCTGGATTCGTACATTGTGCCGCTGCTCATCATGTACGCCGTGCCTCTGGGACTGCTCGGCATCATCCCCATGCTGTTTCTGACGGACACGGCGATCAACGTGCAATCATTATTGGGCGTGATCTTCGTGGTCGGCGTCATCGTGTCGCACAAGGTACTGCTGACTGATTTCGCCGAGGTCCGGCAGCGCGAGCAGGGGTTGAGTCCGACCGAGGCGATCATTCAGGCGGCCAAGGCGCGCATCCGGCCCGTGGTGATGACGACGGTGGCGGCTGTGCTGGCCCTGGTCCCCATGTCGTTGGCGCTGGAGAGAGGCAGCGAGGCCAATGCTCCCCTCGGTCGCGCCGTCATTGGCGGTCTGCTTTCCAGTCTGTTCAGCACCTTGGTTGTCACGCCGGCGCTATACTCGCTGATGGTTAAGGAGGAGCCGCACGCGGAGAGGGAAGATGAAGCGGCGGAGGTGCGTTCCTAGAATGCTCCTTATCAGTGGTTTGCCTAGCAGCCCGAAGCGCAAGCGCGGGCGGCCTTCGCTTTCGCTTCGGGCTGGTGAAGAGCTCTTTGAGGATCACAAATGAAACCCTTGCGCTTCATTATGGTCGGCGGTTTCCTCGGCGCCGGCAAGACAACAACGCTAGCGCGCCTGGCTCGCTTCTATCTCGATCGCGGTCAGAAAATCGGTCTCGTCACCAACGATCAGGCTCAGGATCTCGTGGACACCACGAGGTTGCGCGCCCAGGGCTTTCCCGTCGAGGAGGTGCCCGGCGCTTGCTTTTGCTGTCGATTCGATGATCTGGTCGGCAAGGTCGAGCAGCTGGAAACTACCGAGAGGCCCGACGTGGTCCTCGCCGAGCCGGTCGGCAGCTGCACCGATCTCGTCGCCACCGTCGTGCAGCCGCTGAAGGATCTTTATGGCGATCGCTTCGAGGTCGCTCCCTATCCGGTGCTGTTCAAGCCCAGCCACGGTCTGCGCATCCTCAAATCCGCGGAGAATGCCGGCTTCTCGCCGAAAGCCGCTTACATCTTCCGCAAACAGCTCGAAGAGGCCGACGCCATCGTCCTCAATCGCATCGATGAGCTGGACGCGGCGGCGCTGGCGGAATTGACGAATCTGATCCACGCGGCCTTTCCCGGCACGCCGCTACTGCGTCTGTCGGCGAAGACGGGACAGGGCTTCGAGGCGCTGACGGAATTGCTCGACCAGCGAGGCAATTTCGGCCGCAAAATCCTCGACATCGATTACGACGTGTACGCCGAGGGCGAGGCGGAGCTGGGCTGGCTCAACAGCAGTATCCGCGTTTCCGCTGACAAACCACTGTCAGTGGATGCGTTTTTGCTCGACGTGGTGAGTCGTTTGCACGAAGCGCTCGGTCGTCTCGGCGGCGAGGTGGCGCACTTGAAGGCGATCGGTCTGTCGGAAGCGTCGTTCGGCGTGGCGAACCTGGTGAGCAGCCAAAGCCGGCCGGAATTATCGCTACCGGCGCGGGGCGAAGTGCAGGAGCTGGATCTGATCGTCAATGCGCGGGTTGCTCTCGATCCGGAGCTGATCGCGGAGCAAGTGCGGCAAACGGTGACAGCGGCTTGTGCCGAACGCGGCACAACGCCGGCATTTCACACGATGCAGAGCTTTCGTCCTGGGCGCCCGCAGCCGACCCATCGCTACGCTACGGCGAAGTGATTTCGTTTAGCCGCGAGCCGTAGGCGAGCGAGTTCGCGCTCCCCTTCGGCTCGCGGCTAAACGAAATCATGGCTCTCCGCAAGCTTTGCTGATTTTTGTCATTTGCACAGGAACGTAGAATAGAAGAAGGCGCTCGCCCGTTGCTTGCTTACGGAGGCTGAGCCATGAACGAGAATGCTCTCCTGAT
>Ga0335075_10003660_pt1 | contig 24299 bp, 22 predicted proteins | sample Lox_Sample_24_FD_206723 | JGI IMG/M metagenome (GOLD analysis project Ga0335075, IMG submission 206723) | Soil microbial communities from Loxahatchee National Wildlife Refuge, Florida, United States - Lox_Sample_2.4 | ecosystem: Environmental > Terrestrial > Soil > Wetlands | place: USA...
ACCGCGCTGACCAGGCGATAGCGGCAGCATTCGAGGCCGTTCACGCGGTCATTGGGGACATATAGGGGCCGGGTAGCGTACGGTGAGACCGTGCTGCAGCCGTATCGTTGCCTTGACGAGACCTCGCCATGGCGGTGTTCCCTGGTGAGGGCCGGCATCCGGCTCGCCGTGGATGTGGGCTCGGTGCGGCTCGGGGTTGCCCACTGTGACCGTGACGCCCGGCTGGCCAGCCCGCTGCGGATGGTCCCGCGCGGCCACGGCGACGTGGCCGCGATCGCAGCCCTGGCCGAGGCGGACGAGGCCATCGAGGTCGTCGTCGGCCTTCCGGTCGGCCTGTCCGGCACGGAGGGACGGGCCGCCGGCGACGCCAGGACGTTCGCGGCGGCGCTGGCCCGCCAGGTGGCGCCGCTGCCGGTCCGCCTGGTCGACGAGCGGTTCACCACGGTCCTGGCTCACAACGCGCTGCGGCAGGCCGGCGCCGACTCCCGGCGCCGTCGCCCCAAGGTGGACAGCGCGGCCGCGGCGCTGCTGCTCCAGGGCGCCCTGGATGCCGAGCGCGCAACGGGCAGCCCCCCCGGGGAACTGGTCGGCGCGGCGGCCGGGGGCGGCAGGTGAGCGGCGGCGAGGCGGACTGGGACGAGGGCCCGAGGCCGCGCCGCTCCGGGCGGCACAGCCGCGCGCCGGAGGAGTACCTCGACCCCGGTCCCTATGCCGAGCCAGACCAGTACCCCGCGGACCAGTACCCGGGGGACCAGTTTCCGGCCGGCCAGTACCCCGCGGACCAGTACCCGGCGGACCAGTTCCCGGCTGGCCAGTACCCGGCGGACCAGTACCCGGCAGGCCAGTACCCGTCCAGCCAGTACCCCACCGACCGGTACGGCCGGCCAGATCCGCTGACCGCGCCTGGCCGGTTCGCCGCTCCGGATCCCGTGGCTCCTTCCGGCCGGGAACTGCCGCCGGACTACGCCGCGCGGGGCCGGCGCGCCAGGCCCGATCCGCTGACCGATCCGGCCCCGCCGGGCACCTACGGGCTGCCGGATCGCTCCGCCGAGCCGGATCCGTTCACCACGCAGCCGCCCCGCGGCCGCCCGGCCCCGATGGGCCCGGGTGCGCGACCGGGCCCGCCTGCGGGGGCGGACCGTGGCGCAGGCTCGGACGCCCTCACCGACCCGTCGGCCCGGCGCTCCGAGCCGCCCGGCTCGCAGGACGGCTATGCGCCGCCGCGCTACGCCCGTGGCCGCCAGGATTCCTACGACCCGCTGGCCGCGCCGCCCAGCCAGAACGGCTACGGCGGGCCCGGGGCTGGCGATCCGCCGGCCGCGGCCCGGTACCAGAACGGCTACCCTCCGGCGGCCCAGCCCGTTGACCCGCCTCGTGCCAGCGGCGACGGCCAGGGCGGGTACCCGGCGCCGCTGGGCGCGGCAGAGGGGGGTGAGGGCCCCTACCGGTGGCGCCCGCCGCAGCAGGCAGCGGAGCCGGAAGAGCTGGCCCCGCTTCCCGGCTACCAGCCCGACGCGGGCCCGGGGCCGGCGCCAGGGGACGATCCGTGGAACGGCGGCCAGGGACAGCGTCACTGGGACGGCAGCCAGGAGCATGACTGGGGTCGCAGCCAGGAGCATGACTGGGATCAGGGTGACGACAGCGCGCTCGGTCTCGCCGAGCCGGTGTCGGCTCCGCCCGGCCGCCGCCCCCGGCGGCGTGAGCCGGACGGGCCCGACGACTGGGGGGAGGCTTCGCCGGGGGGCCTTATCCCGGGCCTTGATGACACGGGCTCGCGGTGGGGCAGGCGCGGCAGGCGGAGGCGGCGGGTCAGCCGGATCCTTGCCCCGGCGCTCGCCCTGGTCCTGCTCGCCGTGCTCGGCGCCGGCGCTTACAAGATCTACCGGCACTTCCAGTCGCCGGACTACTCCGGCCCGGGGACCGGGGAAGTCACGGTGCAGGTGCCGACAAACGCCTCGGCGTTCTCCCTCGCACCGGAGCTGGTCAAGCTGGGGGTGGTGGCCAGCACCAGCTCGTTCATCAGCGCGGCCAAGAGCAGCTCGAACCCGGAAGGCCTGGAGCCGGGTTTCTTCCGGCTGCGCCACCACATGAACTCCGCGCTGGCGTGGAAGATGCTGCTGAACCCGGCCGCGCGCATCCAGACCACGGTGACGATACCCGAAGGCCTGCGCGAGGCGCAGATACTGCAGACGCTCGAAGCCAAGACCGGCACGTCGGCCAGCAAGTTCGCCGCCGCGCTGAAGGACACGGCCGCGCTCGGGCTCCCCTCGTACGCCCGCGGCAACCCGGAGGGATACCTGTTCCCGGCGACCTACGACTTCAACCCCGGCACCAGCGCCCTGGCCATGCTGCAGGCCATGGTGGCGCGATTCAACCAGGAGGCGACCAGCATCAACCTGCCGGCCGCCGCCAAGACGGCCCAGCTCACCGAGAACCAGGTGATCACCGTCGCGAGCATCCTGGAGGCCGAGGCGGGAGCCCCCAAGTATTACCCGGAAGTGGCCGAAGTCATCTACAACCGGCTGAACAATGGCATGTTCCTCGAACTGGACAGCACGGTGAACTACGCCCTGCACCGGTTCGGGGTCAGCCTCACCAACGCGCAGCTGCAGGTCAACTCGCCCTACAACACGTTCATCCACAAGGGGCTGCCCCCAGGCCCGATCGACAGCCCCGGCAACGCCGCGATCGAGGCCGCGCTGCACCCCGACCAGGGCGACCTGCTCTACTTCGTGACCGTGAACCTGAAGACCGGGCTGACCCTGTTCACCAGCAGCCCGACCCAGTTCCAGCAGTTCGAGAACGAATGCAACCAGAACCACGCGTGCTGAGGCGGCCGCAATGAAGGCGGCTGTGCTCGGCTCGCCGGTCAGCCATTCCCTGTCGCCGGTGCTGCACCGGGCCGCCTACCGCGCGCTCGGCCTGACCGGCTGGAGCTACGAGGCGATCGAGTGCGACGAGCAGGGCCTGCGCGCGCTGCTCGACGGCTGCGGCCCGGGCTGGGCGGGCCTGTCCCTGACCATGCCACTCAAGCGGGCGGTGCTGCCGCTGCTGGACTCGGCCGAACCGCTGGTCACCGCGGTGAGCGCCGCCAACACGGTCATTTTCGCGGCCGGCGCCAGGCACGGGCATAACACCGACGTGCCCGGCATGGTCACGGCGCTGACCGCCGCTGGTGTGTCCGGATCCGGGCCGATCCTGATCCTGGGCGGCGGCGCCACGGCGCGCTCCACGCTGGCCGCCGTGCGCGCCCTAGGCGCCGGCGAGGTGACAGCGGCCGTCCGGGACCGGGAGCGGGCCGCGGACCTGCTGGCCGCCGCACGCGGGCTCGGGGTGACCGTCCAGCTTGCCGACTTCGGCCGCCCGCTCCCGGCCAGAAGCTGGCATCTGCTGATATCCACCGTTCCCGCCGGAGCCGCCGACACCTACGCGGAGCAGCTGCTGCGCGGGGACCTGGTCCCCTCGGCCGTGCTCGACGTCGTGTACCACCCCTGGCCGACCAGGCTGGCCGCCGCCGCCGAGCAGACCGGGGCGGCCCTTGTGCTCGGCTTCGAGCTGCTGCTGCACCAGGCGGCCAGGCAGGTGGAGCTGATGACGGCGCGGACCGCCCCGACGGCCGCGATGCGCCGGGCTGGCCAGGCCGAGCTGGCGCGGCGGTCGCAGGGCAACCACGTGCCAGGGCAGCCGGGCTGAGCCCGGCGGCAACCTCCGGGAAGGCTCCGGGAAGGCTCCGGGAAGGCTCCGGGAAGGCTCCGGGAAGGCTCCGGGAAGGCCCCGGGCGGGCGCGGGATTACAACGGACCCCGGATGCGTTATCCTGACTGGACGACGGGTCCGGCGCACCGCGTGCCGGACGTGCAAGCGGAGGACCACCTCGGCCACCTCCCACCTAGCCAGCGCAGTTGCTGGCGGGTAGCCACCGGCCAGTCCCAGTGGACCGGCCGGCAGACCGGAAGGCTCACCGGCCGCCCGGTCAGGCCGGGCGCCCCTGTTCCTGTTGCGCAGCGGCAGGTGACGGGGCGCTACGTGGCGCACCGGCGGCTCACAGCCGGCCGGCCAGCGCTGTGTCAGAGTGGCCCCGACTGCTTGCAGTGCGGGGCCTTCCGTGTTTAGGCGCCGTGCACGTCGCCACCTGCCGCGGGGAGGTCCCGCGGCAGCAAGAGTGACGCAGGAGGTCACATCAGCACTGAACCCCGTATCAACGAACGAATCCGGGTACCCGAAGTACGGCTCGTAGGGCCGAACGGCGAGCAGGTCGGCATCGTCGCGATAAATGATGCGCTCCGGCTGGCCCAAGAGGCAGACCTGGACCTCGTTGAGGTTGCTCCGACGGCACGCCCGCCGGTCTGCAAGTTGATGGATTACGGCAAGTTCAAGTACGAGTCCGCGCTCAAGGCCCGCGAGTCGCGGAAGCACCAGGCCCAGACGGTCATCAAGGAGATAAAGCTCCGGCCGAAGATCGACCCGCATGACTACGGCACCAAGAAGGGCCATGTCGAGCGGTTCCTGCGGCAGGGTGACAAGGTCAAGGTGACCATCATGTTCCGCGGGCGCGAGCAGTCCCGGCCCGACCTTGGCCTCCGGCTGCTGCAGCGGCTGGCCGGCGACGTCGAGGAACTCGGGTTCGTCGAAGCCCAGCCGAAGCAGGACGGCCGGAACATGATCATGGTTATCGGGCCGCACAAGCGGAAGCCGGACGCCAAGGCCGAGCGCGTGCCCGCCCGGCCCGGGGCTCGGCCGTCGGCCCCGCCGACCCCGTCGGCCCCGCCCGCGCCATCGGCCCCGGCCAGCCGGCCGGTGCCCTCACCGCGCGGGCCCAGGCAGGCTGGACAGGCGCAGCCGATGGCGGCCGCCGGATCCGCTGAGCACGGCGCGGCGGACGCGCCGACAACAACCTGACCCGGGAGGCCAGCCGCCGGCGGCACGCCGCAGGCGCGGGCAGCCCGCAAGAGAACGTGTAGACAGCGCGCACAGGCAGCAGGGTGCGCGCGGAGCAGAGTGCCGCTGGCACGCCGGGGAAAGGCGGGCCGGCGGCACATCAGGGAACGGAGACGACGGCGACATGCCGAAGATGAAGACGCACAGCGGTGCCGGCAAGCGCTTCCGGCTCACCGGCACCGGCAAGGTCATGCGCCGCCGGGCCAACCGCGCACACTACCTCGAGCACAAGCCGAGCACCCGCACCCGCCGCCTGAAGGCCGAGGTGCAGCTCGCGGCGCCGGACGCGAAGAAGATCAAGAAGCTGCTGGGCGAGTGACCCGGCCCGCTTAGAGGAGGCGAAGCAATGGCACGCGTGAAGCGGGCGGTCAACGCCCACAAGAAGCGTCGGGTCGTCCTTGAGCGGGCAAGTGGCTACCGCGGCCAGCGGTCCCGCCTGTACCGCAAGGCCAAGGAGCAGACGCTCCACTCGATGACGTACGCCTACCGCGACCGCAAGGACCGCAAGGGGGTGTTCCGGCGGCTGTGGATTCAGCGCATCAACGCCGCCGCCCGCGCCGAGGGAATGACCTACAACAGGTTCATCCAGGGGCTGAAGGTCGCCGGGGTGGAGGTCGACCGCCGGATGCTCGCTGAGCTCGCGGTCGCCGACCCGCCCGCGTTCACCGCGCTGGTCGAGGTCGCCAGGGCCGCGCTGCCCGCGAACGTGAACGAGGCGTCGGACCCGGCAGCCGCCTGAGCGGTGTGATCTTCACCAGCGAGATCACCAGCATCCGCTCGTCGCGGGTCAAGGCCGCCCGGCAGCTGGCCAGGCGGTCGTCCCGTCAGCGGACCAGGCTGTTCCTGGCCGAGGGCCCGCAGGCGGTGCGCGAGGCGCTTGCCTTCGCGGAGAGCGGGCAGCGCCAGCCGGGCGGGCCGGACCCGGGCGTGGTCACCGAGCTGTTCGTCACCGGGGCGGCGTGGTCGCGCCACCGCCACCTGGTCGACCAGGCCGCCGAGGCGGGCGCGGGAGTGCACGCGGTCAGCGGCGAGGTGATGGCCGACCTCGCGCAGACGGTGACCCCGCAGGGCCTGCTGGCGGTGTGCCGGTTCGTGGACGTCCCGCTGCAGCAGCTGACCGCGGCGGGGACCGCGCTCGCGGTGCTGCTCGCGAACGTGCGCGACCCGGGAAACGCCGGGACCGTGCTCCGCACCGCCGATGCCGCAGGGGCGGGCGGGGTGATCTTCTCGGACGCCTCGGTTGATCCGTACAACAGCAAGTGCGTGCGCGCGTCCGCCGGCAGCCTGTTCCATCTGCCGATCGTGATCGGGCCCACGGTGGCGCAGGCCGTTGCGGCCCTGCGCGAGGCCGGGCTGCAGGTGCTGGCCGCCGATGGCGCGGCCGGCCGCCAGCTGGATGAGCTGGAACCGCGCGGGTCGCTCCGGCGGCCCACGGCGTGGCTGTTCGGCAACGAAGCCTGGGGGCTGCCACCTGACCTGCTCGCCCTGGCGGACCAGGCCGTCGCGGTACCCATCTACGGGCGGGCGGAAAGCCTGAACCTGGCCGCCGCGGCCGCCGTCTGCCTGTACGCGTCCGCCCGGGCGCTCCGCGGCTGACGGAGACTCCCGCCGGCGGAAACCTGGCGCCGGCCGACGTATTCTGCAACCGTTAGCATTTGTGGCATCTCGGGGTGCCGCACGGTATTCCGGACGCGCTAAAGTCTGTTCTTGGTCACGTTGCGTCATGAGTAACCTGGGTCGTAGTCACCAGTGGCTATGAGACGCGGCGCTGCTGCTCCGCGGGTAGCCCCGGACCCGGGTAGCGGCAGACAGGCAGGCATCCGGGCGGAGGCGGCGGGCGAGTGGACACAGCGAGGCCAGGGCGCATGGCTGGCGCGCTGAACGAGGCCCCCGGGGAAGGCGCCGGCGCTCCCAGCCGGGCTGAGGACCCCCCGGACGGGCTGGTCCGCGCCGACGACCTCCCAGACGGCCTGGTGGTGGCGGACCAGGCCGGCCGGGTCACGGTTTTTAACCGGGCCGCCTCGCGGCTCACCGGCATCCCGGTGGACGCCGCGCTCGGCAAGGATGTGCGTGACGTTCTCCCGCTGCGGGACGCCGACGACCGCTGCTGGTGGACGCAGACCCGGCCATACGACGGCCTGTGCATCAGGACGAGGCACCCCGAGCGCTCGCTGTACCTGCCGGACGGGACCGAACTCCTGGTCAGCGTGGGCTATGTGCGGGACAGGGGAGCGGACGGCGGGCCGCAGCACGGGCCGGGCGCCGTGCGGCGCCTGTCGATCATGCTGCGCGGCACGCAGCAGCGGGCCAGGGCCGAGCGCAGCCGGGCCGACCTGGTCTCCACGGTCGCGCACGAGCTCCGCTCGCCGCTCACCAGCGTCAAGGGCTTCACCGCCACGCTGCTGAACAAGTGGCCGCGGTTCACCGACGACCAGAAGCTGGTCATGCTGGAGACGGTCAACGCCGACGCGGACCGGGTCACCCGGCTGATCACCGAGCTGCTCGACGTGTCCCGGATCGAATCCGGCCGGATCGAGGTGCACCGCGAGCTCGTCGACATCCCCGAGCAGGCCAGGAGGGTCATCGCGGGGAGGGTGGCCGCCGGCGAGCCAGAGGACAGGTTCCGCCTGGAGGTCGGCTCCCCCCTGCCGGAGACCTGGCTGGATGCCGACAAGGTCTTCCAGATCCTTGCCAACCTCATCGAGAACGCGGTCCGGCACGGGGCTGGTACGGTAACCATCATGGTTGCGCCCACCGGGACCGAGGACGCTCCTGGCGTGGCTGTCTGCGTCCGAGACCAGGGGCAGGGCATCGCGCCAGAGGTCGCCCCGCGGGTTTTCCGCCAGTTCTGGCGGAGCAAGCGCCGTGGCGGCGCGGGCCTTGGCCTGTACATCGTCAAAGGCCTGGTTGAGGCGCACGGCGGCGTCATCGCCGTGCACCAGGCGCCGGGCGGCGGGGCTGAGTTCCGATTTACCATGCCCGCCGGAACGCCCGACTTCGGCTGACCGGCGGGCCGCAGCGGACTCTGCCACGGGCGTCCTGGCGAGTCACCTGGCCGGTGGCCGCGCCCGGCGTGCGGAGCCGCGCCCGGACTACAGCGCTGTCGTCAGTTACCGGTGATCACAGGGGAGCAGCAAGGCTATGTCCGCACCAAACAAGAGTTATGACCCCGTGCAGGTGGCCACGCTGTCACCGGACGAGGTCCAGCGCATGGTCGACGAGGCGCTCGCCGCCGTGGCTGCCGCCGCCGACCTGGACGAGCTGAAGGCGGTCCGGCTGGCCCACGCGGGCGACCGGGCGCCGATCACGCTGGCCCACGCGGAGATCAGGGCGCTGCCGCCGGCCGCGCGGGCCGAGGCGGGCAAGCGTGTGGGCGCCGCGCGCGCTGCGGTCAGGGCCGCCCTGGCCGCGCGGCAGGACGAATTGGAGAAAGAACGTGACGCCAGCGTGCTGGTCGACGAGGCCGCCGACGTCACGCTCCCCTGGGACCGGCTGCCGGCCGGCGCCAGGCACCCGGTCACCACCGTGGCCGAGCGGCTGACCGACGTGTTCGTGGCCATGGGCTACGAGGTTGCCGAAGGGCCCGAGGCCGAGGACGAGTGGTACAACTTCGACGCGCTGAACTTCCCGCCCGACCACCCGGCGCGGGAGCAGTACGACACGATGTTCGTGGCCGGGCCGGACGGCACGGCCAGCTCGGGCGTGGTGCTGCGCACCCATACCTCGCCGGTGCAGATCCGCGCGATGCTGACCCGGCCGCTGCCGCTGTACGTGGTCAGCCCCGGCAAGTGCTTCCGCACCGACACCCTCGACGCCACCCACAGCCCGGTCTTCCACCAGATCGAGGGGCTGGCCGTGGACGAGGGCCTGACAATGGCCGACCTGCGGGGCGCGATCAGCGCGTTCGTCGAGGCGATGTTCGGCGAGGGGCTGCGGACCCGGCTGCGGCCCGACTTCTTCCCGTTCACCGAGCCATCCGCCGACGTCTCCATGGAGTGCCACGTGTGCCGCGGCGCATCCACCCGCGCCGGCGCCGAGCCGTGCCGCGTGTGCCGGTCTCAGGGATGGATCGAGATCGCCGGCGCGGGCATGGTCAACCCGAGGGTGCTGATCGCCTGCGGCATCGACCCGGATAAGTACAGCGGGTTCGCGTTCGGGCTCGGCATCGAGCGCACCCTGATGATCCGGCACGGCGTCACCGACATCAGGGACACCGTCGAGGGCGACATCCGGTTCAGCCGGGCGTTCGGGATGGAGGCGTGATGCGGGTCCCCCTGTCGTGGCTGCTGGAGTACGCGTCCGTGGACCCGGCCACCGATCCGGCCGAGGTCGCGCGGCGGCTCACCGCGGCCGGCCTCGAGGTGGAGTCCGTCGAGCCGGTCGGGCAGGACGTCCGCGGCGTCGTGGTCGGCGAGGTCACCGAGATCGAGGAACTGACCGAGTTCAGGAAGCCGATCAGGTACTGCGCGGTGCGGACCGGCTCCGGAGAGCAGCATGTGATCTGCGGCGCGGTCAACTTCGCTGCCGGCGACCGGGTGCCGCTGGCGATGCCGGGCGCGGTGCTGCCCGGCGGTTTCGAGATCGGCGCCCGCAAGGCCTACGGCCGGATGTCCGAGGGGATGATCTGCTCAGCCGCGGAGCTGGCGATCGGCGATGACCACTCGGGGATCCTGGTGCTGTCCCCCGACGCCCCGCTCGGCGCCGACTTCCCCGAGTACGCCGGGCTGCGGGACCACGTGCTGGACATCAACGTCACCCCGGACAAGGGCTACGCCCTCTCGGTCAGGGGCGTGGCGCGCGAGCTTGCGATCGCGTTCGGCGCGGAGTTCACCGACCCGGCGGACGCCGGCCTGCCCGGCGACGTGGACCGGGTCTCCCCGGACGTGTACCCGGCCAGCATCGAGGACCCGACCGCGTGCGACCGGTTCGTGCTGCGCGAGGTCCACGGCGCCGCCGTGACCCGGCCCATCCCGCTGCAGATGCGGATCCGGCTGGCCCGCGCCGGCATGCGGACCGTCTCGCTGGCCGTGGACATCACCAACTACCTGCTGCTCGAGCTCGGCCAGCCGCTGCACGCGTTCGACCGGGCCAAACTGCACGGTCCGATCGTGGTGCGCCGCGCCCGGCCGGGGGAGCGGCTGGAGACCCTGGACCACGTCACCCGCGAGCTCGACCCCGAGGACATCCTCATCACCGACGCCTCGGGCCCGATCTCGATGGCCGGCACCATGGGCGGGCTGGCCACCGAGGTCAGCGATGACACGCGCGACCTGGTGATCGAGGCGGCGCACTTCTCGGCGCAGGGCACCGCGCGGATGAGCCGCAGGCACCGGCTGTTCTCCGAGGCCTCGGCCAGATTCGAGCGGGGAGTGGACCGGGAGCTGCCGCTGCGTGCGTCGGCCAAGGCCGCCTCGCTGCTGGCGGCGCTGGCCGGCGGGACCGTCGTGCCGGGCTGCACCCACGCGTCGGTGGACGTTCCGCCGGTCTCGGTGACGATGGCCGCCGACCACCCGGACAACGTGGCCGGGGTGGCCTACGGCCGCCAGACCGTGGTCCGCAGGCTGCGCCAGGTCGGCTGCGAGGTCTCCGATGCGCGCGCTTCAGGAAGCACTGCGCCGGCCGCCGGCGGCGCGGCTCGGCTGGAGGTCTGGCCGCCGTCCTGGCGGCCGGACCTCACCGACCCCAATGACCTGGCCGAAGAGGTGATCAGGCTCGAGGGATACGAGAACATCCCGGTGCGGATGCCGCGGGCGCCCGCCGGGCGCGGCCTGACCCCGCAGCAGCGCCTGCGGCGCACGGTAGGCCGCGTGCTGGCCGGTGCCGGGTACGTGGAGGTGATCAGCAACCCGTTCGCCTCGGCCGCCGACGCGGACCGGCTGCAGCTGTCCGCCGGCGACCCGCGCCGCCGGGCGCCCCGGCTGGTCAACCCGATCAGGGACGAGGAGCCGCTGCTGCGCACGACGCTGATCCCCGGGTTGCTGCGGGTGCTGAACCGCAACATCGGCCGCGGCTTCGCCGACGTCGCCTTGTTCGAGCTCGGCCTGGTGTTCCGCGACCGGCCAGGCGGCCAGCCGGTGGCCCCGATCCTGCCGGTCGACCGCGCGCCGACCGCGGCCGAGCAGGCGGTGCTGCAGGCAGCGCTGCCGGAGCAGCCGCTGCACCTGGCGGTGGTGCTGGCCGGCGACCGCGAGCAGTCCGGGTGGTGGGGCCCTGGCCGCGCGGAATGCTTCGAGGACGCGATCGAGGCCGCCCGGCAGGTCATCGGCGTCAGCAGGGTGCCGTTCCGCGTCCGGGCCGACCAGCGTGAGCCCTGGCATCCGGGCCGGTGCGCCGCCTTGTACCTGGAGTCCAGCGACGGCGCAGAGGAGCTGGCCGGGCACGCGGGCGAGCTGCACCCGCGGGTCATCGAGGCGTTCGGGCTGCCGCCCAGGACGTGCGCGGCAGAACTGAACATGTCGGTGATCGAGGCCGCCGCGGCGGCGCGGGGACCGGTCCAGGCCCCCCGGGTGTCCGGCTACCCGGTGGCCACGCAGGACGTGGCGCTCGTGGTGGCGAAGGCGGTTCCCTCGGCCGACGTCCAGGCCGCGCTCGCCGCTGGCGCGGGGCCGCTGCTCGAGGACGTGCGCCTGTTCGATGTGTACACCGGCGAGCAGGCGGGCGAGGGCAGCAAGTCCCTGGCGTACACGCTGCGGTTCCGGGCGCCGGACCGCACGCTGACCGCCGAGGAGGTGACGGCGGCCAGGGACGACGCGGTCGCCGAGGCCGGCAGGCGCACCGGGGCGGTGCTGCGCGGCGGTTCCTGACCGCCGCCCAGCCCCGCTATGCCTGGTGGCCTCCGGACGCCAGGAAGTCGCCGACCAGAGTGTTGAACTCGTTCGGCTGCTCCAGGTGCGGCGAGTGCCCGCAGCCGGCGAGCACGCGCTCTTCGTAATGTCCGCCCGCCGCCCGGTAGCGGTCTAGCACGGCGCGCATCTGGCCGACCATGGGCTGCGGCGGGTAGACATCTGCCCCTGGCCAGCCGGGGACCGCGCCGACCTGCCCGAGGTAACCGAGGTCGACGGCTGAGGTGTCGGAGACGATCTGGTCGCTGTCGCCGCGGATCCACAGCACGTCGGGCCGGCCGGCGCTTGCCACGAAGCCGGAAAGGTCGCAGTACCTGGGCGAGATCGCGTTGTTCACACCCCGCGCGCCGGGCGCCATTCCCGGCCAGTTCGGCGAAGCAACCGCGTCGCCCGGGTAGTTGTCGTCACCGGTGGCCATCTGCAGCATCGCGTCGACAAGCTCGTCCTCGAGCCCGGCGGGCAGCCTGAACGGCGGCTTGCCGTAGAGCGCGGCGAGAACGTTCCTCGGCGAGGCCGGGTCGTCGGCGCCGCGGTCGCCCTCGGCGATCCGCCGCACCATCTCAGGGTTTGCGGTGCCGCCCCCGGAACCGGCGCAGTCCGGCCAGCAGGGCGTGCCCGCGAGGTCGCGGGTGCCGCCGAAGCCGAACGGCGGCAGCGGGCTCTCGAGGACGATCGACGCCACCGCGTCAGGGTGGTCGATCGCGTACTGCAGCACGACCCCGCCGCCGAGCGACCAGCCGAGCAGGTGCACCCGCTGCGCGCGGGGCGCCAGCGGGCTCTCGGTCAGCAGCGCGTGCAGATCGTCGGAGAAATCCCGGACCCCGCGCCGCGCGTCCACGCCAACGGCTTCGGAAAGCCCGAACCCGCGAAGGTCGGGGGCCAGGCAGCGGTACCGCTCGGCCAGGACGCTCATGGACCGGGCGAAGAACCTTGCGGACGAGACGTTGCCGTGCACGAGCACGAGCACCGGCGCGTCATCGGGACCGGCCGTGAGCACGTGCGTGCGGAGGCGGGACGTTGGCACGTCGATGTGGTGGATGGCCACCGGTGAGCCGGGCATGGCTGACCGCTCCCGGCTCAGGCGGGCGCGGGGAGGATGGCGAGGATCTCGACGCCGCCCTGCACGCACTTGGATGCCTGCCCGGTCTTCAGCACGACCGGTGTGGTGAAGCTCTGGCAGGTCCAGCCCTGGACGTGCACCGGGGCGCCGCCGCCGGTCCCCGGCACCTTGCCGGACAGGATCGCCTTGGCGTAGTCGCGTTCCACCCCGAGCGCGGTGGCGCAGGACACCTGGCCACGGGCGATCTGGATGTTCACAGGGACGTTGGCCGCGGTGCGCGTGGTCCCGCACGCGGTCACGCCCGTTCCCTTCTGCTTGGCGGCCGTGCCCGCCGGGTTCGAGTGCGACCCGCAGCCGGCCGCAACGACCAGGACCGCCGCCGCGAGCAGCGTGGCGCATGCGGGTGCGGTCAGCCGCTCGCTGGCCGACACGCGGGGCCGGCGGACGCGCATGACCCGTCTCCTCTCTGCGACCCTCATCATGCCTGCAGACTCTGCCGGTCCCCAAGCAGACTCCCCGAATCGTTAGACGCGCCGGGGGCCTCTCCCGGCACACGGAAGCCGGGCACATTCTCTCCTGACGCCCGTGAGTCAGCTCCAGCACGGTCGTGGTGCCCGCGCTGGGGCTGGGACAACAGCGTGGGCACCACCACCGTCCTGTTGCGGCGCCCGGAACAACAGCGTGGGCACCACCACCGTCCTGTTGGGCCGCCCGCGGGGTCCCGGAACAACAGCGTGGGCACCACCACCGCCTTTGGCCGGCTGGCCGGCGCGCCGCCAGACCCGGTTAGTTTGCATAATCAAGCACTTGACTGCATAATAATTCCAACTCTTCCAGCCGGGCGGCCGGCACTGGGCAGCGACGGGTCGGAGGGCGAGATGGGCGCGCGTGTGGCGGTGGCGGGCGCGAGCGGGTATGCGGGCGGAGAGCTGCTGCGGCTGCTTGCCGGGCACCCCGATTGTGAGCTGGGCCCGGTGACCGCGCAGAGCAGCGCCGGCCGGCCGATCACCGACGTCCACCCACATCTCGCGGGCCTGCCGTCGCTGGCGGGCCGATGCTTCGACGCGGCGGACTCGGTGCCAGGCTCCGGCTGCGACCTGGTGTTCCTCGCCCTGCCCGCCGGTGAGTCCGCGGCGGTGGCCGCCGGTCTCGGCCCGGGCGTGGGCGTCGTCGACCTCGGGCCCGACTTCCGGCTTGCCGACGCGGGCGCCTGGGCCAGGCACTACCGGTCCCCGCACGCGGGCCGCTGGACCACCGGGCTGCCGGAACTGCCGGGGGCGCGGGAACAGATCCGGGCCGCGACGCGGGTGGCCGTTCCCGGCTGCTACGCCACCGCCGCGATTGTGGCGCTCGCGCCGCCGCTGGCCGCCGGCGCGATCGACCCTCAGGACATCGTGATCGTGGCCGCGTCGGGGACCTCGGGCGCCGGGCGTTCGCTCCGCGCTGACCTGCTGGCCAGCGAGGTGATGGGCGCGGTGTCGGCCTACCAGGCGGGCGGGACGCACCGGCACACCCCGGAGATCGAGCAGGCGCTCGGCGAGGCGGCCGGGCAGGACGGGGTGGCCGTCAGCTTCACCCCGGTCCTGGCGCCCATGCCCCGCGGCATCCTCGCCACCTGCACGGCGCGGCTGGCCGACGGCACGGCAACCGCGGAACTCAGGCAGAAACTGGCCGATGCCTACACCGCCGAGCCGTTCGTCTGCCTGCTGCCCGACGGCCGCTGGCCGACGACGGCAGCGGTGGCCGGGTCCAACGGCGTGCACCTGCAGGCCGCCGCCGACCCCAGGACCGGCCGGGCCACCGTGATCGCGGCCATCGACAACCTCGGCAAGGGCGCCGCCGGCCAGGCCATCCAGAACGCCAACCTCATGCTCGGCCTGCCGGAGACGGCAGGCCTGACGGCCATCGGAGTCGCGCCGTGAGCGTCACCTCGGCGGCTGGGTTCCGCGCGGCGGGCGTCACCGCGGGCATCAAGGAGTCCGGGCAGCCCGACCTGGCCGTGGTGATCAACGACGGCCCGTCGGGCGCGGCGGCCGGCGTGTTCACGTCGAACCGGGTCAAGGCCGCGCCGGTGCTCTGGACCGAGCAGGTGGTGCAGGGCGGCCGGGTGCGGGCGGTCGTGCTCAACTCGGGCGGCGCCAACGCCTGCACCGGGCCGGACGGGTTCGCCGATACCCACCACACGGCCGAGCGCCTGGCCAAGGCGCTGTCGGTGTCCGCCGGGGAGGTCGCGGTCTGCTCCACCGGCCTGATCGGCGAGCGGCTGCCCATGGACCGGCTGCTGCCCGCGCTGGACGCCGCGGCCGCTGCCGCGTCAGGGGAGGGCGGCGCCCCCGCGGCCGACGCGATCAGGACGACCGACACGGTCCCGAAGACGTGCCGCGTGGCCGGGCCCGGCTACACCATCGGCGGCATGGGCAAGGGAGCCGCGATGCTCGCCCCGGCGCTGGCGACCATGCTGGTGGTGCTCACCACCGACGCCGACCTGCCGGCCGCGGAGCTTGACACCGTACTGCGCCGGGCCACGTCGGTCACCTTCGACCGGCTGGACACCGACGGCTGCATGTCGACCAATGACACCGTGCTGCTGCTGGCCAGCGGCGCATCCGGCGTCCGGCCGGACCCCGCGGAGTTCGCCACGCTGGTCACCGCGGGCTGCGCGGACCTGGCCGGGCAGATGCAGGCGGACGCGGAGGGGGCGAGCAAGGCCATCAACATCGAGGTGGGCGGTGCCGCCAGCGAGCGCGATGCGGTCACCGTCGGCCGTGCCGTCGCCCGGAGCAGCCTGGTCAAGTGCGCGATCGCCGGGGAGGACCCGAACTGGGGGCGGGTGCTCGCCGCCGTGGGCACCACGGACGCCGTGTTCGAGCCGGACCGGCTCAGCGTGGCCATCAACGGGATCTGGGTGTGCCGGAACGGCTACGCAGCGGACGACAGGTCCGGCGTGGACCTGCGGCCGCGCGACGTGCACATCACCGTCGACCTCTCGGCCGGCCAGCACGCGGCTACGATCCGCACCACCGACCTGACGGAGGCCTACGTGCACGAGAACTCGGCCTACTCGACGTGACATCCTCCCCGGCAGCGGGGATTCCAGCCGCTACGCAGGAAAGGGGCAGAGGTTGAGGTTCGCGGTTCACCCGCCCGCCCAGCGGCGAGCGTCCCCGCGCAGTTGCCGCATGCGCTGCGGCGATGTTCCTGGCGGGGTTGATCCCAGCATCATCGGTATTTCCCCGGGATGTATCCGATGACCGGCAACGGCGCCAGCATTGGCGCAGGCTTCGGAGGGCCAACGCTCCGAGTCGGAGACGTGGCCATAGCAGCCTGGGAAGGCGCGCTGGCAAAGGCGGCGACCCTGATCGAGGCGCTGCCCTGGCTGGAGCGGTTCCACGGCAAGACCGTCGTGATCAAATTCGGCGGGCATGCCATGGCCGACGAGGCGCTGTGCGCTGCCTTCGCCGAGGACGTGGTGTTCCTGCGCTACGCCGGCCTGCGCCCGGTGGTGGTGCACGGCGGCGGCCCGCAGATCAGCGAGCACCTCGGCAAGCTTGGCATCCGCAGCACCTTCGCCGCCGGGCTGCGGGTGACCACGCCGGAGACCATGGACGTGGTCAGGATGGTGCTGACCGGCCAGGTGAACCCCCAGGTCGTCGGGCTGATCAACCGGCACGGGCCGTTCGCCGTGGGGATGTCCGGCGAGGACGCGAACCTGCTCACCGCGACCCGCGCGTACGCGACCGTCGACGGCACGCCGGTGGACCTCGGCCAGGTCGGGGAGATCGCCGCCGTCGACCCGGGCGCCGTCCGGGCGCTGATCGCCGACGGCCGGATCCCGGTCATCTCCAGCGTGGCCAGGGGCCGCGCCGGGGAGATCTACAACGTCAACGCGGACACCGCGGCCGCCGCCGTCGCGGTCGCCCTGGGGGCAGCGAAGCTGGTGCTGCTGACCGACGTGGCCGGGCTGTACGCCGACTGGCCCGGCGCCCGCGCGGACGCCGCCGCGGAACGGCCTAGCGACGTGATCAGCCAGCTGGACGCGGCCGAGCTGGCCGCGATGCTGCCCGCCCTGGACGGCGGGATGATCCCCAAGATGCAGGCCTGCCTGACCGCGGTGCACGGCGGCGTGCCGCAAGCGCACGTGCTCGACGGGCGGCTGCCGCACGCGATCCTGCTCGAGATATTCACCGACTCGGGGATCGGCACCATGGTGGTGCCGGACCACGGCGGAACGGCAAGCTCGGCGACGTGACCCAGGAGGACCAGTGACCGCAACGGAAGAACTGCAGGACCGGTACGCCGCAGCGGTCATGATGACCTACGGTCTGCCACCCGTCGCGCTGGCCCGCGGCAGCGGCTGCGTGGTCTGGGACGTGGACGGCAACTCCTACCTGGACCTGGTCGCCGGCATCGCGGTCAGCGCGCTCGGGCACGCCCATCCCGCGATCGTCACGGCCGTGTCGCAGCAGGCCGGGCGGCTGGCGCACATCTCCAACCTGTACCTGCACGAGCCGCAGGTCCGGCTAGCCGAGCGGCTCATCGGGCTGCTCGGCGCGGACGGCCGCGTGTTCTTCGTCAACTCGGGCGCCGAGGCCAACGAGGCGGCGATCAAGCTGGTCCGGCGCAAGCAGGGCCCGGCGCGGCCGGTGTTCGTCGCGGCCGAGCACTCCTTCCACGGCCGGACCATGGGCGCGCTCAGCCTGACCGGCAAGAGCTCGATCAGGGATCCGTTCGCGCCGTTCGGCCTCGACGTCCGGTTCGTGCCGTACGGCGACGCCGGCGCGCTGCGCGCCGCGGTGGGCGAGGACTGCGCGGCCGTGTTCCTCGAGCCGTGCCAGGGCGAGGCCGGCGTGGTCCCCGCCCCGGACGGCTACCTGCGCGCGGCGCGTGCAGCCTGCGACGAGGCCGGCGCGCTGCTGGTGATCGACGAGGTGCAGAGCGGGATCGGGCGCACCGGCGCCTGGTTCGCCCACCACCGTGAGGGCATCGTGCCCGACGTGGTCACGCTGGCCAAGGGGCTCGGCGGCGGCCTGCCGATCGGCGCCTGCGTCGGTGTAGGCGGGTGCGGCGCCGCGCTCGGCAAGGGCGATCACGGCAGCACGTTCGCTGGCAACCCGATCGCCTGCGCGGCCGCGCTCGCCGTGCTGGACACGATCGAGCGGGACGGGCTGCTCGGCAACGCCACCGAGGTAGGGGACCGGATAGAGGCCGCAGTGCTGGCGATCGAGCACCCGCTGGTCACCGGCGTGCGCGGCACCGGGCTGTGGCGCGCGATCACGCTTTCCGCCCCGGCCGCCGCCTCCGTGGAGGCGGCGGCGCGGCGCTCCGGGTTCCTGGTCAACGCGGTCCAGCCGGACGCGATCCGGCTCGCGCCGCCGCTGATTCTCAGTCCGGAGCAGGCCGACTCGTTCGCCGCGGCACTGCCGTCGATCCTGTCGTCCGCCGAGGTGCCCGCCGGGCAGGGGGCGTGATGGCAGGCCCGGCGCCGCGGCACTTCCTGCGCGACGACGACCTGTCCCCGGCCGACCAGGCCGAGGTGCTGGATCTCGCCGACGCGGTGAAGGCGGACCGGTTCGGCTACCGGCCGCTCGAGGGGCCGCGCTCGGTCGCCGTGCTGTTCGACAAGCCCTCGCTGCGGACCCGGGTGTCGTTCGCCGTCGGCGTCGCCGAGCTCGGCGGCCAGCCGCTGATCATCGACGCGCAGGAAACGCACTTCGGCAGGGGCGAAACCGTGGCGGACGCCGCCCGCGTGCTGGGCAGGCAGGTCGCGGCGATCGTCTGGCGGACGTTCGGCCAGGACCGGATCGAGGAAATGGCGTCGGCCAGCCCGGTCCCGGTGATCAACGCGCTCACTGACGCGTTCCATCCCTGCCAGGTGCTCGCCGACCTGCAGACGGTCCGGGGTGCTCACGGCCGGCTGGCCGGGCTCACCCTTGCCTTCCTCGGTGACGGGTCGGGCAACATGGCGCACTCCTACCTGCTCGGCGGGGCCACCGCCGGAATGCACGTGCGGATCGGCGCGCCGGAGCAGTACCGGCCGGACCCGGCGGTGCTGGCAGCGGCTGCGCGGATCGCCGGGGAGACCGCCGGCAGCGTCGAGGTCCTGGCCAACCCGAAGACGGCCTGCGACGGCGCCGACGTGCTCGCCACCGATGTGTGGGCGTCGATGGGCCAGGAGAACCAGGCGGCGGAGCGGCTGGCCGTGCTCGGCGGGCACGGCCCGCACGGCTCCTACCAACTCAACGAGGCGAAGCTGGCGCTCGCCGCGCCCGGCTGCGTGGTGCTGCACTGCCTGCCCGCGCACCGCGGCCAGGAGATCACCGGCGCGGTGCTCGACGGACCCGCCAGCGTGGTCTGGGACGAGGCGGAGAACCGGCTGCACGCGCAGAAGGCGCTGCTGGCCTGGCTGCTGGAGCGCTCGCGATGAATGTCGTGCCGGAGGCGCGCCGATGACTACCGTGCCGGAGTCGCGCCGATGAATACGGTCAGCCCGGCGACCAAGACCGCCCGGCACGCGCAGATAGCCGCGATCCTGGCGTACGGCGACCCGCCGGTCAGGTCGCAGGAGGAGCTCGCCGAGCGGCTCGGCGAGCGCGGCGTGCGGGTCACCCAGGCCACGCTCTCCCGCGACCTCGAGGAACTCGGCGCGGTCCGGCTGCGCGCCGCCGACGGCTCGCTGGTGTACGCGTTGCCCGGCGAAGCCGGCGGCCCCGGCTCCCGCCCCGGCGGCCTCGCGGAGACGCCGCCCGGCCGCCCGGCGCGCCCGGCCCGGCCGCCCGGCCCGGCCGCCGAGCAGCTGGCCAGGCTGGCCCGGGTCGCCGAGGAGCTGCTGGTCTCGGCCGAGGCCAGCGCCAACCTGGTGGTGCTGCGGACGCCGGCCGGCGCCGCGCAGTTCCTGGCCTCGGTGATCGACCACTCGGCCTGGCCGTCGATCCTTGGCACGGTGGCCGGCGACGACACCGTGCTGCTGATCGCCCGGGACCCGTCGGGCGGTGCGGAGCTTGCGCAGGCGCTGCTGCGACTGGCCGACCGGCGCGGTCAGCAATGAGCCGCGGGGCCCCGCTGACCCGGGTGGGCGAAGCTCGCCGGCACCGGTCCGTGGCGTAACGTTCAAGGTCCGCTTGCATGATCGCGACGGTCTATAGCATGTGAGCCTTTTTCATCGTCCCCGTCGCTGCCCACGTACTGTAAGCCTGATCCGGCGGATGAAAAGGTTCAATGTCCGGGCGGCATTCGCATGATCATGGAAAGCGAGAGGAGTGCGGTGGCTGACCAGGATTCCCCGCCGCCGGTGCGGCTGTGGGGCGGCCGGTTCGAGTCGGGGCCCGCCGAGGCGCTGGCCCGGCTGTCGGTGAGCGTTCAGTTCGACTGGCGGCTGGCAGGATACGACCTGCTCGCCTCCCGCGCGCACGCCCGCGTGCTGCACCGGGCGGGACTGCTGGACGATGCCGAGCTGGACCGCATGCTGGGCGCGCTCGACGATCTTGCTGATGCCTGCCGGACCGGGCGCTTCCGCCCGTCAGCCACGGATGAGGACGTGCACACCGCGCTCGAGCGCGGCCTCCTGGAACGGGCCGGGTCGCTCGCTGGCAAGCTGCGCGCCGGCCGCAGCCGCAACGACCAGATCGCCACCGATCTGCGGCTCTACCTGCGCGACCACGCCCGGCTCATCGCGAGCAGGCTGGCCGAGCTTGAGGCCGCGCTGATCGACCAGGCGGAGCGGCACCTGGGCACGCCGGCGCCGGGCATGACACACATGCAGCACGCCCAGCCGGTGCTGCTCGCGCATCAGCTCCTCGCGCATGTCCAGGCCTTCCACCGGGACTGGGCACGGCTGCGGGACTGGGACGCCAGGGCCGCGGTGAGCCCGCTGGGCGCCGGCGCGCTAGCCGGGTCGTCGCTCCCGCTCGACCCGGCTGCGGTCGCCGCCGAGCTGGGGTTCGCCGCCGCGTTCGGCAACTCGATCGACGCGGTCAGCGACCGGGATTTCGCCGCCGAGTTCTGCTTCGCCGCCGCCCTGCTGGGCGTGCACCTGTCCCGGCTCGGCGAGGAGGTCGTGCTGTGGTCGTCGCACGAGTTCGGCTGGGTGGAGATCGACGACGCCTATGCGACCGGGTCGTCGATCATGCCGCAGAAGAAGAACCCGGACGTGGCCGAGCTGGCCAGGGGCAAGGCGGGCCGGCTCATCGGCGGGCTCACCGGGCTGCTCACCATGCTCAAGGGCCTGCCGCTCGCCTACGATCGTGACCTGCAGGAAGACAAGGAACCGGTGTTCGACGCGGTGGACACGCTGCTGCTGGTGCTGCCCGCGATGGCCGGGCTCGTCGCCACGATGCGGCTGCACGCCGAGCGCATCGCCGCCGGGGCCGCGGCCGGGTTCGCGCTGGCCACCGACCTGGCCGAGCTGCTGGTACGCCGCGGGGTGCCGTTCCGCGAGGCGCACGAGGTCGTCGGGCATCTGGTGGTCTGGTGCCAGGTGCACGACTGCGAGCTGGCCGACGTGAGCGATGCCGACCTGGCCAAGGTCTCGCCGCACCTCACCCCGGACGTGCGCGGGGTGCTGACGACCGACGGGGCCCTGGCAGCCCGGCGGAGCCCTGGCGGCACCGCCCCGGCCAGGGTCGCGGAGCAGCTTGCGCAGCTGCGGGCCGCCGTCGAGGAGCAGGCCGCCTGGGCCGCGGGCTGACGGGTTTGCCCGTGACCACGCAGCCGCTCCCGAGGGAGTTCTTCGCGCGCCCGGCCCTGGAGGTGGCGCCGGACCTGCTGGGATGCGTGCTCTCGCACTCGACAGCGGACGGGCTGGTCGCTGTCAGGCTGGTCGAGGTCGAGGCGTACCTGGGAGAGAGCGATCCCGCGTCGCACGCGTTCCGCGGGCGGACCGCGCGCAACGGGGTCATGTACGGCCCGCCCGGCCACGTCTACGTCTACTTCACGTACGGCATGCACTTCTGCGTGAACCTGGTCTGCCAGCCGGAGGGGCACGCCTCCGCGGTGCTGCTGCGGGCGGGGCGGGTCACCGACGGCGTGCGGCTGGCCGCTGCGCGGCGTTCCGGCCGGCGCCGGTCGGGGACGGTCCCCCGGGAGAGGGACCTGGCGCGCGGCCCGGCGGCGCTCTGCGAAGCGCTCGGCATCGACCGGTCACAAGACGGCGCCGACGCCTGCGCGCCCGCCTCACCGCTGCGGGTGCTGGCCCCGGTGACGCCGGTTCCCGCCGCGGGCATCAGCCCCGGTCCCAGGGTCGGGATCAGCCGCGCGGCCGACGTACCCTGGCGTTTCTGGATCACCGGCGATCCCGCCGTCTCTGCCTACCGCGCATACGCTCCGCGCCGTGCCAGTGCAAAACCAGTTACCACTCCCTACCCCGAAGGTGGGACGATTTCGCGGTGAGCGACATCATCGACGACCTGAGCTGGCGCGGCCTGATCGCCGTCTCCACCGACCTGGACGATTTGCGCAAGGCGCTGGACACCGGTCAGGTCACGGTTTACGTCGGGTTCGACCCGACGGCCCCGAGCCTGCACATCGGCAACCTGGTCCAGCTGCTGACGCTGCGCCGGCTGCAGCTCGCCGGGCACCGGCCCATCGGGCTGGTGGGCGGCGCCACCGGGCTCATCGGCGACCCGAGCGGCAAGTCCGCAGAGCGGGCGCTGAACTCGCCCGAGGTGGTCGCCGGGTGGGTGGAGCGAATCCGGGGCGAAGTCAGCCACTTCCTCGACTTCTCGCCCGGACCGGCGAGCGCGCTGCTGGTCAGCAACCTGGACTGGACGGGGAACCTGTCGGCCATCGGCTTCCTGCGCGACATCGGCAAGCACTTCTCGGTGAATCAGATGCTGTCCCGCGAGGTGGTGCGGGCCAGGCTCGAGTCCGGCGGGATCACCTACACCGAGTTCAGTTACCAGGTGCTGCAGGCCAACGATTACCTGGAGCTGCACCGCAGGCACGGCTGCTCGCTGCAGATCGGCGGCAGCGACCAGTGGGGGAACCTGGTGGCCGGGATCGACCTGATCAGGCGGGTGACCGGGGACGTGGTGCACGCCCTGGCCACACCGCTGATCACCAAGCCGGACGGGACCAAGTACGGCAAGACCGAGGGAGAGGCGGTCTGGCTGAGTCCGGAGCTGATGAGCCCGTACGCGTTCTACCAGTTCTGGATCAACAGGTCCGATGCGGAGGTGCCCGGCCTGCTGCGGGTGTTCACGTTCCGCAGCCGCGAGGAGATCGAGGAACTGGAGCGGGAGACCGCCGACAGTCCGGCGGCCCGCACCGCGCAGCGGGTGCTCGCCGAGGACCTCACAACGCTCGTGCACGGACGCGACGAGTACGCCAGGGTCGTCGCCGCCAGCCAGGCGCTCTTCGGCCAGGGCGACCTGCTGGCGCTCGACGAGAAGACCCTGGCGGCGGCGCTTGCCGAGGTGCCCACGGTGCGGCTGCCGGGCGGCGAGCCGCTGCCCCCGGTGGCGGACCTGATGGCGGCCACGGGCCTCGTGCCGAGCAAGTCGGCGGCCCGGCGGGCAATCGCCGAGGGCGGCGCCTACCTGAACAACGTCAAGGTGACCGCTCAGGACGCCGTGCCGCAGCCCAGCGACCTGCTGCACGGGAAGTTCCTGGTGCTGAGGCGCGGCAAGCGCACGGTCGGCGGGGTCGAGGGCGGCACCGGCTGACCTGGGACCGCCGCCGCACCTTCCCATTCGGTAACAAACAGGCCACAATGAGGCGCCGGGGCTGGCCGGTGACGGCCGCCCGCGCGCCCGGCCCGCCTGCCGCGGGCGGAACGGCGCCTCGCTTGCGCTCCGCAGCCCCCCTCGGCGCGCTGACCAGGGACGTAGGCAGTAGGGCGCCCCGCTCCGGGTCATGCCATCCAGGCGCGCAAGCCCCGTGCGACACGTGATTTGACTAGATCCCCTTTGCTGCCTAGTCTTTCGTGTTGCCCGGGAAGACACGACCTGCCTGCAGGCGGCCGTCTCCCAGGAGCAGAAACCACCCTCTCTCCACGAGCGTCTTGGGCACCCGGGATGCCGGAGTCGGGGTATGCTCGATGTACAACGCGTTATGAACCAACATAAGTTTTACGAACTCCGTTGACAACGTCCGGCTAGTCCGGTAAGTTAGCAGGGTTGCCCCAGATGAGACCTGAAGGTCTCAGACGGTGTGCGTCCGCTCCTTGAGAACTCAACAGCGTGCTAAAAGCCAGTGCACATGCACAAAACCCCGTCATAGGGTCAGGCCGGCGACGGCCAGGCCCGCAGACGGATGCCAAGATCGTCTCCCTGGCTGGTCCGCCAGCCGGAAGAGACATCTCTCTTGTCAGCAGCCTGCACGGCCGGTTTTCCGTGCCTGCGGTTTGCATATAGACATTCAATGGAGAGTTTGATCCTGGCTCAGGACGAACGCTGGCGGCGTGCTTAACACATGCAAGTCGAGCGGAAAGGCCCTTCGGGGTACTCGAGCGGCGAACGGGTGAGT
>Ga0335075_10003661_pt1 | contig 24298 bp, 30 predicted proteins | sample Lox_Sample_24_FD_206723 | JGI IMG/M metagenome (GOLD analysis project Ga0335075, IMG submission 206723) | Soil microbial communities from Loxahatchee National Wildlife Refuge, Florida, United States - Lox_Sample_2.4 | ecosystem: Environmental > Terrestrial > Soil > Wetlands | place: USA...
CACGCCCAACGTGAGCGACGGGGCAAACGCCCCGGTAAACCCCGCTCGATCAACCCCCAGCGCCTTGCAGATATGGTTTGAAATGCGGTCCAGCCAGCCCGGGGGCGGCGTGGGCATATACGTTGCGAGTCCGCAGCGTTATTGCGGCAGCTTCATACGGTGAATAAGATGGGTTAGCCTGTTCGATCTGTGTCCCAATGGGGACGTATTCGAGAACCGCAGCCTTTGTCTGCGCAGCATCGGGCATCATAAGGGCGGATTTTGCCATGATGGTCTCTAAGCAACCTGCAATCAGCAACAGGGTGATCCCGATGGCCGCCGCCGCAGTTACCTTGATCGAGCCTCGCAAGTGCAGCATATCTCCGTGGCGAACGTCGAAAATGCTACGCGCCGGCGCGCGAGATGACAAGGATTCGTCTCAATGTGGCGAGCACCCGCGACAGGCTGGAGGACGACGGCGAAGTTTCTCCCAGCAAGCTTTGCGTAGCGGAAATCAAGACTTATGCATAAGACAGAAACCTACAATTTTTCAGTGCCTTGTGCTATGCGAAAGATACTTGCATAATTGGAGGATCATGGTAAGGTAATACCATGACCATCTTCGGCTATGCCCGCGTCTCGACCGAAGGCCAGCCCCTCGATGCTCAACTTGAGGCATTGAAGGCGGCCGGGTGCGAGAAAATCTTTCGGGAGAAAATCAGCGGCGCGAACGCCGACCGCGCCGAGCTTGTCCGGTTGCTGGCGGCCATCGGCCATGGCGATACGATGATCGTCAGCCGCCTTGATCGTCTGGCGCGATCGACCCGTGATCTTCTGAACATCCTCGATACGCTCGCCAGGCGCGGCGCGAGCTTTCGCTCCTTGGGCGATAGCTGGGCCGATACCACGACCCCGCAGGGCCGCGTCATGCGCTCCGTGCTCGGTGGACTGGCCCAGTTCGAGCGCGAACTGATCCGCCTGCGCACGGGCGAAGGGAGAAGCCGCGCCAAGGCCCGTGGCGTTCACATGGGGAGACCGCCCAAGCTCACACCGCATCAACGCCACGAGGCCTTGCAGGCGCTTGCCAGCGGCACCGCGACGCAGGCCGATCTGGTGCGGCGCTTCAATGTCAGCCAAAGTACGATCTCACGGCTGGCGGAGAAGGCGGCGCCCTTGCCCGTTCCGGCGCCAGGTGCACGCATGATTGACGCTGAGACCGAACGCGCGGCGCGCGCTTTCATGCAGCGCATCGAGGGCAGGTTTCCCGCGATTGAAGCGGTTGTATTCGGAAGCCGTGCGCGCGGCACCTACAGGCCCGACAGCGACGCCGACCTTGCCGTCATCCTGAAAGGCGAGCGCGGCGACCGTTACGAGGTATCGCGTGAGATGGCGGGCGTAGCTTTCGACGTAATGCTCGAAAACGGAATTCTGATCGATCCGCTTCCCTTGTGGGAAGGTGAGATGAGACGCCCGGAGACGTTCAGCAATCCGGCGCTGATTGAAAACATCAAGCGTGAAGGTTTGCAGTTATGACGCAGCTCGACGCAGCCAGCTACATGCGGAAGGCCGAGCGTGCCTTGGACGAGGCGCGCCTGCTCGTGCGGGAGCGCAAGACGGAGGGAGCCTGTAACCGCGCCTATTATGCGATGCATGATGCCGCGCATGCGGTGCTGATCGCTGATGGGCATGAGACGCCGGACGCATTCATCAAGACACATCACGGTCTGATCACTGCGTTCGGCAAAGAGCTTGTGCAAACCGGTCAGTTGGATGCGGCCATGGGCCGAGCGTTCAACAAAGTGCAGGACACGCGGCAGCTCGCTGACTACAGCGCCGAGCCTCCCTCTCTCGCCGATGCAGCATGGGCCGTTGAGCAGGCCGAGGCATTTGTCACTGCGGTGCGGACAAGGATCGAACCGAAATCATGACAATGGAGATTGCCCGCAGCTACAATGTCGGCGCGGCGACGATTTCGAGGCTGACAATCGAGCGGGGCAATCGTGGCGTTTAAATAAATAGGTTCTCCCCAGCTTTGACGCCGATGGCAGAAATGGTTTCTGGAAAGCAGTACATTCCTCCTACGATGCCAGGGTACTGAACGTCGTTGTTGTGAACATACATCCTCGCCTGGTTCTTGACAGACCAGGGTATTCCGGCGATCGGCCGCAACTGCGCCTCGATGCACGAGTCTCGAACCTTTGACGAGTCTGTCGCGTCGTAATACACGAGGTCTATGTCTTTGATTGCAGTTTGTCGACGAGGCGCCAGGAGGTGCTGCCAAACGGTGTCGCGTATTAGTCCCCCACAGATCCACCAGTCGGGAAGGTCAAGCCGGGCCGCACGCTCAATTGCGACCGTGATTACGGAGTTCGTGGATATGATCCGTTCGAACTCAGCCGCAAAGTGACCTGGACTTTCATCATTTTGTCTCATGAGGATTCTCGAATCTGAAGCTTGGCGCGCCGCCCTTCCTAGTCGGAATTTTCCGGCAACACTCAGATGATAGATTTGTACCTGTCGTTCAGTCTCTCTATGTAGCGTTCGTACTGGTCTGAAGGCTCAATCCTCCCCTCATTTTTACCTCGCGATTTCAATGCGGTAGGACCGAATGCCGAGTTACCCCGCACAAGCATCTCGAAGCTGGGCATGCCAACTGATTTACCAGCCAACGAGATTTGCCATTCACGAACAATAAGCGACACCCGACAGAGTCACGGCCGGCTCGGCCATAGTAATATGCCAGTTGAAAATGAGGGGAGTCATGAGGTCTGAAGGCAGATCCTGAAGTACCTTCAGATCATCGAGATCAGTAAGGAATTCTGTCAGAAGACGTACTGATGTCAGGTGGGCCAGCGACTTTTCCCCGAGCGACAACGTGATCTGGAGGAAAGAGGCGATGAGCAGGATAAGCACCAGGACATTGAAAAGAAAACCCAGCTTCTCCTCGTCTAATACGTTCTTCAGAAAAAGGTCATGTATCCGTGTAATCCCGAAATAAGCGAAGAATGTGACAAATGCTGAAACCGTGATAGTCGAAAAATTAAGCACGTTGTTCCACCTGGAGGTCCTCGCCAACTTATTGGAATGGATGCGTCGAAGCACCTTCGCCTTGTGGTCGTAGTCGAGTATCCTGCCCTTCAGAGACTCCGAATTGTATAGGGCCTCTTGCATCGCTCTCCGCCTTGTTCAGGACACCGTAGCGGTCTCAAGGCCGTATTCTGCCTCCAGTTGGTAGACTGGCGGCCCCTTCCCGAGAACGGCGCTGAATAGCGCAAAATGCTCAACTGGAACGCGTTCGCAACGGAATAGGTTGTGTGCCTGGACAAAGCTCGCCAGCTTGGCCTCGGACGCATTGTCCAGCCGCGCCAGTGAGACATGCGGCGCGAAGCGACGGCGCTCCGGTTCCAGGCCAATACGCTGCAACGCAGTCTTAATCTTGTTCTGCAGATGATCGAGCTGCGGGTTCCGCTCCACGCCCACCCACAGCGACGTGCTGCGTCCGGACCGATTGAACGTACCGACACCGGACAGCGTCAGGGAAAAGCCTCGCACCTTGAGGGACGCCAACGCGTGGTCGATCTCCTCGGCGCGATAGGCGGGGGTTTCGCCGATGAAGCGCAGCGTGATGTGATAGTTCTCGGGCGGCACCCATTTCGCGCCCGGGATGCCGGCGCCGGCCAGCATCGCCACGCGCTGGCGCAGCTCCCAGGGCAGGTCGAGCGCGACAAACAGCCTCATGCCGGGCGGACCTTCTGCAGCAGCTTCTCCACCAGAGGCAGCACGTGCGCGACCACACGGCGCACACCGGCGGCATTGGGGTGCAGTCCGTCCGGCTGCGTCAAGGCCGGCACCTCCGCCACGCCCTGGAGAATGAACGGATCGTACAGCACGCCTGGCCGGTGCCCGAGCTTGTCGAACACGGCGCGGAAGGCGCGTTCGTAGTCGGGCCCCAGATTGGGCGGCGCGTACATGCCTTCCAGCAGCACCGGGATGTTCTTCGCCGCCAGAGTGTCCAGTATGGCGCTCAGGTTGGCTTCCATGTCCTTCGGGGACACGCCGCGCAGCCCGTCATTGCCGCCCAGTTCGACGATGGCCGCATCCGCGCCATCCGCCAGCACCCAGTCAAGCCGGGCACGTCCCCCGGCGGTGGTGTCGCCGGACACGGCACCGTCGATGATGGTCACGTCGTAGCCGCGTGCGCGCAGGGCTTGCTGAAGCTGCACCTCGAACCCTTCATCGTGCGGCAGGCCGTAGCCGGCGGAGATCGAGTCCCCCAGCACCAGCAGCCGGATCGGGGCCGCGAAGACAGGCGGCGCGGCGGTGCAGACCGCGACCAGCAGCGCGGCCAGCAAGGCGGTCAGACGTGGGGTGCGCCGGCGGACGCGGGATCCGCCTTCCTTCCCTCCGGCGCGGAGGCCATATGCTGTCGCCATGGATGCCATCCCGCCGTCTCCGGCTCCCGCCAACTCCGCGCCGCTGGTGCAGATCAGAAACCTCCATTTGACGGTGCCTGCCAGTGCCGGGCCGGTCAACATCCTGCGCGGGATCGATCTGGACCTGGGTCGTGGCGAGGCCGTCGGCCTGATCGGCCCTTCGGGTTCCGGCAAGACCAGCTTGCTCATGGTGCTGGCCGGGCTGGAGCATGCCTCCTCTGGCAGCGTGCGGCTGGATGGGGCGGAGGTGACGGCGCTGGACGAGGACTCGCTCGCCCGCCTGCGCCGCACGCATGTGGGCATCGTGTTCCAGGCGTTCCATCTGATCCCGACCATGACCGCGCTGGAGAATGTCGCTGTGCCGCTGGAACTGGCGGGCCGCGCTGACGCCTTCGATCGGGCGCGCGAGGCACTCCGCGCCGTGGGCCTGGGCCACCGGCTGACACACCTGCCGGGCCAGCTCTCCGGGGGCGAGCAACAGCGCACGGCGCTTGCCCGCGCCTGCGTGGTGGAACCGCTGCTGCTGCTGGCCGACGAACCCACCGGCAACCTGGACCACGCCACCGGCGGCCAGGTGATGGACCTGCTGTTCGAAATGCGGGCCGCTCACGGCAGCACGCTGCTGCTCATCACACATGATGCGGAACTGGCCGGGCGCTGCGATCGCTGCGTGCATATGTCGGATGGCCGGGTGGTGGAGCCGGAACCCACGCCGTCCAGCAACAAGCCGCCCGTCAAGGTCAGGCTCGACCCGGCCGGCTACCCGCCAGCGATGGGGTCGCGTCGCGCGGGTACTTTGGCATCGGGGCAGGACGGCCGGGTCAAACCCCTCCATGACGGGTAGCGGTGATGTCCGAGGACTCCCTGTCGTTGATGCGGTGGTCGATCTCTGAACCGCGGCCGGGGACCATCTGGCGGTGCCCGGCGGAAGCGGGCTCGATCTCCCCGGTCGGACACATTCTGACCGAAGAAATTCCTGCCGCGCCCAACCGGCATTCCACTCGACTGCTCGGGCTGGTCTCCGCAATAGCTGGACTTCGCAATAAAAGAGTGACCCCGTGGCGCTAGCCCGCGCCAAACCCCGCCACCAGCTCCGCGATCCGTGCAGGATCAGCTTGCTCCATCACCCGCCGCGCAAACCGCGCGCAGTCATCGATCGCCACCGCGCGCACTCTCTGCTTCACCCGCGGCACCGCCCCGGCGTTCATGCTGAACGACCGCACCCCCAGCCCGAGCAATAGCGGGGTCAATCGAGGGTCCGCCGCCATCTCTCCGCACACCGAAACCGGCATGCGCATGCGCAACGCCGCCTCGGTCGCGAACTGCACCAGCCGCAGCACCGCCGGATGCAGCGGGTCGTACAGCGCCGCCAGGTCGGTCTCGGCGCGATCGACCGCCAGTGTGTAGGCGGTCAGGTCGTTGGTGCCGATCGCGAAGAAATCCGCCTCCAGCGCCAGCGCGTCCGCCGACAGCGCGGCGCCCGGCGTCTCGATCATGATCCCCAGCGGCGGCAGCTTCTCCGGAATCCGCTCGCCGCGACGGCGCAGCCGGCGGCCAACCCGCTCATACACCTCGCGCGAGGCGCGGACCTCGCCCACCGTGGTGACCATCGGCAGCATCACGCGCACCGGTCCCGCCACGCCCGCGCGCAGGATCGCTGCGAACTGAGTTTCCAACAGCTCCGGCCGGCGCAGCAGCAGGCGGATGCCGCGCATACCCAGTGCCGGGTTCGGATCCGCGACGTCCGGCACCACGCCGGCGCTGGCCAGCGCCTCGATATCCTTCTCTCCGCCCCAATCCAGCACCCGGAAGGTCACCGGGTCGCCGTTCATCGCCTCGACGATGGCGCGGTAGCTTTCTGCCTGCGTCGCCTCATCCGGCATCGTCTCGCGGTTCATGAACAGGAATTCCGTGCGCAGCAGGCCGATGCCGACGGCGCCGGACTGGGCGATCAGCGGCAGCTCGAGCGGCAGTTCCAGGTTGGCCTGCAATTCCACCGCCTCGCCGTCCGTGGTTTCGGCCGGCAGCCGGCGCAGTCGGGCATAGCGCTGGCGCTCGCGGGCAAAGGCCGCTACGGCGCGACGGGCAGCGGTCAGCGTCTCGGAAGACGGGTTCAGTGCAACCGTCCCTGCGCCGCCGTCTACCACGGCAATATCACCCGGCCTGATGGCATGCGCGACGCCGACCGCGCCCAGCACCGCCGGCACGCCCAACGCGCGCAGCATCACCGCGGTGTGGCCGTCCGCCCCGCCTTCCTCCGCGGCCACGCCCGCCAGCCGCGACGGATCGAGCAAGGCGGCGTCGGACGGGCGCAGGGATTCGCTGATCAACACGGCGCCGTCCGGCAGGCCGGCGAAACTCTTGAAGGGCGCGCGGGTCAGGTTGCGCACCAGGCGACGCGCGATCTCGCGGATTTCCTCGGCGCGCCGTTCCAGGCCGACGCGGTCCTCCGCTGCCATGCCCGGCTCGGCCTGCGCCAGGATCGCCTCGGCGATCGCATCGGACTCCGCGACCACCGCACTTTCCGCCGATAACAGTGTCTCCTCGATGCGCCGGCGCACGCCGCGGATCAGGCGCGATGGGCCGAGCATGCGGATATAGGCGTCGATCAGCGGCGCGATCTCGGCCTGGCTTTCCTCCGGCAGGATTGCCAGCCGCGCCCGCAATTTCCCAAGCTGCTGGCGCGACTGGGCGATGGCTGCTTCCACCCGCGCACCCTCGCCGGCGATGTCGGCCGCCTGGATCTTATGCCGCGTGATCTCCGGCACCGGTTCCGAGGCGCCGAACACCGGTCCGATCGCCACCCCGGGCGAGACGGCAATGCCAGGAAAATTTCGTTCTGGGCGTTTGTTCCCCCCCACCGCCGCCCGAGCCAGGCGCTTGTGCTGTGGTGCCGGCGGTTCAGCCGGACTCATTGAAGCCGGACTCGACCAGGGCGGTGAGCGCGTCCAGTGCCTCGCGTGCGTCCCATCCTTCCGCGCGCAGTTCGATCGTCGCACCCATGCCGGCCCCCAGCATCATCAGCCCCATGATCGACCGCGCCGAGACGGTCTGTCCGTCCCGCAGCACGTCCACCGAGGCGTTGAATTGCTCTGCCAGCGTCGCGAGCTTCGCCGCCGCCCGCGCATGCAGACCCCGCTTGTTCGCAATGGTTACGGTTCGCGCCAGGGTGGGCGACGCTGCCCCAGGCGAGGCTGGACCAGGCGACGCTTCCGCGGGCGAAGGCGCAGCGGCGGGAGGATCAGGCTCCGCCGCAGCCGTCATCCGCACTTGCCGTTCATCTTGCAGCCATGCAGCACATGCGACGCCGCTGCGATGTACTTGCGCCCTGCCTCCTCGGCGCAGTTCACCGCATCGGCAATCGGCTGGCTGCCACGTACCTTCGCCAGCTTCACCAGCATCGGCAGGTTCACGCCGGCGATGACTTCGACGTTCTGCTTCTCCATCATGGAGATCGCCAGGTTGGATGGGGTTCCGCCGAACATGTCGGTCAGCAGTACGACGCCGTCGCCGGTATCGCACTGCTTGATACAGTCCTCGATCTCGGCGCGACGGTCGTCCACGTCGTCGTCAGGACCGATGCAGACCGTTCGGACGTTGCGTTGCTCGCCAACAACATGCTCCATGGCGGAACGCAGCTCCACGGCGAGGCGGCCGTGGGTCACCAGAATCATGCCAATCATGGAAGTACGGAGGCTTCCCGACCGGCTCCAGACGGGAGCCCGCTGTCTTTAGGTTGGATCATCGTCACGTCTCAGGCCTCCTGTGCCTGAACCGGCGAGGGCCGCGCGGCCTCACCACTTAGCCTTCCGTCCGGACGCGGGATCGAACGGTTATTCGTCAGGTCGTCGGGATGACCCTGCCGGGCCAACTCGCGATGGGTCACATTGAGTTGCCAATCAACGCCGTTTCGCCCGCCCGCCGTCTCGTCGGCGATACGGGATTCCAGGAACCGAGCCAATTGCTCCACGAGAAAGACGGAGCGGTGCTTCCCCCCCGTACACCCGATCGTGATCGTTGTATACTTTTTGCCCTCTTGCACGAACCTCGGCAAGAGCAGGCGGATCAATTCCGTTAACGTCCGAAAAAATTGCGGATAGTCGGGATCGGCAGCGATGAACGCGCCGACATCGGAATCCAGTCCTGTCCTGGGCTGCAACATGGGGTCGTAGTGCGGATTCCGCAAAAAGCGTGCATCGAATACCAGATCCGCTTCCCGCGGAAGGCCGGACGCGTACGCGAAGGAAACCAACGACACGACCATGCGGCGGTTGCCGCCGTCTCCGCCCGCGCCGAAAAATTGTTCGATCCGTTGGCGCAAGGCAGGCAAAGGCAGGTCTGACGTGTCGATGACGAGATCGGCCGCCTCACGCAGCGGCGCAGTCAGCGCTTGCTCCGCAGCGATACCGTCGGTCACCGGCGCCTGCGGTGCCAGCGGATGGCGGCGGCGGGTCTCGGTGTAGCGGCGCAGCAGGGTCGCCTCGTCGGCCCAGACAAAGACCAGTTCCGCGCGCAACGCAGGGCTGGCGCGCAGATGCCGCAAGGCGTCCAGGACCGCGCCGGCGTCGAAACCGCGGGTACGGGCGTCCACCCCGATGGCGAGGCGCCGCTCGCTGCGGGCGACCATGTCCTCCAGCATCGGCAGCGGCGGATTGTCCACTGCTTCGTAGCCGATATCCTCCAGCGCACGCAGCACGGATATTTTGCCCGCGCCCGACAGGCCGGTGACGAGCACCACCCGCAGGCGCTGGTCTGGCGGTGGCGCCGCGCTCATGCCGCGAATGCTCCGGCGATCTGGCCGACGCGGCCGAGCGCACAATCGAGCGCGAGCACCACGCGTTCGACGGCGGACGCGTGGGTGGGATCCAGCCGGATCAGCGGCAGGCCAAGCCCGGCGTGGCGGCCGGGCATCGGCAGGCGGTCCGCGGAAGCGCCGAGTTCCGTCACCAGGACGAGACGCGCGGATCGCGCGCAGGGCAGCCGCACGATGCCGAGTCCGCGCACTTCCAATAGTCCCGCGAGAGCGCCGGGCGCGCTGGCGACACCCGCTTCGATATCGACCCGATCGTCGGCAACCAGATCGAACCCCCGCCCGAGCAAACGCAGGGCAAGGTCCGATTTGCCGCAGCCGGCCGGGCCGATGAGCAATACGCCATCGCCGTCACGCGCCACGCAGCTTCCGTGAACCTGCTGTCGCCCCTGCATAGGCGGCTAGTCTGGGCCCAGCCGCCGGGGAAGGAAAGAGGGGACAAACGAGGGTAGTGTCCTCCAAATTAGGACACTACCCAAACGAGGGCAGGCGTGGGTAAGGACGCCGGGTGCGGGTCGGAAAAATATTCTGAAGTTCGCCGTTCGCGCCGCTCGGATGCAGCGGCAGAGGGTCCCGCGCTATACGACCGGACGGTCGGCGATGCATTCCGCCAATGTCGGATGGTGGCGCCGTCATCGGTCGCCTTGCATCCCCCGCCTGCCCATGCTTAACCGCCGCCCTTCCCTGCCGGGGCGGCGGCACCGCTCCGGCTATGCCCGCCGCCCATCGGTCACAGACCAACGGGCGTGGCCATTCCGGCCGGGGCCGACAGCCAGAGGGTCGCACATCATGCCGCTCTATGAATGCGTGTTCATCGCACGCAACGACGTGACGCAGCAGCAGGTCGACGGCATCGCCGACAACGTCGCAAGCCAGCTTGAAACCGACGGCGGCGTGGTGAAGAAGCGCGAATATTGGGGCCTGCGCACCCTGGCCTATCGGATCAAGAAGAACCGTAAGGGCCATTACATGTTGCTCGGGCTCGACGCCAAGCCCGCCTTCATCACCGAAATGGAACGTCAGCTTCGCCTCAATGAAGACGTGCTGCGCTTCATGACGATCCACGTGGAGGACATCGAGGAAGCCCAGTCCGCGATCCTGTCGCGCAAATCCGACGATCGCGAGCGCGGCTTCCGCGGTCCCAAGCCGTCTGGACGCTTCGAAAGCGGCCGGCGCCGCGGCTACGACGAACGCGAGGAATTTCGCGCCCGCGACGAATTCGTCCCCGACTTCCGCATCGGCGCCGAGGAGTAGTCCGCCATGTCCGACTCCACCGAAATCAATCCCGCCGCCCGCCGCGCGGCCGTCGGTGCCCGCCGGCCGTTCTACCGGCGCCGCAAGTCCTGCCCGTTCTCGATGCCCAACGCGCCGAAGATCGACTACAAGGACGTGCGCCTGCTGTCCCGTTTCCTGTCGGAGCGCGGCAAGATCGTCCCCAGCCGCATCACCGCGGTCTCCGCCAAGAAGCAGCGCGAGCTCGCCGTGGCGATCAAGCGCGCTCGCTTCCTGGCGCTGCTGCCCTACATCGTTACCTGAGGAGGCTCGGAGATGGCCGCCGTTGACCTGATCCTGCTCCAACGGGTCGAGAACCTTGGGCAGATGGGCGACCGGGTGAAGGTAAAGCCCGGCTACGCCCGCAACTATCTGCTGCCGCAGAAGAAGGCTTTGCGCGCCAGCAAGGAAAACCTCGCCCGCTTCGAAGAGCAGCGGGCGCAGTTGGAAGCACAGAATTTGAGGCGCCGCGAGGAGGCCGAGCGCGTCGCCGAACGCGTCGGCGGACTCAGCGTCGTGGTGATCCGTCAGGCGGGCGAGTCCGGCAGCCTGTACGGTTCGGTATCGGCGCGCGACATTGCCGACGCCGCCACCGAAGCGGGGCTGACGATCAATCGCCAGCAGGTCGTATTGCAGCATCCGATCAAGATGCTGGGCCTGTCGCAGGTGCGGGTGATGCTGCACCCGGAGGTGCTGATCCCGGTCACCGTCAACGTCGCCCGCAGCCCGGAGGAGGCCGAGCGGCAGGCGCGGGGCGAACGCGTCAGGGCCGAGGCGGAGGCGGAGGAAGAAGCTGTGGCCGATGCCGCGGCGATATTCGAAGCGCCGGGAGCGGGCGAGCAGCCGAACGTTTGACTCTGACCTCTGCCGCACAGCGGGTGAGGTCGCGGAGCGCAACGACGTGGGCGAGGGTAGTCGGGGCGGCACGCTATGAATCTCGTGCCGACCCGATCGCCCTCACCCTCGACGCCTTTGGCGTCTCGACCTCTCCCGCAAGCGGGAGAGGTTAATGAATCCTGCGGTCGGGCAGGTCCTTGCCGGGGAACTGCTGTGCCAAGGTTCAGTCCTCCGGGCCGGCGAGTCGGACCTTGGTAGCGGTTGGGCCGGCGTCGCCCTCCTCCTCCACATAATGGACAGTGTCGCCGGGCTTCAGGGTTTCAAATCGGCCATTGGTCACGCTGTCGCGGTGGAAATAGAGCTGTGAGCCAGTATTGTTCAGAATGAACCCGTGATCGGCGCCGGGCTCGATCAAGGCCACCTCGCCGGTCAAAGTTGAGGCGCTGGGCGGGGCGGTATCGGAACGAATTTTTCCCTTGAAGGCCTCGAGCTGGCGTTCGGCGGCGTCGAATGCGTCGCGGATGGAGGCGTGAATGTCGGGGTTGGCGTAACGCTCCTTCGCCTTCCGCGGTTGACGGGAGACGGCGAGCTCGCGGCCCGGCAGGTCAAGCGTGATGTGGACCTCGAAGACGTTGCCGGTGCGGTGCTGGTTGTGCAGCTTCTCGATGGAGACGCGGCAGCCGGTCAGGCGGCCGAAGCGGCGTTCCAGCTTATCGACCCGGCGGCGGAGTTCGGATTCAATGACGGGGGAAGGCTGCAGGTTGTGGAAGGCGATTTCCAACGGCTGGTCCATGGTGCGATTCCGCGCTTCGGTGCAACCATGGGCAACCGCCCGGGCGGAGCCTGGGTTGCGACGGACGGATCAGATCGTCGTGTAGCCTCGCCCGATGGGAGGTAATACCAGACCGCCAAATGGCTGACTCGTGGCTGCCGCCCGCATGTCATTGCGAGGAGCGAAGCGACGAAGCAACCTCGGTCGCGCGGCGCACGCTCGTCTGAGCGCCGCTCGACCGAGGTTGCTTCGTCGCTTCGCTCCTCGCAATGACATGGGGAGCGCAGCCGCGTCCGTCGGTCATTCAGCGGGTTGGTATAACCTTTCCCCGCTTGCGCGGACCTCACTCTGCCCCACTCCGTGAGAGAGGCTAAGAAGTTCCCGCTGCGTGGGCTATGCGACCGAGTTTCGCGCGCGCATCATCGGAAATCGGCACCGGACGTTGCGTTCCGCGCTCAACGAACACGTGCACGAAATATCCTTCCGCGGCGGCAGCGTCGTCATCGTTGCGGAATACCCCAAGCTCGTACCGCACCGAACTTCGGCCGACAGTCGCCACCCGCACGCCCACCGCGACCCGGTCCGGAAAGCTGAGCGAGCTGTGATAGCGGCACATCACCTCGGCCACGACGCAGTGCACCGGGCCGTCCAGCAATCCCACCACCCCCTCGGTCATTTCATAATACGTGACGGCGGTATCGAAGAACGAGAAGTAGTTCACGTTGTTCACATGCTGGAATACGTCATTGTCCATCCAGCGCGTGGTGATGGCGTGGAACCAGCGGTAATCGGCCCGCCTTCCCGGCGGTTGGCGCATGCTCATGGCGATAGCCGTCAGTATTGCTCTTGGGGCGGTTCAAATCCCGGGGCGGTTCAAACCACCGGGCAAGCGACGATGTGCTGCCGATAAGCCGGACGCTCGCACAGCCGGTCGTACCACGCGCGCAAATGCGGCAGCGGCGGGCGGTCGAAGTCCATGTTGAACCAGCGATGCACGTGCACGCCCCAGGGAATGTCAGCCAGCGTGAAGTCCGGCCCGGCGACATAGGCGTGCCTCGCAAGCCCCGCCTCGATCAATCCGTACGCCTTCGCGGCATCGGCCACACCCTGCGCAATCGCCGCCGGATCGCGCTTGTCGGGCGGCGTGCGCACCAGGCCCCAGAACACGACGCCCATCGGCCGGTTCAGGTTGGTCTGCTGCGCGTCCATCCAGCGGTCGACATTCGCGCGCGCCTGCGGGTTCTGCGGCCATAGCGGCGACTGCGGCGCGTGGGCATGGCACAGGTAACGCAGGATCGCGTTGCTCTCCCACAGCGCGAATCCATCCTCTTGCAAGGTCGGCACCAGGCCGGTCGGGTTCATCGCTCGGTAATCCGGCGTATCGGTCTTGCCGAACGAACCGCCGACATCGATACGCTCGAATGGCAGCGCGAGCTCACCGAGCCCCCACAGCACCTTCATCACATTGCTCGACGTGGCGCGTCCCCACACGATCCTCTGCATTGCCCCGCCTCCCGCATTGGTGGGCGGACCGTATGCCAGCGTGCATCGGGCGGCAACCGAGCAGCGAGCGTGCCCAGATGGTCACCCCGGATGGTCGCTACGGATGGTCATTCCGTCGGTGGCCGCCACCTTGCGTGCCCCGGCCCTGCGGCGCACATGCCGCGCATGCCGGTTCTATCCACCCGCACGATAGCCTTGCTCTCTGCCCTCGCCGCCGCGGCCGCGCTCGGCGCTGCGCTGGCCAGTGAGTACTGGGGGGGACTCGTCCCCTGCGCGCTGTGCTTGCTCGAGCGCTGGCCGTATCGCGTTGCCATCGCCCTCTCCCTCGTCGGCACCCTGGTGCCGCCCCGTCTGGCGCGCGCGGTACTGGGCCTGGTCGTCCTGACATTGCTCGCCGATGTTGCGTTTGCCTTCGTCCATGTCGGGGTCGAGGCGCATTGGTGGCCGAGCCCGCTGCCGGAATGCGCCGCACCGCATTTTGTCGCCGGCACCATCGCGCAGCGGCTGGCCAGCATGCCGCTGCGTCCGAGCAAACCATGTGACGCGCCTACCTACCTGATTCCCGGGCTGCCCCTTTCGATGGCGGCCATGAACCTGATCTTCGCGACGCTATTTGCCGTGGTGTTGGCGATCGTCACCTGGCGCAGCAACCGGAGGCCGGCATGACCCAGCATCGCGCCGCTCTGCCAGGCGATCTCGATCCTGCAGCGGCGGTCGAACGCATGATCCGCGTGGACCATGCCGGCGAGTATGGCGCCAAGCGCATCTATGCGGGACAACTCGCGGTGCTGCGGCGTTCCGCCAGCGCGCCGGTTTTGCAGGAGATGGCCGCGCAGGAGCAACAGCACCTGGACGCCTTTACCGAGCTGGTTGTGCGGCGGCGCGTGCGCCCCACGGCGCTGCTGCCGCTATGGCACGTGGTGGGCTTTGCGCTGGGCGCAGCCAGCGCGGCCCTGGGCGAGCGCGCCGCCATGGCCTGCACTGTCGCAATCGAGGAAGCGATCGACGCGCATTATGCCGGCCAGATCGACGCACTGGGCGACAACGAGGCCGAACTGCGCGGCAAGATCGCGCAATTCCGCAACGAGGAACTGCATCACCGCGACGTCGCCGTCGCCCACGGCGCGCGCCAGGCGCCCGCTTACCGCCTGCTCTATGCGGCGATCAAAACCGGCTGCCGCCTTGCCATCGCCGCAAGCGAGCGGCTCTGAAACAACCTCTCCGGCGCTCTGCCAATACCTCTCCCGTACTGCGGGAGAGGTCGAGATGCGCAGCGTCGAGGGTGAGGGTGATCGGGCCGGTACGCGCTTTTCGCCTTCAATGCGACAGGAACACCGGCGCCGTCATTTCCGCCAGCAGTGTCCGGGTGACCCCTCCAAACACCATCTCGCGTGCACGCGAATGGCCGTACGCCCCCGCCACGATCAGATCGGCGCCGATATCGGCCGCATAGGACAGCAGGGCTTCGCCCTCCGGGATATCGTTGGCGACGGTATGCGCGGCCTCCGCCCGCACGCCGTGCCGGGCCAGGTGCAGCGCGATGTCTGCTGCCGGCACGTCGCCATGACCGTCGATGCCGTGCCGCGGATTTACCGCCAGCACCGTCACCGCCGAGGCCGCGCGCAGCAGCGGCATCGCGTCATTGACCGCGCGCGCGGCCTCCCGGCTGGCGTTCCAGGCCACCAGCACGCGATCGCCCAAGGTTGGGAAGTCGCCGGCGAAGGGGACCGTCAGCACGGGCCGGCCGGACGTCATCACGGTGGAGACCACCGCCGCCTCGGTGCCGATCCCGTCGCGGGGGTCATATGGGTTGGCCTGCCCCAGCACCGCGAGATCCGCATAGCGCGCGTGCAGCGACACGATGGCCGGCAGGTTGCCTTCCACCAGCCGCCAGGCACCTTCGATCCCCTCCCGCGCGAGCGTATCGCTGAACAAGGTCTGGATGGGCGTGGCCGAGGCCATGGCCTCGGCGCGGATTTGCTCCACCACCCGCTCGGCCCCGCCTGCGGCCAGCGGCATGGCCGCGCCGTAGAAGAGCTCCGCCGAAGGGATGTCGAGCACGTACACCCCGACCAGGTGAGCCCCGGAGCGCCGCGCGAGCGCGGCAGCCACCTGCAGGCGCACCGGAGCACGGGAGCCGTTATCGAGGTGAACCAGAATGTCCTTGTACGCCATGAGTCTCGTCTCCTGGGAAGAGATTGCCGCCACTTGGCACACGATAGCACGGAGCCGCCTTGACATGGATCATACAGCGCCGGCAGGCGGATGTTAGCGCATTCGCAGCACCCGGGCCTTGAAGGCGGCCAGATGGGTACCACTGAAGTCGCGCCTTGCCTGGTCCGTCCGATTGCCAGCGGCATCGAATTTTCCACCCGCTGCCGGGATCGTCGCCTTCGGCGGGTTCACAACGAGGCCGTTCTGACAGATGAAACACGGGGGCAGGCAGTATTGCGCCTGCTCCGCGCCCATAACGCCCATCGAGGCACCTATCACCCCGATGGCTTTGCCGTCGGCCGGTTGACCCCCCGGGGGAGGCGATGGCCGGTCGATGGAGTTGTTCAGGACGCCGGGAATCCGATCGTTGTAGCCCGTGTCACGACCAGCAGCCTGTCCGCCGTCTTCATGCGGGTGTGAAGGTCCTCGGCCGGGAGAGCAAAGCCCTGCCGCTGCACGGTTCCATTATAAAGTGGTATCGGGGAAATATTGAACCTGTCGATTTGCATAACGTCCGGCTCGTTTGGAGTTTCATAACGTCCGACGCCATGGCCGGGGCGGCGCGCGGCAGGGCGCGGTTGAACGAGCCATGGCGCGGACTGCGGAGAACGCGAGTGCTGCCGCGTCCGCTCGCGCTCATGTCCATTCCGGTTGCAACCGGCGTCATGACCGTGCCGGCCGCAGCGGGTGCAACCAGCAGCTGGGAGGGGGAGATGCCCCGGGGCGTGCGTTGGGCGATCCGAACATTTGTGGGCCAAATCGTTCAATGAACGTTGGCGTAAAGATGTAGAAAAGGATCGATCGAATTAATTAACGGCAAATTTATGCGCTTATAACGATACATAGAAGCCTTAGCGGCTCATGTTCGCCCGTCCGGTCCCTAAAACAACTGATCTGGCGCTTCACCAAGCCGTTTCGGCGGGGTTTCGTGTCGCGCAAAGTAAAGGGGGAGGTCATTCGTATTCTTACGAATGAAAATCCCTCGCACGAGGTGGCGTCCCGACGACAATCAAACAATCATTTCCCGGCAGAATAAGTGGGCACCGCGCAATAGATGTTGAAATCTTGACTTTTCGTCTTGCGGAACGTCACGGATGCTGTAAACTAATTGTGAGGCAATGGGCCGTGCCCGGCGGCCGCAATCACGAACCGGCCAAGACTTGGGAGAGGGGTTGCAAGACGATGCCGAAGAAGCTGCTTATCATCGACGACCAGACGGGGATCACTAAAGTCGTCGGACTCATCGCCCGGCAGCTTGGACTCGAATTCAAGGCGTTGAACAGTTCCGCCACCGCAACGGAGGAGTTCATTGAATACCGCCCGGACATCCTGATGCTGGACATGATCATGCCGGAAAAAGACGGCATTGATGTATTGAACGAAATCCTGCTCACCGGGATACCATCGCGTATCGTTCTGACGTCGGGTTATAGCGACGCCTATCTGCGGCTCGGCGAGGGCGTTGCCAAGTTCCACGAAAGCGGCAAGGTATCGGTGCTGAAGAAGCCCTTTCGTCGCGCCGATCTGGTCGAGCTGCTGACGGAGCTCAGTCAAGGGAACTGACGGCCCGGCGCAGCGCCAGAACCGAAGCGGCCCGCGTCCGCTGCCTCCCTACCAGGCAGCATCAAGCAGCGCACGAATCGCCGGGGCACCCGCGATTGTTCGCGGATTGGTATGGATCCACCGGTCATGCATCGATTCGACCGCTATCCGATCGAGTTGTTCCTGCTGCACGCCGACGTCTCGCAACCGGCCCGGCAGGCCGAGACCGGCAATCAGCGCCGCAACCGCATCCCCCGCCGAATCGCCGGGCCGGCCGAGTGCCTCACTCACCCAAGCCTGCCGTGCCGCATTCACCGGTTCGTTGAACCGCAGAACGTGCGGCAGCATGATGCACGACGTGTACCCGTGCGGCACATGCGCGGTGCCACCAAGCACGTGGCCGATCCCATGGCTGGCGCCCTTGGAGACGCCGTTCTGCGATCCGGTGATCGACAGCCAGGCGCCAAGCTGGCAGTCCAGCCGCGCGTCCAGATCCTTTGGATCCGCCTTTACCGCGGACAGCCCGCGCGCCAGCAGCCGTAGTGCATGCAATGATGTGCCGTCCGAAAACGGCTGGCTGTTGACGGAGCAGATGTCCTCCACCGCGTGGTCCACCGCGCGAATGCCGGTGGAAAGGAACAGCCATTCCGGCGTATAAATGGTGGCGGCCGGGTCCAGGATCACGGATCGCGGCATCATCAGCGGATGCGCATAGCTTTGCTTGGCTTGCGCCACCGGATCGGTGCAGCCCGCCATGGCGGTGAACTCGCCGGCCGACAGTGTGGTGGGAATGGCGGTGGATCGCACCGGCGGTGGACGGAGCTGAGGCCGGATCGTCTTGCCGTCGGCGCCAGTTCGTGCCCGCAATGTTTCCAATTGGCCTGGTTCCGTCACGTCATTGCCCAGGCACAACCCGACCATTTTGGCGGCATCGGTGACCGACCCGCCGCCGACGGTGAGCAAGGCGTCAGCCTTGGCTTCGCGCGCGGCGTTGGCGGCAACGACCACGTCGGGGCGAGGCGTGTGGGCGCCAATCCTGGTGCAGACCCCGGCCAGCCTGTTGCCGAGCACGCGCTTGACCGTCTCCACCAGCTCAGTCTCGCGCGCCAGCGTACCGCTGGCCAGGACATAGACGGCGTGTGCGCCGGTGGTTTCGATCTCGCGCGCCAACGCATCGGCGAGCGGAACGCCGTAGATCACCCGCTCCATCGGCGGGAAGCGGTGGATGCCCTGGATCATGGCCGCCTCCTTCTGTGTGGCGGCCGACTATGCACTGCTGCGGGGCGGTTGGCAGCAGGGGATGGCGGTCACTCCATCGCGGCCCGCAAGGCCGCGCCGGCGGCGATCGGGCAGAGCGGCAGGGCGGCGGCGAGCATTGCCGCGAGGAACAGGAGATGGGGGCGGGGGCTGAGTCCGCCCGAGGCCGCGTCCGCGGCGGCGGCACCGAAGATCAGCACTGGCGTGATCAGCGGCAGTACGAGAAGCGGCAACAGCACGCCGCCGCGGCGCGCGCCCAGCACGACCGCTGCCCCCGTCGTCCCGAGCAAGGACAAAAGCAGGCTGCCGGGCACCAGGCCGGCCAGCAGCACAGGGATGCCATCGCTTGGCATGCGCAGCATCACCGCGAGCGGGGCGGCGGCGAGAAGCAGCGGCAGGCCGGTGACCAGCCAGTGGGCGGCGGCCTTGGCGGCGGCTATGGCGGCAGCGGGCAGTCCACACAAAAGCAGCAGGTCGAGCGAGCCGTCTTCCCAGTCGGCGCCGAACAACCGGTCCAATGGCAGCAGTGCGGCGAGCAAGGCACAGACCCAGACGATGCCAGGGGCCATGCGGCCGAGGGTCTCGGGGGCGGGGCCGATCGCCAGGGGAAAAAGCGAGGCCGTGAGGAGAAAGAACAGCAGTGTCGCCACGGTGTCGGCGCCGTGGCGGATGGACAGGCGGAGTTCGCGGCCAAGAACGGTGAGGAAGCGGGCGAAGGCGGAGGGGCGAGAAAAGGCCGAGGGGTGAGAAAATGAAGGAGGGTGAGACGACCCGGTTTCCCCCTCGCCTTGCGGGCTTGGGCCGCGAAGCGGAGCAAGGCCAGGGGGAGCAGTCTGCGGGAGCGGGGGAGCGGTCTGCGGGTGTGGGTCAGGAGAGTGCGCTGCCAAAGGGTGCGGCTGCGCTAACGCATCCTCCGACCCCACTCCCACAACGGGAGGGGGAGCATCTTGCTGCGCCCCGCCCACTTCCGTGCCCTATCCGCCCCTCACGCCCAGGATGTGCGCAATGGCGTGGGTCAATTCGGGGCGGTTCAGCGTATAGAAGTGAAATTCGTCCACGCCGTTCGCCTGCAGCACCCGCACTTGCTCCGCCGTAACCACGGCCGCGATCATGCGGCGCAGTTCCACGTCGTCCTCGGTGCCGACGAACATGCGCACCAGCCAGTCCGGCACGGCGACGCCGGACATCGCCGCCATCCGCTGCAAGCCGGCGAGATTCGTTACCGGCATGATTCCCGGCACGACCGGCGCCGTGACGCCGGCGGCCAGGCAACGGTCCAGGAAGCGCAGATAGGCCTCGGTGCCGAAGAAGAAATTGGTGATCGCCCGCGTCGCCCCGGCATCCAGCTTGCGTTTCAGGTTGTCGAGATCGGCGTCCGGGCTCAACGCGGCGGGATGCGTGTCCGGATAGGCGGCGACCGAGATCTCGAAATCAGCCACCCGCCGCAGCCCCGCCACCAGATCGACCGCGTATGGATACCCATCCGGATGCGGCTGATAGGCGGTTCCGGCCGGCGCGTCCCCGCGCAGCGCAACGATATGGCGCACCCCGGCGTCCCAATACTGGCGGGCCACCTCCTCCACCTGGGCACGGCTGGCGCCGACGCAGGTGAGATGAGCCGCCGGGACCAGCGTCGTTTCCCGCACGATCCGCGCCACCGTGGCGTGGGTGCGAGTCTGCGTGCTGCCACCCGCGCCATAGGTCACCGATACGAAGCGTGGCCGCAGCGGCTCCAGCCGACGAATGCAGGTCCAGAGCTGCTGCTCCATCGCCTCGGTCTTCGGCGGCATGAACTCGAATGACAGCAGCGGCGCGGCGTGATCAGCCTCCCGCGCGGGCAGCGCGGCGAAACGGGGGCCGCTGACCCAACGTTCCAGCGTTCGGGGCAGACGATCGGCAGGAGCAGAAGCGTTCATCCCGTCACTATAGCATGAGGACGGGTTTGCCTCACGTCCCGTTGTGTCCCCGTTCCGTTGCCTGGGACGGATCATGTGGTAATAGGATGATGCAAGACTTTGACCGGCCTAAGTCATATGTGGTCGGGGGCGACCGCCGTCCGATCTGCCCACGGCAACCTCGGGGAACAACCGCGGCCCGTCACACGTATTCCGAGGAGCCCGATGCGCGTCTTCTTCCGCACTGCCCCGCTGTGGCTGACGTGGCTGGTTATGCTGGGATTGACCGGGTGCGCCAAGCCGCCGCCTGCCAGCGACCCTGACGCGCTCGCCTATTACCGGGAGACCAACGACCCGCTGGAGCCGTTCAACCGCAAGATGTACGCGGTCAACAACGCGCTGGACGCGGCCATCCTGAAGCCTGTGGCGCAGGGCTATGTCGCCGTCGTGCCGGACGCGATCCGGGACGGCATCCATAACGTGCTGGGCAATCTCACCACGCCGGTGAAACTGTCCAACGACATGCTGGAGGGCAAGCCCCGCCGCGCCGGCGACACCTATATGCGCTTCCTGATCAACACCACCGTCGGATGCCTCGGCTTCTTCGACGTCGCTGCAAAATGGGGTTATCCGGACCATGACGCCGATTTCGGCATGACGCTGGCGAAATGGGGAGTCCATCCCGGTCCGTACCTGTACTTGCCGATCCTCGGGCCGAACGATCCGCGCGACTTCGCCGGCTTCGGAGTCGATATCGCGGCCGACCCGTTCACCTGGGTGGGACAGGGTGCCGCGGTGACGGCGCTGGGCTACTCTCGCTGGGCGGTCACCGCGGTTGACGCGCGCTCTCGGCTGCTGGGTACCCTCTCGAACGTCAAGAAGACCGCGCTTGACCCATATGCTACGTTCCGCAGCCTGTACCGCCAGCATCGCCGCTCGCAGATCCAGGAAATGGAGAACGACAACCGGGCCACTGTTCCTGCCTGGTTCCAACAGCCCACGCCCGCTCATTGATCCAGCAACGAGGCACCGCATGCCGTCTCGCCGTTTCCTTTTGACCGTCTCCGCCGCATGGCTGGCCCTGGGTGCCGGTGCCCGCGCCCAGTCTGCCGAAACGGCCGCCATCGCCTTTGTCAAAACGACGGGCGGCAGGCTGGTGGCGGTGGTGAATGGCCCCGGCTCCGCGCAGCAGAAGCGGCAGACGCTAACGCAGATCATCGACCAGGTCGTGGACGTGAATGGGGTGGCGCGGTTCTGCCTCGGCCGCTTCTGGCGCCTGGCCTCGCCAGCACAACAGCAACGTTATCTGGCACTGTTCCACCAGGTGCTGGAGGTCAACATCTCGTCGAAACTGGGCGAGTATGAGGGCGTGCGTTTCACGGTGGGCCGGGCCGTGCCGCAAGGCGACGACATCGAGGTGGACACCACGGTATATCGGCCGAACAATCCGCCCACCGACGTGAAATGGGTGATCGCCAATCCTTCCAGCAATCCGAAGATTGTTGACGTGATCGCCGAAGGCACGTCGCTGCGGCTGACTCAGCGCAGCGACTACGCGTCCTACCTGAACCACAACAACGACAGCATCGACGCACTGATCAGCGCGATGCACCATCAGGTGGAGCAGGACCGGGCGAGCGGGTGACGAGGCCGGGCGGTCGCCCTAACGCGATTGCACGCTTTCGTACTGCACCATCGTCCAGCCCTTCTGAACGAACGTCTCGCACTCGCGCATGCCGATGCCGCCGAGCACCATGCGGGAGGCGAAGTTGCCCGCACGCGCCACCGCGATGATGCGGGCGAGGCCGGCTTCCTGATGACCGAAGCGGAGCGCGGCGCCGGCAGCCTCGCGGGCAAGGCCGCGCCCTTGCGCCTCGGGCCACAGGGCGAAGCGCAGTGCGATGCCGCGCCCGTCCGGACGCCGCTCGAGGCCGGTGATGCCGGCAAACCGGTGGTCGGCAAGCTCGCGAATGGTCCAGATGCCGAAGCCTTCCGCGCCCCATGCAATGATGTCGCGCGCCAGCTCATCCTGCGTCTGCAGGGGCGTGCGAACGCCGCGCAGCATGACCGCGAAGACGCGCGGATCGCCCTTGATGGCGATCAGGTCGGCCAGGTCGGCGCCGTTCACCGGTGCGAGCAGAAGCCGAGCCGTGCGCAGGGTCCAACGCGGGCTCATGACGCGAAGCGCCTCGTGGTGGCCGGGCCGGACCCGGGCATCTTCCGCCGCCGGCGGGGCGCGGTCCGGGCGATCCGACACGCTTGAATATGCCCAGATGGCCGTGACGGGTGGGGGCGGGCGCGTAGGGAAGCGCCGGCACGATGCTGGCCTTGGGGCTTCGCCGCTACATGGACGAAGCCCCCAAAAGCGATCAGCCGGTCAGTTCCGGTAGCCGTCGTCGATCGTGTCGAGCATGCGAAGATACGCGGGCCATTCAGCCGATGCCCGCCCCCTGTCATGCTGTTCATACTGGGACGCCACATGTTCGCAGATCTGGGTCGGAATTTCCGACAGTTCCGCGCCGGTCGCCTCCATCATCAACTGGATCTTCGCCGCGCGGACGAACTGCTTCATCAGGCTGAACGCCTCGCGCGCGGTGACGCCGACGGTGGTGATGCCGTGGTGCCGCATGATCAGCGCGCGGTTTTTGCCCAGTGCCGCGGTGATGCGCTCGCGTTCGTCGAAGCTGTCGGTGATGCCTTCGTATTCGTGGTAGCCGACGCGGTTGTAGAATCGCATCGCGTCCTGCGACAGCATGCGCAGCCCGTGCTGCAGGCCGGAGATGGCGACGCCTTCATCGGGATGCACGTGCACCGAGCAATTCACGTCTCCCCGTGCGCGCAGCACGCCGCTGTGCAGGGTGAAGCCGGGGCGGTTGACGCCGGAGCGCTCGTCCAGGTCGTCATCCATGCTGACTTTGACCAGGTTCGAGGCGGTCACCTCGGTATACAGGTGCTCGTGCCGCTTGATCAGGAAATGCCGCGGGTTGGACGGGCAGCGCATGGCGACGTGGTTGAAGATGACATCCCCCCAGCCGTGGTGGGCGAGCAAGCGATAGACGGCGGCGAGGTCGACGCGGGCCTGCCAGTCCGCATCGGTCGTGGCGACGGGGGTGGTTTCGATGTCCATCGGGCTGGTTCCTCCGGTGTGGCGTCTTCGCGTGGTGTAGCGGGGCGGCGGGGTGGCTTGCAATCCGCCCGCCATGGGGGTGGTGGCCGGTGTCGACATTCGGATTGGGGGTGGGAGGGAAGGCTTCGCGCGGGACAGTTTGCGATTGCCTGGGCGTGCCATGGTGCTGAACCCCCGTTTTTATAGGCAAAAGGCGTGGAAAGTAGTTCTATCATTCAGATGGATGATTTGGATTTGGGTGTTTGGGAGATCGTATGGACGAACCCTCGGCGGGCAGCGGCCGATGACCTTCCAACGATGGAGCCGCGGGCTGCCTATGGCGGATTGACTTGATGGGTCTGGTGTGGTGGCGGCTGGCAAATTTATCGCTGAGGAAGGTGAGACGCAGAGAACGCCGAGAAGGTTTAATCCGAGCTTCCTATTGTCCAACACTGCCAAGCCCTTGGAAAGACTCGACTCACCTCCTGATTTCCGTCCAAAACGTAGCCATGTAATTCTCAATCTTGAGACTTGTACCCGCTGGCCAGCTATGCCCTTATCCCATCATGTATATCGAATCCGTCCCCAACCGGAACTCGCCCCCCGCCATCCTGCTGCGCGAGAGCTACCGCGAAGACGGCAAGGTCCGGAAGCGAACTCTGTGCAACCTTTCGAACT
>Ga0335075_10003663_pt1 | contig 24286 bp, 19 predicted proteins | sample Lox_Sample_24_FD_206723 | JGI IMG/M metagenome (GOLD analysis project Ga0335075, IMG submission 206723) | Soil microbial communities from Loxahatchee National Wildlife Refuge, Florida, United States - Lox_Sample_2.4 | ecosystem: Environmental > Terrestrial > Soil > Wetlands | place: USA...
CGAGAACCTAATTGATGGACCACCCCAGGTGGAAACCTACTACGTGGCGAACTCCACCTTTCACAAAATCGCCGCCGCTGTAACCGCGTAGAACTGCGGGACGAGCCGCCTGTAATTCCCGAATCGCGGCGCACAGCGATGGAGCGCGTAGCACTTTCAATTGGAACAAACGTGCCAATTGGAACAGAAAGTAGAAACTAACCACTGTTGTTTGAACTAAATTGGTGCCCGGGGTGGGGGTCGAACCCACACGACGCGTAAGCGTCAGGGGATTTTAAGTCCCCCGCGTATGCCATTCCGCCACCCGGGCGAGGTGCTCGGAAACTTATCTTATCAAGAGTCTTGCCGCAATGGCGTCCGCGGGAGGAGCGACACATAAGTGTTCCAGGAGATAAACTCTTCACTGGGAACGACGGTAGCTCACATCGTCGTCGGAGCAGACACTTGCTGACGTTGCTGAAGGCAGTAAAGAACGAGTTCGACCCGCGTGGACACACCCAACTTATCGAATACCCTCAATAAGTAGTTGCGCACGGTGTGCTCGCTCAAACCAAGCTGCTTTGAGACTTCGCGGTTTGTGAGTCCATCCGCCACCAGACGGGCCACATCACGCTCGCGTTTCGTTAGGAGACTGGCGCCATTCGAATCGTCGAATCGAAACGGCATCGCCTTTCCAAAGGCCTCCAACAGATGGCCGAGATTCTCGCTGTTCGCCCACACCTGGCCGCGATGCACCACGTGGATACACTTGCCGAGGGTCTCGATAGGTTCATCTCTGAAAACCAGGCCCCGGGCGCCGCAGCGAAATGCGTCGACCACGAGATCACGGTCGCGCGAATCGAGCAGCATAACGGCGCGGGTCTTTGAGCGAAGCAGATGGAGTTCTCGCAACACCCGGTAGCCTTCGAGCGGTCCTTCTCGCAACCTGGCACTGATCACCGCGACATCTGGCGCGTATTCCTTAATCTGGGCAAGCGTATCGCGATAATCCAAAGAAGACGCGACGATGACGATGCCGGTCCGCTTTGGACGAAAAATGTTTTCGACCATCTGGCAGTGCAGAAAACTCGCCTCCGCAACCAACACACGGACCGAACCGCGCAATCGTTCTGCGCCTTGCATCTTGACACCTCGGAAAGGTCAGGAGCCCGCAAGGATGAAGATTCGCAGGATTCTAAATAGCGGCGTTTGAGAACACAAGATCAAAACAATCAGGATTATTACTATCATCATCACTGCGGCAAGTACGATCACCCTCTTAGCAGTTTCCGGCCGCGGACAGCGGACCGGGACTCTTGTCCTTTCGCAGTGAGGACATTCCTACTCCCCAAACCAAGGAAACAGCCTTGTCGCGGCTTGAGCGGCGCGATGGTCCGGTGAGGACGATTGTCTACACAGCATAGCTCTCGAGCAAAAGTTCAATAGAGCGGAGCGCCCTCCTGACCTGCGTGACTTTCGGCCACTTGTGCAGCTTGGTGATGGAACGTAGCTTAGGCAGCCAAGTCCGAAGCCGAACAAGAAAAAATGCGCCAACTGACTCTAGAGGCCCTTGTGGTAGCGCTCCTGCTCACCTGGAGTTCCTCTGCAACCCCGCAGGTCGATGGACAAACAATCCCACAAATGGACGTTCGGCATCGCGACGGACGCTATCGGCTATGCGCCAGCGACGTGATCGCACTGACGTTTCCGATGACGCCTGAGTTCAATCAAACAGTGAACATCGAGCCAGACGGCTTCGCGAGCCTTGCCGGGGCCGGAAACGTCCATCTCGAAGGCTTGACGATCGACGAGTCTGTTGTCTCGATCCGGGCGGCCTACGCAAGCGTGTTGCACGATCCGATAATCACGATCGAACTGAAGGACTTCAACAAGCCATATTTTATCGTCGGTGGAGAAGTGAATCACCCGGGGAAATACGATCTGCGCGGCCAGACGAGGGCGACTCAGGCCATCGCCATAGCGGGAGGATTCAACGACTCATCGAAGCATTCGCAGGTTCTGCTTTTCCGGCAAGCGGACAACGACTGGTACGAGGTCACACCCCTAAACCTGAAACGAGTCTTGCAAGGACACGCGGTGAATGAGGATCCGGAACTTCGCGCGGGCGATATGCTGTACGTGCCCCAAAACACAATCTCGAAAATTAAGAAGTTCATACCGTCCTCCGCGATCGGTAGTTATTACCAGCCATAGGAGCGAAGGGTCTAGCGCTGCAATGGATGAACGCATCATTCAGGTTACCGAACAGGGGGCAACGCGGCAGTTGACGTTGCGCGACGCGGTGATGCCGCTGTTTCGCCGGAGAAGCCTGGCGACGATCATTTTTGTGGGGATTTTCGGCGGCGCTTTGCTGGGCATGAGCCTCAAACCCCGCGAGTACGAAGCCGAAATGGAGATTTTCGTCAATCACAGCCGCATGGACACGGTGGTCACTCCGGACGCGGAAGCGCAGCCATCTGTGGCGATGCCGGAAGTCTCTGACGAGGACCTGAATTCCGAAGTGGAGCTTCTGAAGAGCCGCGACCTTCTGGAGCATGTTGTGCTCGCCTGCGGCCTCGAAGCGCGAGATACGACGGGATTCGGGCGACTTACTGAGCGCATCCGCCGAGCCCTGCGCGTCGCCGAACCAACCCTAGACGTCCGCGTCGCGCGATCCACGCAGGACCTGCACGATCGCTTGGTGGTCGACCCTCTCAAAAAGACCGCGCTGATTCGAGTTTCGTATGTTGCCAGGGATCCTCGACGGGCGGCGCGCGTGTTGCAGACGCTTGCCACTTTCTATCAAGAAAAACACGCGGCCGTTCACCGGTCGCCGGGCACGTTCAGCTTTTTCGATCAGCAGACCGAACGTTACAGGAATGAACTTGCGGCTGCGGAGGCGCGGCTGATGACCTTCGACACGAAGGAGAGCGTGGTCGCGCCTGCCGAGCAGGAGCAGCTCGTGCTTCAGCAACTGAGCCAATTCGAAGGCGACTTGCACACGGATGAAGCAAGCGCTTATGCCGCGGGCGCCCGCGCACGCGTCTTGGAGGACCGGTCGACGAAGGTGCCTGAGCGACAGACAACACAAATCACAAAGCTCGACAACGCGCAACTACTTGCCAACCTGGAAAGCACGTTGCTCTCGCTCGAGCTGAAATACCGCGAGATGCTCATCAAATACGCCCCGACGTATCCACCGGTCAAAGAAGTCGAAGAACAGATTGCCGACGCGCGCCATGCGATCTCCACGGCGCAACAATCACCTGTCGAAGAAGTTACGACTGACCGCGTCCCGGCGCGCGATTGGATCACGACGGAGTTGGCCAAAGCAGATGCCGACCGGGCGCAGTTCGAAGGACAGGCGGCCGCGATGAAGCGGGTCGTAAGGAGTTATGGGGAAACCGCCGAGCAGTTGGAACGGCAAGGGGCGATCCACGAGGATATGGTGCGCGACGTAAAAACGGCGGAGGACAATTACCTGCTCTACGTGCATAAGCGGGAAGAGGCGCGCATCTCGGACGCGCTCGACAACAAGCGCATCGTCAACGTGTCGATCGCCGAAGCCGCCACGGAACCGGCCCTCCCCAGCACCCACCTTGGCTGGACTCTTGTAGGAAGCCTCTTCGCGGCGGGTATGACGGGCGTGGGTGCAGCGTATGCTGCCGATCGCCTCGATCCTTGTTTTAGAAACCCAGAGGAACTGGGGCGATATCTCGATGTGAAGGTATTGGCAGCGATTCCCGACGGCAAAGCGAGGGCTAGGTGACGTTCTTGGAGCATTTCGGATTCATCGAGCAGCCATTCGGCGTGACGCCCGACCCGAGGTTTCTCCATCTGGGCCCGAAACACCGCGAGGCCTTAGCGTCTTTGGTGCATGCAACGGAGGAGAACCGAGGATTTGTTGCGCTGATCGCGCCGCCGGGCATGGGCAAGACTACTCTGCTTTTTCAGTATCTCGAGAGCTTTCGACATAAAGCTCGGACCGTGTTCCTCTTTCAAGGAGCGCGAAACCCGAGTGATCTGATGCATTATTTGCTTACGGAACTCGGCGTCGCTACTCCCGTCAAGGACCTTCCCCAGTCGCACGAGACGTTGAACACGGCGCTCCTGGAGGACATGCGGGCCGGGCGCCACTTCATCCTGGTGATCGACGAAGCCCAGAATCTCGGGCCAGAAGTGCTGGAATCGGTCCGTCTTTTGTCGAACTTTGAAACGCCCTGGATGAAGCTGATGCTGATTGTTCTGGCTGGGCAGCCGGAACTAGCCGAAATCCTATCTCGACGTTCGATGGCGCAGCTTAGGCAGCGAATTTCGTCCTTCATACGTCTAGAGCCCTTTACTCCGGAGGAAACCAACGCCTATATCAACCATCGACTATGGGTCGCGGGATATGCCGGCTCGAATCTCTTTACTGTCGGGGCGCGGGGATTGATTGCGGAACATAGCGGGGGCATTCCGCGAAACATCAGCAATCTCTGTTATCAGTCGCTCGCCCTTGCGCATGCTACAGAGAAAACACAGGTAAGAGCCGAGATCGTACGCGAGGTAATATCGGAACTGGCGATCGAATCGGCTGTTCCGGCGGGCGCATTGCCTCCTATGGCCGGCCCAACGCCCGTCTCGAATTTCACCGGGGGAAGTCAAATGCCGGGCGCGCTCGGATCATTAGCCCCGGCCGGCAGAAGAGTTTCGCCAGCGATTGTTTCAGTTTCCGCGCTGTTGTTCCTCAGCATCGTCTCCGGCGTTCTGTGGAGGGCAACCCTAAACCCCAAGCCACTCGGCGTAACGCCTAGCGTCGAAGCGGCGGCCTTCCCGATGCGCTCGGTCGCGCTCGTTCCGGCGCCGGAGGCGATGCACCCCGTTTCGGCGGGTTCACAGGTCACCAGAAGCGTACGATCCGACGCACCTACGACGAAAAAGGTGACCTCTTATGAGGCACCCAGTCGTCGCGTCTTCATTCTTGTAGTCGCCAAGGGCACGACTCTGCGTCACATTAGCCTGCAGTACCTCGGCCAATTCGATCCGAGGGTTTGTGCCGAGATCCTATCCCTCAATCCAGAGATCAGGGATCCCGATCACATCGAGGCGGGCCAACAGATCACTCTGCCTCTCAGCCTGCGCCGAGACGCAGCTGTAGTGAGCGCTGCCGGGAAGGCTTCGCCCTCAGTCGAAGGAGCCCGATGAGCAGGAATTTCGACGTACTTCTGCGCGAGGTGCCACACTCAGCGACCTCAGGCGCGGCGACCGCGCCTAACAGAGAAGACACTGGGCTGCGGCCGCCGGCTGATGCAATCCGCGTGATCGACAACGAGATGACAAAGCTCGTACAACAACTTTTCACCCTGCACGAAGGCAAGCACACGACGACCGCGGTGGTCTTCTGTGGTGTGAATCGCGGCGATGGATGCAGCTGGGTCTGCGCCCGCGCGAGCGAGGCGCTTTCTGAGCAAGTCCCCGGTCGAGTCTGCATTGTCGACGCGAACTTTCGGTCGCCGTCACTCCACGAATACTTTCGAGTGGAGAACGAATCAGGTCTGGCAGATGCGATGAAGGCGTCAGGGCCGATCGAAACATTCGTGCGGCCATCCTGGAGCAGTCACTTATGGTTCGTATGCGCGGGGGCAGTCGGCGGTGATCCGCATGGCCCGCTCAATCCGGCGCAGCTGCGAACGCGATTCTCCCAACTTCGATCCGAATTCGACTACGTGCTGGTGGATGCGCCGCCCATAGGTCAATGTTCAGACGCAGCACTTCTTGGCCAATTTACGGATGGGATCGTTTTGGTGGTGGGATGCAACTCCACGCGTCGCGCAACAGCACGCGCTGCGAAGGAAAGCCTCGACGGGGCGGGTGTCTTGATATTAGGGACCGTCCTGAACAGGCGAACGTATCCCATTCCGGAAGCACTTTATCGGAGATTGTAGCGCCGTGCGAAGCGCGTAAGAGTTTTTTGCAGCAAGAGACCGAGTGGTTGGCCCGAGGCTGCTTGATCGGGCCCAGGGTAAGCCGCGAAAACCGCGATTCTTCCGGTCGGACGACGCGAGGATTCTTGGGCCGGTAGGAAGAGCCACGGGACGTGGACGATTACAAAACGAAACGGCAGGGTCTACTAAATGCACACCCTTTTGTTCGGGCAGGCCACTCGGGACAAACTTAAGAAGAGTCTCGACTACAAACACGCCACTCTCGCACAAATCGGAAAGGTCGCAGGCGCGATCGATTCGTCTGTCTTCGTTCTGATCGGTGAGACATGCCTTGCGGCCGCGTCGTATGCTCTCGCGATCCTGCTGGCATCCCAAACGCGCGGGATGGGATGGGCGACAACAGTTCTTCGAGAGACGTTCGGGATTGCGATCGTTTCGGGCTTGGGGGCTTCGCTCGGTTGGCGCCTCTATCGTCGCTCGCTGCGATATGCCAGCGCTCTGGACCTTATCGCGATCGCCAAAGCTGTTTCTTCGAGCACCGTATTTCTGTGGATCGTGGTCGAGTGTCTCTTCCGCGGGCTGCGTATTCCGACCGATGTGTTCGTCCTGGACTCCGCGCTTCTTCTTCTATTTTGGGGAGGCCTGCATTTCGGGCCCCGAATCTGGAGGGTCCAGTGTGCGGCTACCCGCAGATCCGGCAGGCGCGCGGTCCTCGTCGGGGCGGGTGACGCGGGCATGGCGGTGCTGAAGGAGCTCGCGCTCGACCCTGCTTCGCCTTCTCGACCGGTGGCTGTAGTGGACGATGACCCGGTCAAATGGGGACACAAACCGTATAACGTTCCCGTGGTGGGCGGGACGAAGGATTTGGCCAAAATCGCCGCTGACAACAGGGCGGACGAAATACTCATCTGCATCCCCAGCGCCACGCGCACTCAGATGCACGACATTTTGAGCGCATCCCGCCGCTCGAATCTCCCCGTGCGTTCACTTCCCTGCCTGTCTGAACTGATCCGCACAACCGGAGCGGGAGTGGTGTCCCGGCGAGACTTGCGCAATCCCCGAATCGAAGATCTGCTACAGCGGGAAGAGATCCGCGTGGATGCGGAGGAGACACGACGAGTGGTTGCGGGAAAAACTGTGCTGGTGACTGGAGCCGGCGGGAGCATCGGCAGCGAACTCTGCCGGCAAATCGCCGTCGCAGGGCCGCGAAAGCTTCTGCTGCTCGACAAATCGGAAAATAGCCTCTTCTACATAAATCTCGAAGCGTCCGGGCAGCTTGATTCCGTCCGCGTTAAACCCTTTCTCGTCGATCTACTGGACGTGGCACGTGTGAAACGGATTCTTCAGAGCGAACGACCCGACATCGTGTTCCATGCGGCGGCATATAAACACGTAGCCATGCTCGAGATGCATCCCGAGGAGGCCATTCGCAACAACGTGCTGGGAACCCGGGGGCTCGCCGAGGCGGCCCTCGAGTACAGGGTGGGCAGCTTCGTGAATATCTCGACCGATAAGGCCGTGAACCCCCGCAGCTACATGGGACTGTCCAAGAAGCTCAGCGAATTATGCATACACGAACTGGCCCTCCGAGCGCGGGGTCTCGGGCGGAGCGGAACTCCTGGAGCCCAGGCTACGAGGTTCTCAAACGTGCGCTTCGGAAATGTCGCGGGGAGCACCGGCAGCGTCCTAAGGCTCTTCTGGGACCAGATTCAAAAGGGCGGACCTGTACGCGTTACCGATCCACGGGCCACGAGGTATTTCATGTCCGTCCCCGAAGCGGTACACCTGATTCTCCGCGCGGCGGCACTCGGAAGAAGCGGCGAGACATTCGTGTTGGACATGGGCGAGCCGCTCAACATCTGCAAACTCGCGCGCACTATGACCCTCTTTGCTGGACTGAGGCCCAACGAGGACGTGCGGATCGAATTCATTGGCCTCCAGAAGGGCGAAAAGCTCAACGAGGAACTTTGGGAAGAACGTGAACATCCGGCCCCAACGGATTCGGATCGCATTCTCGTGGCGCGCGAACAAGGCGCCCGCAGACCCAGTATCCTTGTGAAAGTGCTCCACATGGAGGAGCTCCTGCGCGCACACGACCGCGAAGGGCTGCTCCGTTACATCGACGATGCGTTCCCTGAGTTCAGGGCCGGTCGCCTCAGCATCAACGATGATTGCGAATACACATACGCCAGCGCCCCCGAGTCAAACGCAAGACCGTGCGAGGGGGTTGCGTGAGAATTCCGCTTTCAAAGCCGGATATCGGCGAGCGCGAGGTGGAATATGTCACTCGAGTCCTGCGGAGCGGACAACTGACCCTCGGACCGGCTCTGGAGGAATTCGAGGCACGTTTCGCGGCCTACGTCGGAACGCGCTACGCGGTGGCAACGAACAGCGGTACGTCCGCACTGCATCTCTGCGTGAAGGCACTCGGGATCGGCTCTGAGAATGAAGTTCTTACGACGTCATTCAGCTTCCCTGCTTCCGTCAACTGCCTGCTCTACGAGCGGGCTCTCCCATTTTTTGCAGACATTGACCCGACGACCATGAATCTCGATCCGGTCGAGGCGCGCAAAGCGCTGGCAGTGGAATACTCGTGGGATTTCGCTAGACAGCGCGCCGTGCACCGCCGGTCCGGCCGGATACTCAAGGCTATTCTGCCGGTTCATGTGTTTGGATTTCCCTGCGAGATGGAAGCGATCCTTGAAATTGCGCGGGATTTCAACCTTTTCGTTATCGAAGATGCTTGCGAGGCTCTCGGCGCTGAATGGGAAGGACGTCGCGTCGGAACGTTTGGCGACGCCGCTGCGTTCGCATTTTATCCCAACAAGCAGATGACGACGGCCGAGGGCGGAATCATCGTTACGAATAATCCAAAGATCGCCAGCGCGTGTCGCAGCCTGCGCAACCAAGGGCGTGGCGAAGATGGTGAGTGGTTGCTACACGTCCGGTTGGGCTACAACTATCGGCTCAGCGACATTCACTGCGCCCTTGGACTGGCCCAGCTCGAGCGAATCCACGCTATGTTGGCGGCACGAGACCATCTGGCTGCTCTTTATTCGGAGAGGTTGAGCGGGATTCCGGAGATTGCGCTTCCCCGGGAAACACCGAACGGAAGGCGCAGCTGGTTTTTGTATCCGATCCGGCTGCGCGGTTCGGCGCCGCTCTCGCTTCGGGATCGATTGATGGCGGGCTTAGACGATCGAGGTATCGGCAGCCGTCCTTATTTTGCGGCGATCCATCGACAGCCTTATTTCGAGGAAATCCGGCTCTCGTCGAACCGGCCGTTGCCCCACACCGAAGTGGCGTCCCAGAACTGCTTGGCGTTGCCGTTTTTTCCGTCGATGACCGAGGAACAATTGGACGAAGTCTGTTCGGCCGTGCGAGAGATCCTTGGCAGGGACGAGAGCGTCCGAGCAATCGACGAAGGAGAAGCCGCGCGAGCTGCTTTCTAGCAGCGGAGCTCGACACATACACCGTTATGGCATCCGCGCGACAGGTTCCACAATCGGGAGCAATCGAGAACCAGGTCCGAAGTTCAAAGGACCTCGGCAAAGCACCGCCACCGGCGACGATAGCTCGTCCACATTTTCTGATACGCACCTTGCGCATGCAGCCGCGGGTATACAGCGCGATCTGCCGCGCGCGGCTTTTTTATTCGCGAAGGATTGCCGGATCGAAGGAGCGGAGTGTGTTTCGGCGCAATCGAGACGTCCTGCAGATGAACGATTTCGAAACATGTCAGGTGGAATCGCTGCAGCGACACGGTTACGCCCTTGCTTCGCGGCATTTCTCGGACGAACTGGTGGATCGCATCTATGCGAAAGCTGACGCGATGTTCCGGAACCTGCAAATCGATTTTCAACGCGCCTACTCGGTGCAGGACGGCCAGCGCTCCGACCTACGAAATCTGTCGTATGAACAACTGTCCCTGACCGAGAAGATGATTGCGCTTGGCGATCCCCTGCTCCACATCCCCGAGCTGCTGTCCGTGGCGTTCAATGAAAGCATTCTGCGAATCGCGGCAAACTTTCTGGGCTGCATTCCGCCGCTTTATCGCGTGACGGTTGTGCGCGACTTTCCTCACAATCGTCTGCTGCACTCCAGTAACTTTCACAAAGACAACGACGAATCGGACTCGATGCAGATATTCATATATCTCGTCGATATCAACGATCGTCGGGGCCCACTCGTCTACGTTCCGGGGTCAAACCACTACGATGTGCGCTCGTGTCGGCCTCGGCTTTCGCGCGATCTTGGCATCGACGCCAATGACGGACGCCTGAGCGACGAAGAGGTCGAACGTATCTATTCGCGCTCGACCTGGGCAGTGCTGCGCACCGCCCGCGGCAGCATTGCCGCCATCCATGGTAATGGCATTCATAAAGGGCCCGCATGGTCGAAGCCCGGCGACCCGATGAACCTGCCTCGAACGACAATCAAGCTTGATCTCCACGGCCACAAATCCGGGGTCGTGCGCGATGGTAGGGAAAATCGGATTTGGCGACGGGACTTTGAGAAGTTGAGCGATTTGCAGCGCTTGTTCGCACATGCGACGCTCGTAGAAGAAGCAGTGTCGACTTAGAAGGGGAAAAACCCATCGGACAACAGTCCATGCACCTGCAAACGACCGCATCGCGCGCCGTTTCCTTACTGGCCAAAAACCCATCGCTCTTCTGCCGCCTAGCTCTCGCCAAGCTTCGAACGAAGCGCCCGATGCCCCGGCTCCCGGCTTGCAAACGGATCGGCGACATCGTATTTGAATGCAGTCTCGCTGACTATCACGGAACGGCCCCGATGTACTTTGGCTCCTACTCTGTGCTCGTGGTTGAAGCGATGAGACGGTTCCTGAGGCCCGGCGACATCTTTTTCGATGTTGGCGCAAATGTTGGTTATCTATCAGCGGTTGGCGCCAACCTTGTCGGACGGCGGGGCCAAGTGCATTCTTTTGAGCCGGTACCGGCCCACTTCGAAAAGCTGTGCCGACTCGTCGAGCTTAATCCCGAGTACAGCATCATCGCGAATCCTTTCGCGGCAGGCGACACATCCTCCGCGCGCACAATTTACGTTACCCGCGAGCCAGGACAGAGCACTCTCGTTCGTTCGTATAAGGCGGAATCTGAAATCATCGATGAACTGCAAATTCCGGCCGTAAGACTGGACGCCTATATTGAGAAGCACAAGCTCGGTCGTATCAGCCTAATTAAGATTGATGCCGAAGGATTTGAATTGCCGATCTTGAAAGGGCTGCAAGGCTACTTCGAGAGCTCAGGCCAGCATCCCGCGATCATCTGCGAAATCGCGCCGCGGGCTTACCCACTGATGGGAAAAGGAATCAGCGAACTCTCGGCGCTCCTAGCGGCCCACGGCTATACGGCTCGCGACTTGATCGACTGCTCGACGTTCGTTGATCTCGACAAAATCGATCATGTCGACGATGTGCTCTTCGTGGCGGGCAAATGAAACTCACGAGCATGCTCGCACCCTTCGAGAAAAACGTTTGGCCGCAGTTCCCCGCCCTCGTGATTTTGGGATGCTCCTTGATTCTTGGACTTTCACTTGTGTATGTCGTCGATCCCCCCATACCCCTTCTTTCGGTTGCGGCAGGGATTGGAGGACTGTCGGTTTTGCTCCTCTACCCGGAATTCGCGCTGGCGCTGTACGTGGTGATCGGCGACGTAAAGGGCGATGATCGAGTCGCTTCCATTCTTCCGCTGGACTTGACCCTCACGCTTGCGGCAGTTCTGCTCGCGGGCATCGGTCTCAACCTCCTACGACGAAAACGAGTGTCGGCTATCCCGCCTGTTTACCTCCTGTTTGTGGCCTTGCTTGTGTTGATGACGGCAAGTTTGAGTTATACGCCCGTGTTTTCAGCCGGCCTTGAAAAGCTGGGGCGATTCATAACTGTGACGGGCATTGTAATCGTCGCGCCTTTCTTTGTAATCGGCACTCCAGTCGCCATGAAACGGTTCCTAATCGGCTTCGGGATAATCGCATTCGCAATCTGCGGTTGGTCGCTTTCTGGTCTAAGCGGATCGGCGCGTCTGGCCACGCCGAGCGACAACACGATTGGTCTCGGCCATATCGCGTGCGCGCTAATTTTACTGATCTGGTTTGGCGTAATTCCGCGGTATCGCTTCCCGTATCGGATTCTGACTTACCTGCTGCTTGGCGTTCCTGCATTGGCGCTGGTCGGTTCGGGATCGCGGGGGCCGGTGATCGCCTGTGTCGCTGTCGTTCTGCTTAGTCCGCTGTTCCACCGGCCGCCTGTGCGAGACCTCGCGTGCATGGGCGGCTTGGCGCTCGTGACACTTCCATTCGCGAAGATTCCCGCCTCCTCGATCGACTACCTGGAGACTCTCATTCGGGGACAGAGCGTGGGGTCGGTCCTCGATTTCCGAAGCGATTTGCTGGCTTACGGTTGGAAGCTGCTGCAACGGCATCCGCTGATCGGTACGGGAATCCAAGGATTTCGCTACTACTCGCCAAATCCAGAACTGTATAAGTGGCCGCATAACATCTTTCTCGAGATTGCGTGCGAGCTCGGCATTCCGGCTGCGCTCATGGCGCTCTCGATATTTGGAAGTGCCGTTCTCGAAGCATGCCGACAACTCAAGCACCGAACGGCGCCGACTTTCGTGTTGTCGCAAGTGGCGGCGGCCCTGCTCTTCGTAGGACTCATCAACGGCACGAATACGGGCGACATCAATTCCGATCGAGCGACGTGGCTTTTCGTGAGCCTGGTCTATGTGGTGCGAGGCTTCGTGACACGCCCGGCGGAACAGTCGGTGCGTGCGCTCGCGGCGGGGTAGCCTACATATGTTGACACATTTCCCGGAACCGATCGCTGCCCTTGAAAGTCGGAAAGCTGGCCCTCCGCCCACGATCTGCCATTTCACGACCGCGCATACGGAACTCAAGAGCCGCTCGTTTCACCGCCAGATGATGCCGCTCGCCGCGAGCGGAATGAAGGTTCGCTATTTGGCTCCGGTAAAATCGAGGGCACGCATTGACGGCGTCGATCTCTTGGCGTTGCCAGCACGAAAAAGTCGGCTTCGCCGCGTTCTGGCGGCCCCGGTTCTTCTGCGAGCGCTGCTGCGTGAGAAAGCCGATCTCTACCACTTTCAGGACACGGAACTCCTGCCCGTTGCTTTGGTCCTCAAACTCATTTTCCGCAAGCGCGTCGTCTATGATGCGTACGAAGATTTCCCTTCGATTGTAGCCACCAAGAAGAGCATTCCGCGTCTGGCTCGGCCGATTGTGGCAAAGATCGTCAGTGCGGCGGAAAGATTTGCGGCACTCACTTTCGACGGGGTCATGACTGCCGATCCCCTGACGCTCCGCCGGTTCGGTAAAGTAGGCTCGAGCAAGAAGCTGGTGTTTTACAATTTCCCGAATCTCGATCTTTTTCCTGCGGCAATTTCCCGCGCCAAGCAATTCGACGTCGTCTACCGTGGTGGCCTTTCGGAACGCGCGGGATTCTACGTGCTGTTGGAAGCCATGCAGCTTTTGGCAGAGCAGGACCGCCGGGTGCGGCTGCTGCTGATCGGGTATTTCGACGACCCGGTTGCGGAAGAGGGTCTGCGTGAGTGCATTTGCAAGTCGGGGGTCGCCTCCAGCATCGTCCTTCGAGGGCGCATCGACCACAAATGCATGGCCGACGCCCTGAGCGAGGCGCGGATCGGAGTGTGTCCACTACAGCCTATTCCCAAGTTCATGCGAAACATCCCTGTAAAGGTCTTCGAATATTGGGCCTGTGCGCTGCCCGTCGTTGCAAGCGACTTGCCGCCGATGAGGCCGTTTTTCCGTAGCGGAGAAACGGGGCTGCTCCACACGCCGGACCGTCCAGACAAGCTGGCGGAGGCGATCGCGAGGCTGCTCGATAATCCCGAGGAGGCAATGCGCATGGGCCGAAGTGGGCGTGACCTAGTGGTTCGGAGGCTGAATAACAGCCGCGAAATAGAGAAGCTTCGACGATTCTGTACACACATTGGTACGTCCGACCAAGACTCGGTTGCGCGGGCCTTCGAGGAGAACGATTTAGCATGCTCGAGCCACTAGTGAGAGCAAATTTTCCACGATTGCAGCATCTCTACGACCGGGCTCCGGGGCCCACTCGACACTTGCTCGCGAGCGCGCGCGGGTGGGTGCTAACACGATTGAGATATTCCCGAGAGAGCTTTGCGATTCTGGACGGCCTGCGAAGCAACGAGTCATGGAGCCCCTCGCAAATTGCCGACTACCAATTGCGGATGCTCCAAAGGACGATCCATGTTGCGGTGCAAACCGTTCCCTTTTATGCAGATTACGCTTGCGAGGAGCTGCGAAACTTCGACGATCTTCGTCGTTTACCGGTGATTGACCGCGAGGCACTCCTCCTCGAGAACCCCGAGCGGTTCCTTTCTCGGGCTGTGCCAGCCCGCCGACGAATCCAAGCCGGCACGACGGGGACTAGCGGCGCGAGTTTACGTGTGTCCTATTCGGAAGATCTCGCCCGCCGCAACTGGGCATTCCTGCTGCGGCAATGGGCGTGGGCTGGTGTGGTTCCGCGGGCGCCCCGCGTGACACTCCAAGGATCGCGCATTGTGCCCGCAAATCGCGGCGAGCCGCCCTATTGGACCTACAATTTGCCTGAACGCCAGGTTTTGATGAGCATTTTCCATCTGTCGGAGCGGACAGCGCCGGCCTATCTCGATTTCTTGCGCCGGCATCGCGGCGAGATACTCGAAGGGTTCCCTTCGGTGATCGGCATTCTTGCGGATTTTGCGGCCGAAGCGGGCCTTTGCGTACCGATGCGCGCGATCTTCACAAGCGGCGAGCCGCTTTATCCCCAGGTGCGCGAGAAAATCGAGTCTGTTTTTCAATCCCGCGTCTTCGACACTTACGGCATGACGGAGTATTGCGGCCTTATCCAAGAATGCGAACACGGCCAAATGCACCTCGCGCCGGAATACGGCTATCTCGAGATTCTCGACGAGCATGGCGGCCCAGCAAAGCCCGGTGAGGAAGGATATTTCGTATGGACGGGTTTTCTGAACGATGCTATGCCACTGATCCGCTATCGCATCGGCGATCGCGGCCGCTGGCAGAACAGTGGGCCATGCGCCTGCGGGCGTGCGTTTCCCCTCGTCGTCCCAACGATCACGCGTGAAAGCGATATTCTCCGTTGCCCGGACGGGCGGCTGTTTTCGGCCCGAGCGCTCAATCAACTCCTGAAACAATCGACGTCGTTCAGGTGCTGCCAGTTCATTCACGACCGGCCGGACCGAGTTGTGGTTCGCGCCGTAGAGCGTGCCTCCCCGAAAAATGGCCACGCAGCAGGTGATCTGATGCAGATCCGAAGAAATCTTCAGGATTTGCTCGGGACTTCGATGCGGGTGACCGCGGAGCTCGCAACCGCACCACTCACCCGCCGCGGCGGAAAGATCCCCTTGATCGCTGACGAGGTTGCGTCGGCATGACGGGAAGTCGCCTCATCGTGAACGCCGATGATTTCGGCATGAGCCGCGGCATCACGGACGGAATCATTCTCGCGAACCGCTACGGCATGGTCACGAGCACTTCGCTCATGGTCAATATGCCTGCGGCCGAATACGCGGTTTCCCGGCTGGCGGGCGGGGCGTCACTGGGGGTCGGCGCGCACTTGAACATAACAGCGGGCCGGCCAGTTCTAGCCGCGCAAAAAGTCCCAACGCTGGTCGACCCAGACGGAAAATTCCACAGCGTCGAAGTGATGGCCCGCAGGCTGTGGCGGTGGCAGGTCGCCAGCAGCGAGATTGAAGCCGAATTTCGCGCGCAGATTCAATGGATGAAGGATCGCGGGCTGACTCCGACCCATGCGGATTCGCATCAACATGTGCATATTTATCCGGCCGCGATCGCTCCGTTCATCCGATCGCTCACGGCGGAGGGGATTCGCTGCACGCGCGCGCCCCGATCAGTCGCGTGGCCTAAGACTGGCGCGCTCCGTGCGGATTTGATCGGCGGGCCGCATGAAGGTTCGCTCGGGCGGCGACTTTCGGTGCGCCTGTACCGCGGATCCCTGCAGTCAGTGGTGTTCCGGATGTTCGATATGCCGGACAGCCGGGTCTCATTCCATTCGCGCGACCGGCGCGACCTCGGGCTCCTCGGCGAACGCTGGAAATCGACCTTCGAGAATCTTCCGGAAGGTACGTTTGAACTTGCGTGCCATCCAGGCCTCTTCGAAAGCGGCTTTTCGGAAAGCGATCGGATACGAGCGCTGCGCGAGAAGGAATTGCAATGGCTCACGGATCATGAGTGGCGCGACGCGTTGGATCGCAGCAACATTCGACTGATCTCCTATCGGGACCTGTCCGCGCCCGGGAGAACAACGGGACACGTCGGAGAGCACGCAACCGCGGAGGCTCGCGCTCTGCGATGAAACTCTCCATATCATTGCAGATTTTATTCTGGTCGGGCTTCGCGGAGATCGTTTACGTCTACCTCGGCTATCCCATTCTTCTCAAGGTGGGTTTCATAGGGCGCCAGATGCATTTTGCGCGCGGAAACGCGTTTCCGTCGATCAGCGTGATCGTACCTGCGCACAATGAGGAATCGACAATTGAGGCCAAACTGAATAGCCTGATCGAGTCCGAGTATCCGCGCGAATTAGTCGAGATACTGATTGGAAGCGACGGTTCATCGGATAAGACCGAGGATATCGTCGAACAGTTTCGCCACGAAGGCGTAGGCCTCATTTCGTTCCCAAAGCAACAAGGTAAGAGCGCGATGCAAAACGGCCTCGTCGCGGCGGCTTCCGGCGAAATCCTCGTGTTCACCGACGCTGATACAAATATTCGGCCGGATGCGCTTCGCCACCTCGCGGAAAATTTCCAAGATTCGCGCGTGGGTCTGGTGACCAGTCACGCGCAGTACACGAATGCGACCGAGACGCACGTGGCGAAGAACGAAAGCCTCTATCTCCGCTACGACACTTGGCTGCGCGAACGTGAAAGCGAGCGTGGCATCCTGGCGATGGCCTCGGGCTCGCTCTTTGCAATTCGGAGAAGTCTCTGGCATCCGCTCGATCCAGCCCTCGGCGACGACTTCGTCCTTCCGCTCTTTGTGGCCGTGGCAGGGCTGCACAACGTAATCGACCGGCGCGTCATCGCGCGTACACATCTCGGGCAGGACAGACCGGGTTCGATGCTCGCAATGAAAATTCGCATCATCACGAAGGATCTGCGCGCGCTGCTGGTCCATCGCGAATGTTTGAACCCGATTAAGTATGGCGCGCTCGCCGTGGGCTTGTGGTCGCACAAACTTCTGCGATGGCTCGTTCCTTATTTTCTTTTGACGGTCGTGGCGAGCAGTGTTGCGTTGTCTGCCCGGCCGTTCTTTCAAGTGATGGTGGGGCTCCAATTGTTGTTTTGCGGAGTGGCCCTGGCTGGCCTGCCCCGACGCGGTTACACACCCGGATTCTGGTCGATTCCCGCGTCATTTTGTGTTGTCAATTTCGCGGCGCTGATCGGCAGCTTGAAATGCTTCGCCGGAAAAACGGCCGGGAAATGGCAACCGGAAAGATCACGCACGCCGCCTCTTACGGAGACGTCGGCGACGGCTCCCTTTCGAGGCCTTAAGTGAAGGGCCGGCAAGTATTTCTCAACGCCGCGACCACGATCGCCCAGACTTTGGCGAACGCGTGTGTGTTGTTTTTCCTTTATCGGTTTCTAATCCGATCCGTTGGCGTCGAACGGCTGGGGATCTGGTCGCTTGTGCTCGCCACGACCTCTGTCATCACACTGGCAAACCAGGGCTTTTCCACGAGCATCGTGAAATTTGTAGCGAAATATGCCGCGCGCGAAAATGCGGAAGAAGTTGCGCTCTTGATGCAAACGGCGATCGTCACGGTCGCGCTTGGAATCGGCGTGGTCTCCGTGGGGCTTTACCCCATTGCGAGATGGATTCTCCACTCGGTGCTGCCCCAGGCGAGACTCGCGGAGGCATACTCGATTTTGCCACTAGCGATTGTCTCCCTCTGGATCAACATCCTCGAAGGAGTACTCCAGGCCGGGCTCGCGGGGCATCAGTTGATCACGACCTGCAACTACCTGGAATTCGGCGGGGGGCTTTCGTATCTCGCATTCGCCTTCGCGCTGGTACCTTCGCTTGGGCTGGTTGGTCTCGCCTACGCGCAGGCAATTCAGGGACTCGGAATATTACTGATCACGTGGCTTCTGCTGCGGCGCCGAATCCCGGAATTGCCAATGGTGCCGAGGCGCTGGAATTTCGCGCTCTTCCGCGAATTCGGCGGCTATGGATTTCACTTTCAGATCATCACCACGACACAGGCCCTACGCGAGCCAGTGACCAAGGCGCTGCTCGCGAGGTTTGGTGGACTCGCAATGACCGGATTTTACGATCTCGCCGCACGATGGATCTTCACGTTCCGCGAGTTGGTGGCTCAAGCTAATCAAGTGCTGATTCCGACGGTTTCAAGCCTCCAGGAGAGCAACCCGAAATCGATACCCGTTGTCTATCGGGAGTCTTATCGGCTCATTTTCTTTCTTGCTATCCCGATCTTCGCGTCGGCCGTCGTGGTCAGTCCCGTGGTTTCCCGTGTTTGGATCGGACACTACGAACCGATCTTCGTTGGGTTTGTCGCGGTCCTGGCCGTGGGCTGGCTCGTCAACGTTCTAGCAAATCCGGCGTATGTAGTGGGCCTGGGTACGGGAGCATTGAAGTGGGTTTCCATCGGGTGCGTCGCAGCGGTTGTGCTCAACGCCGGACTTGGATTTCTGTTGGGTATGCGCTTCGGTGGAATTGGCGTCGTGGCCGCCACTGCCCTCTCCCAAGCGACCGGGTACGCTATCGTGGTCGTCGCATACCATCTCGAAAATCGCATTGCGTTCCGGCTGTTGGTGCCCAACGAGAGCCGCGCAGTTTTATTTGCAAGTTTGATTGGCTCGTTGACAATTTTTCCCGTGTTTTGCTCCACGTGCACGCGGCCTCAGATTTCGCTCGGCATTCCCGAAACCGGCATCGCGATCCTGCTCGCAGCAATCGCGGCCCTGATGTGGCGGCACCCAATGCGCAAGCGAATGATTCGGTGGCTACACGATCATGTTCCCGCATGAGCCGGCTGAAATGCAGATGAGTGAACGGGGACTTGTCCTTTGGAAGAGCTCCGACAGCGAACCGATTGTCGCACGTGTCGCGATCGCCGGAGATTTCCTGCCAACCGGTCAGCTGGAACTGGCGCGGTGCGGTGGATGGAAGGGTGCCGCCAGAGCTCTGGCACCGCATTTCGACGACGTGATCACAACATTCGTCAATCTCGAATGCGCTCTCGATACTGTGGGCCTGGCGGCCCGAAAAGTCGTTGGGCTCGGCCAGACCGTTTCGGCGCCGGCGGTGTGTGTCGAGTATCTTCGCGAAGTCCGTTCGGTAGCGGTTGGGTTCGCCAACAATCACAGTCACGATTTCGGCCCCGCCGGAGTCGAGCGTACGCGACAAGCGCTCACCGACCAAGACATAGCTCTAGTCGGTGCCGGCCGCACCACGGCCGATCCGCCAGACGTGTTCGTTTGGCAGGGCGCGGGCGACATCCGCGTCGGATTATGGGCTGCGGCAAAGGCCTCTCACGACCTTGCGAGCAGAAGCCGCGCAGGAGTGGAATCCGCCACCTTGCGTCGCGCCAAGCAGGCTCTGAACTCGATGAAGTCCCAGGAAGTGGGGTTTTCGATCGCCCTGCTTCACGCGGGGGTCCTGAGAACTAATCAACCCGATCCCTCGGATGTCAGACTGATGGATTCGATGGCGGCCGCGGGCTTTGACATTGTGACCGCTTCGCACTCACACCGCATCAGCGGCGCCAAGCGCGCGATCGTTGAGTGTGCCAGACCCGCTTTCTGTTTTTACGGGTTGGGCAGCCTCGTGTCAGGCTACGTCACCTGCCCGCTCGAGCGAGAAGGCATCATTGCTGTCGCCGGGCTTAAATCGCGCGGCACCCTGGCGAGCCTGGAGGTCCGGCCCGTATTCTTGGACACTTCGGGATTTGGCCAGGCCCCTTCCCTTGAGATCAGCAGAACAATCCTCGATCGCTTCCGCGAGTTGTCGGCGGAACTTGCGGACGGCTCGTCGAAAAGACTCTTCTATAAGGAGACGTCGCAAAAGGCTGTGAAATTGTATCTTCGCGACGCTCGAGCCGCGTTCCGCGAGTCAGGAATTTGGGGCCTCGCCCGTAAAACGGGACGAATACGGATGCGACACTTGCGGCGTCTCACGCACGGATTTTTTTCATGATAAAAACGGCGGTGGTCGGAGCAGTTGGCGGATTCGCACTAGCGATTCTGCTTGTCCCGATCATCAGAAAGTTGTGCGCGCGTTGGAAACTCTACGACTGGCCGGGTCCACTCAAGGTCCACACAAAGCCAATCCCGCGACTCGGAGGCATCGCCATCACGTTGGCAATTCTTGGGGGCACAGTTTTGTCTATCCGTTTTTCCGCCGCGGAATTGCCCTTTTTTGCGGCACTACTTCTGATCTGCCTCGTCGGCGTCGTTGACGACATCTCTGGACTCTCGGCCGTCATCCGTCTGGCTGCCCAATTCGTTGCTGGAGGAATTCTGTGGTATGGCGGTGGTCGCTTCGTGAGCTTTGGAGGCGGCGTGCTTGGCCTTGTCGTAACCTCTCTTCTGACTATTGCAATCATCAATTCTTTCAATTTTCTGGATGGCGCCGATGGACTCGCGAGCGGCGTCGCTGGAACCATCGCCATCGTATACGCCGCGTTCCCCTGGCGCGCGGGGGACCAGCTCGGACCGGCAATCGCGTGGAGTCTGGCCGGGTCTTGCGCCGGCTTCCTATTCTTCAACTTTCCGCCGGCTAAGATTTTCCTGGGCGATTGCGGGAGCACCGTCGTCGGCTTGTGCGTCGCGTTCCTAATCTGTGACCTCTGCCGGTCACCGAGCGCCACAGGACCTCGACTGTTTTTTCCCTTGGTAGTTGCAGCGCTGCCATTGCTTGACGCAAGTCTCGCAATCGTCCGCCGCATACGGGCTCGTGTCTCTCCGCTCTATGGGGATCGGCGGCACTTTTGTGACCTTTTGGGCTTACGCGGATCATCGCCACGCGTCGTCGCTTTCGAGTGTTACGGCATCACGGCCTTATTCGGTGTGATTGGATTAATGGGCGAGCGGTTCAGTCCTACCGGCTTCCTGGTCCTGGCACACTTGGGGATTGGGGCACTGTTCGTCGCGGCGTTACGGTTGGGAGCATTACAGCAAAATGCAAAGACGTGGGAACGGAAAAAGGCGATCGCGGAACTCGACCAATCGCGCGAGACGGGTTAGGTGCTGCTCTTGAAGATCGTGCGCGGTGCGCGGCGATTCCGCTCTTGTGAGGTTGTTTGCTTGAGGGCGTTTCCCAATTGGACCAGCAGTTTTCGCAACTTAGAGCGCTCCTCGAGATCCATGTCGACCAGTTCAAACGCGCGGGCCTGCGTGTTCGCGTCGCGCACAATTGCCTGCGCCCTGACGGGCTTTGCGCCAGAATTCAAACGCATCTCGACCACACTACCCGGGTGTAGGCTCTGTTCACAGAGAGCGACTCCCCCGCCCAGTGCCATCTCAGGAATCTGCATCCGGAAATTCTCCTTGAGATTCCCCGCAGTTGCGGTCAAAGGCTGCTCTAAGCGAAGCCGGGGGTAGCGCCTCTGGCGGATGGCCGACGAGTTCGGATCGCGGTCGAGGATTTCGATCGAGAGTTCAGCAATGCTCAAATCACTCTGAGGAATGAAATGACGGGCCCAATCCGGGTCGATCTTCTCCATGGCCTGTGCGGCGACCAAGCGTAACTCCGAAGGATTGGTCCAGCGCCAAGCCTTTCGCGCTTCGGCGACTTTCCTCAAAACTGACTCCGCATTTGTGGTGCGCAGACGCCCAAGGGCCTCGATGGCCTTGAGGCGCACATACTCGCTCGATCCCTTTGGTAAATCGCCTTCCGCGATTCGCAAGAGCCGCATATCGGCCGAAATCTCTCCGCTCATTCCGATTTCGTCGATCGCCAACGGCTGTATAAGGGTATCAAGAAGGTCGAAAATCTCTAGAAGCAACCGTCCGTAGTCGGGCGCGCCGCTCACGGCTATCTGACGAACCACCCGGTCATGCGCGGTCCGCTTCCACTGTTTCATGCGATCCGGTAATACGCGCTCGACGGTCTCTCGATCCAACCGAACCAGGGGACCGACGGCGTCGATTGCTTCACTCGGACCGCCGCGTCGAAGCTGTGTGCGCAAGTGATCGAGACCTTCCGGGCCTAGCACCTCCATCATCGAAACTAGGAGTTCGCAGTCCTCGCGGAAGCCGACGCGGCTGAATCGCGCGGCGATCTGCTCGGAAGCTTGCCGGGGCAACCGTCGCAGTAGGTCTTTCAGGCCCGCCGGCACGTTGCCGGTTCGCATCGATTCGTCAATGAATTCAGGCAGGTGGTTTTCGATTCCAATGCGCGGCCGCAGATTCTTTGCTGCGCCCGGCCGTTCGGTCTCGATGTAGTTCAACATTTCAACCGAACGTTGGATGACCGGGAAGACGCGGTTCTTTTGCGCTTCCTGGGATAGGCGAACGAAGGCCGCCCCGATAAGGCTTTGTAATTCTGAATCGGTTTCGTCGACGAGCCGCAATCCCACTTCGCGGATCGTGCTCATGAAAAGCTTCTCATCGCCTTTCGCGTACATTGGAGCCAGTTCCGCAATGCCAATGGCGGCCTGCCGGCGGGCCTCGCTGGATTTGTCCGTCAGGCAATTTGCGTAGCGTCGAAGCGTGCCCTCGGCTGCAGATGTTTCGCCACGCGCCAGCTGTTGCTCGATATGCTCACGGATCTTGGACGCCGGGACGCACCAGATGTCGCCAGACTCGATGATCGCCCTTTTCTTCTCGTCCGATACCAGGGACCAAAACTCCTGGGCCATGCCATCCGCATGGGCACCGACGTCAAGCCCGGCACGTTTCATGCGCTGTTCGTACACGCCTAGAATCTTGCGCAGCCCGTCGAGCTCGGCGTTCATTTCGTCCAGCAGCTGCCGGACGGCGTCGACCTTCACGTCTCCCCGCTGGTAGCGCTCCATGGCGAAGCGCACCGCAATGTTCTCGGCCAGTTTCAGAAGTGTGGGCTTATCCGAAGTTTCCGTTGGAGCCTGGGCTGCAAGAGCCGCGAGCGCCTGGCTAACCGTGAAGCGCGCACGTCGGGGCAATGCCGAAAGGCGAGACTGAAAGGACGACGCATCCAGGTTGTCTTTTGTCCCGTCATTTGTTCGCGCAATCTGTGCCAGCATCTGGAGGATTCCCTGCAACTCGTCTTGGTGCAGGGTCATCAAGCCGGTTTCAACCGCCATAGAGCCCGGCGCGCTGCGAGCTGATCGATTCCCGCGAATTCCCGAAGAAGCGTGGGTCCATCGAGCGGACGGGCCGGTGCTGAGCCCAAATGAGTTCAAGATCCCGGAACCGCCGGCCGCGACCTCTCCAGGGATATCTGTGCCCGGCGCCCCGCCAGCAGTGCCGGGCGCGCTCGGGCCCGGGCCTGTAGCACTGTTCCCGTGAACGCCAAAGTCGCCAGAGCCGGCGAGACCCACACCTCCCACGTAAGCCCCGGTGAAACCGCCACTGCCTGAGCCACTTGCTGTCCCGGACCCGCTGCCAACGCCAGTTCCGCTCGATCCTTGGCTAGAGCCAGATGCGCCTGCGGAACCGGCGGAAGTGCCGCCACCCATGGGTGTTACAAGAGCGTCGGTCCAATGTCCGCTGCTACCTGACCCTCCACCCATGCCCCCCGACCCTTCGCCACCGGGGCCACCGTCACGTGACCGGGTCGCAAAACCGCCTCCGGTGCCACCGCCCGTGCCTCCAGAGCCGGTATCAGCGACGGTCCCGTCAGGAGACGCACCGCGCGGGCCACCCATTCCCGAGGCACCGCTACCGAACCCGCCTCCTATGCCCGAGGGAGTATCGCTAGCCGATCCAACGCCGGAACCAGTTGAAGGGCCTGAGCCCTGGCCACCGAGAGCCGCACCGCCACCGCCGGGCCCGGCCCCAGGTCCACCACCAGGCGAACCATATCCAACGCCGCTGGCTGGCCCACCGGGGCCCATTCCACCTTGACCGCTTCCGGCTTGACCACTTCCTGTTCCGCCAGGAAACCCGCTCGATTTGCCCGCGCCGAACCCTCCACCAGACCCGGATGCACCACCAGACGGTCCCGTGAACCAGCCAGACCCGCCTCCCGTGCCTGGCCCGCCTCCGGAGCCACCGCTTCCACTCCCGCCGTCGGTTCCACTGCGGCCCTCTCCCTTCTTGCCTTCGGCAGCAACGATCAGCTGCAGAAGCTTCTCAGGGTCGTTCAGGAGCTTGTCCGTTTGCTCTGCGTTC
>Ga0335075_10003664_pt1 | contig 24286 bp, 21 predicted proteins | sample Lox_Sample_24_FD_206723 | JGI IMG/M metagenome (GOLD analysis project Ga0335075, IMG submission 206723) | Soil microbial communities from Loxahatchee National Wildlife Refuge, Florida, United States - Lox_Sample_2.4 | ecosystem: Environmental > Terrestrial > Soil > Wetlands | place: USA...
TTGCTGACGCCATCGCTCAATCTCGAGGACCTCAAGGATTGCGACCTCGTGATCGAGGCGGTGTTCGAGCGCATGGACATCAAGAAGGATGTGTTCGGCAAGCTTGACGGCATCGTGAAGCAGGGCGCGATCCTGGCCACAAACACCTCTTATCTCGACGTGAACGAGATCGCGTCCGCGACCAAGCGGCCGGAATTCGTCATTGGCCTGCACTTCTTCTCGCCGGCCAATGTGATGCGCCTTTTGGAGATCGTGCGCGGCGACAAGACCTCGAAGGAAGTCATTGCCACCTCGATGAGACTCGCCAAGACCATCGGCAAGGTTGCGGTGCTGGTCGGCGTGTGCCCCGGCTTCGTCGGCAACCGCATGCTGGCGCAGCGCACGCGTGAGGCGAACGCGCTGGTGCTCGAAGGCGCGATGCCGTGGGATGTCGACCGCGTGCTCTACGATTTCGGCTTCCCGATGGGGCCGTTCGCGATGGGCGATCTCGCCGGCCTCGATATCGGCTGGGTGAAGGAAAACTCGAAGAGCTCCACCTTGCGCGAAGTGCTGTGCGAGATGGATCGTCGCGGCCAGAAGACCGGTGCGGGCTTCTATGACTATGACGAGAACCGCAACGCCAAGCCGTCGCCCGTGACCGAGAAAGTCATTCAGGACTTCCGCGCCAAGCTGGGCATCAACCCGCGCCAGATCAGCGACGACGAGATCTTGCAGCGCTGCCTCTATCCGATGGTCAATGAGGGCGCGAAGATTCTCGAAGAGAAGAAAGCCATCCGCGCCTCCGACATCGATACGGTGTGGCTGAACGGTTATGGCTGGCCGGTCTATCGCGGCGGCCCGATGTACTGGGGCGAACAGATCGGCCTCGATAAGGTTCTGGCCGGGATGAAGGACTTCCAGTCGAAGATGGGCGAGCAGTTCAAACCGAGTGCGTTGCTGGAGAAGTTGGTTTCCGAAGGTAAGAAGTTCTCGGATGTAAAATAACCTCCCCACAAGGGGGAGGTCAAGAATGGGGCATCGCCTGCGCGACGTTACTTCAGTCCTCCGACACGCCGTCGAATCCGACATGCGTCTCACCCGCGCGCGCCGCATCGGCGAGCACGGAGGCGACGCTATTATATTTGGCGAGTTTGTCGGCCCGGATGTGGATCTCGGGCTGCGGTGTGCGGTGCGCCGCATCGAACAGATAGTTGTTGAGCGTCGCCCGGCTGATCGTCTGGCCGTTCCAGGCGGCCACGCCGTCAAAGTCGATCGCAAGCGTCACGATCTCGGGCTTTACCGCCGACGGCGGGGCGGGATGCGGAAGATCGATCTTCACAGCGTTGGTCTGCATCGGCAAAGTGATGATCAGCAAAGTCAGAAGTACCAGCATCACGTCGATAAGCGGCGTGGTGTTCATGTCGACGAGCACGTCGCCGGCTTTGGTTTGAACAGTCGCGGCCATAGTTTTCCTCCCCAGGATGGCGCAAACAGAGGCTGCGCGCGGATTGTGGCGGAACTAGGAAAGGAATTTTTCGATGCGTGAGGCAGTCATTGTTTCGTATGCGCGTACCGGTCTGGCAAAGGCCGCGCGCGGCGGGTTCAACAACACGTCCAACATGGCGATGCTCGGCCATGCGGTGGAGCATGCGGTGAAGCGCTCCGGCGTGGCGCCGGCCGAGGTCGAAGACGTCGTCGCCGGTTGCGTAGCCGCGTCGGGCAATGTCGCGCGTGGTGCGGCGCTGCTCGCGGGTCTTCCGGTCACGACCTCCGGTGTCACCGTGCATCGCGCGTGTTCGTCGGGCCTCAACGCCATCGCCAACGCGGCGCGCTATGTCATCGATGATGGCGCGCAGATCGTTGTCGGCTCAGGCGTCGACTCGATCACCTATCAGGGCGGCGGCGGTGGTGGCCAGGAGCCGCGCATCGTCGAGATGTACAAGGACTACTGGATGCCGATGATCGACACGGCCGATGTCGTGTCGAAGCGCTACAATGTTTCGCGCGAATATCAGGATGAATACTCGCTCGAATCCCAGCGTCGCATGGCGGCCGCACAGCAGGCCGGAAAGTTCAAGGACGAGATCGTTCCGATGGCGACCAAGATGAAGGTCGTCAACAAGGAGACGAAGGAAGAATCCATCGTCGATTACGTCGTCAGCAAGGATGAGTGCAATCGCCCCGATACGACGCTTGAAGGTCTCGCCAAGCTCGCGCCGGTCAAGGGCCCCGATAAGTACGTCACCGCCGGTAACGCCTCGCAGCTCGCCGATGGCGCGGCCGCGGTCGTGATCATGGAAGGCAAGGAGGCCGAGAAGCGCGGCCTTCAACCGATGGGCTTGTTCAAGGGTTGGGCCGTTGCCGGTTGCGAGCCCGACGAAATGGGCATCGGCCCCGTGTTCGCGGTGCCGCGCCTGCTGCAGCGTCATGGCCTGAAGGTCGATGACATCGATCTCTGGGAACTGAACGAAGCCTTCGCGTCGCAGTGTCTCTATTCGCGCGACAAGCTCGGCATCGATCCAGCGAAGTACAACGTCAATGGCGGCTCCATCGCCATCGGCCATCCCTTCGGCATGACCGGCGCGCGTTTGACCGGCCATGTGCTGATGGAAGGCAAGCGCCGCGGCGCCAAGAAGGTTGTCGTCTCGATGTGCATCGGCGGCGGCATGGGCGCGGCCGGTTTGTTCGAGGTGTTCTGATGTACCCACCGTTCGAGGAGACGCTGCGCCGCGTCATCACCGGCGACAACGCAAGCGGCAAGTCGACGATCATCATCGACGGGCCGCCGGCGGACGCCGCGATCACACAGGGCCGCGGCGGTCTCCTCGAAATCTGGACGGACAGCGTTGTCGCCGCGCTGAACCCGAAAGAAGCGAAAGATAGCGGCAAGGGGACCGTTGTCCTTTCGCCACCTCACCAAAGCGTGAAAGTTCGCTGGTTCGTTATCGAACCGGTTCCGGAGGGAACTCCGAAGGAAGCGCTCGACGCCGCGACCCGAGCGGCGTTTGCGGGCTTCGGCGCGGAACATCATATCATCGACCAAAGCCGCCATTCCGCGATGCACGAGACGCATTCGCTGGATGTCATTTGCTTGCTGAAGGGTGAGGTCAGCCTGATCCTCGAAGACACCGAGACGCGCATCAAGCCCGGTCAGATCGTGATTCAGCGTGGAACCAACCACGCCTGGGTCGCGCATGGCGGCCCGGCGCTTCTATTGGCGGTACTTATCGACAGGCCTCTCGCGCTCTGATCGCAGTTGCAGCATGGACGGCGGCCTACAATTTTGTATTCTTCCCCGAGGTGGGGAAGAACAAACGTGCTCATATCTCGCGCGCTGATTTTTTCATTGCTCGGTCTGGCGCTGGCCGGTTGCTCCAGCGTGCAGAAATGGTCGAATGACGATCCGTTCGAGGGCTTCAACCGGAAAATGTTCTGGATCAACCAGAAGCTCGACCGCAACGCGGCACTGCCCGCTGCGGTGTTCTACAAGTCGAGCGTGCCGGACCCTCTGCGCGACGGCATCCACAATCTGCTTTCGAATGTCGGCATGCCGATCACCATCGCGAACGATGTGCTGCAGGGTGAATTCAACCGGGCGGGCAAGGCGACCGAGCGCTTCGGCGTGAACACGACTGTCGGCGTGCTTGGCGTCATGGACCCGGCGACGAAATGGGGACTCGCGCCGCAGCAGGAAGATTTCGGTCAGACGCTCGGCGTCTATGGTGTACCGCCAGGTCCCTATCTCGTGCTGCCGTTGATCGGTGCCGCGCTTCCGCGCGACGCGGTCGGCCGCATCTATGTCGATCACTTCTTCAGTCCGCTCAGCTATTTCGATTACAGCGGACGCTATTACGTCTCCCTCGGTGCGCGCGTGTTCTCCACCGTCGACGGCCGCGCACGGGTGATCGACGATCTCGAGGATATCGAGCGCAATTCGGTGGATTACTATGCCGCGATGCGTGACACCTATCTGAAGCGCCGCCAGGACCAGGTGGACAACAAGACGCCGCAGGACACAGCCGATCCACTGGCGAATTGATCGACTCGTGCGTTTCCTCTATCTGGAAAACGCATTTTGAGCAGATAAAGCCGGATTATGGCGTTCCTCGAGACGGTCGTCGCCCTGTGCTGCCGCCACGCGCGCGTGGTCGTGGCGGCATTCATTCTGGCTGCGCTGGGTGCGGGCCTTTACACCGCCCAGCACTTCAAGATGGACACCGACAGCGAGAAGCTGATCTCGCCAGATCTCGACTGGCGGAAGCGCGAGGCCCGGTTCGACAAGCTTTTCCCGCAGCAGAGCAATCTCATTCTTGTCGTCATCGACGGCGCGACGCCGGAGCTGGCGCAGCGCGCACAGTCGATGCTCGCGACGAAACTTGCAGGCGAGAAGAAGCTGTTTCCGATCGTGCGCCAGCCGGGTGGCGGGCCGTTCTTCCTTCAGAGCGGATTGCTGTTCTCCTCCGAAGCCGACGTGAAGAAAACGACGCAGCAGCTCATTTCAGCACAGCCGTTTCTCGCGGGTCTCGCCGCAGATCCGAGCCTGCGTGGCGTGATGGATAGTCTCTCCACGGCATTGATGGGCGTGCAGCACGGTCAAGCGACGCTCGACCAGCTCGACAAGCCAGTGAAGGCGTTTGCCGACACGCTGGGCAAAGTCGCCAACGGCGAGCGTGCTTATCTGTCCTGGTCGTCGCTGGTGACCGGCACGACCGATCCGTCACGGCTGCGCAGCTTTATTGAAGTGCAGCCTGCGCTCGATTTCGATGCGCTGTCGCCGGGCGCAGCAGCGAGCGACGCGATCCGCTCCGCCGCGCGCGATCTGGGGCTCAAGCCGGACAATGGCGTGCGCATCCGCCTGACCGGTCCTGTGCCGCTGGCGGATGAGGAGTTCGCAACCCTCGCCGAACGCGCCGATCTCATGGGCATCGTGATGATGCTCGCGGTCACGCTGACCCTGTGGCTTGCGGTACGCTCCTTCCGTATCATCGTCTGTATTCTGGTGACGCTGTTTACCGGCCTTGCGCTGACGATGGGCATCGGTCTCGCCGCCGTCGGCGTTTTCAACATCATTTCGATCGCGTTCGTGGCGTTGTTTGTCGGCCTTGGTGTCGATTTCGGAATCCAGTTCTGTGTGCGCTATCGCGCCGAGCGTCACGTCATGCGCGATCTCATGCCGGCGCTGGTGCGAGCCGGTCATGGTGTGGGCAAGCCGTTGGCGCTCGCCGCGCTGGCAACGGCGGCCGGCTTCTTTTCCTTCTTGCCGACGAAGTATGTGGGCGTGGCCGAACTCGGCCTGATTGCCGGCATAGGCATGATCGTGGCGTTTGTGCTGGCGATCACGATGTTGCCGGCGCTGATGATGCTCATCGCGCCGCATGGCGAAGCGGAAGAGGTCGGCTTCCGGTCGCTCGCGCCGGTGGACCGTTTCCTCGCCGACAAACGCCGTCTTGTTCTGATCGCAGCGACCGTCGTGGGACTCGCGTCGCTCGCCAGCATTCCATTCCTGCATTTCGATTTCGATCCGCTGCATCTGCGCAGTGCGAAAGTCGAATCCGTCTCTACCCTGTACGATCTGATGAAGGATCCGCAGACCTCGCCGAACACGATCGACGTGCTCGCGCCGTCCTTGGATCAGGCGGATGCTCTCGGCGCGCGGCTCTCGAAACTGCCGGAGGTCGGGCAGGTTCTGACGCTCAAGAGCTTCGTGCCCGACGACCAGCCGCCCAAGCTCGCGGCGATCCAGGACGCGTCCTTCCTCATGGACGCTGCGATCAATCCCTTCGTGACGAAGCCACCGCCGTCGGACGTCGAAGTGGTCGCGAGCTTCCGGAATACGGCGAAGGCGCTCCGCGATGCAGCCGCCACACAGCGCGGCGAACCCGCACAAGACGCGCTGAAGCTCGCCAATGTCCTCGACAGGCTCGCAGGCGCAGACTTTGCGACCCGGGCGCGGGCCCACGCCGCGTTGATCCCGGGCCTCGGTGCACTGCTCGATGAATTGCGCGCGGCATTGCAGGCGGCCCCTGTATCATTGCAGACGATGCCGCCCGATCTGGTGCATGACTGGGTGGCGCCGAACGGGATGGCGCGCGCGCAGGTCTTCCCGAAAGACACCAGCGGCAGCGATGAATCGCTGCGCAAATTCGGCGCCGCGGTGACGCGCGTGGTGCCCGATGCGACCGGCGCGCCGCTCTCCATCCGCCAATCCGGCGACACGATCATGGGCGCGTTCCTGCAGGCGGGGCTGTGGGCGTTCATCGCGATCACGATCCTGCTCGGGTTCGTGCTCGGCCGGATCTACGATCTGGTTCTGACGCTGGTCCCGTTGCTGCTCAGCGGGTTGCTCACGCTCGGCACCTGCGTGCTGATCGGGTTGCAGCTGAACTTTGCGAACGTCATTGCGCTACCACTGCTGCTCGGCATCGGCGTTGCGTTCGATATCTATTTCGTCGTTGCGTGGCGGGCAGGGGCACGAGATCTGCTGCAGTCCAGCCTGACACGCGCGGTGATCTTCAGCGCGCTGACAACGGCGTCTGGCTTTGGCACGCTGTGGCTGTCGAGCCATCCCGGCACCGCCAGCATGGGCGAGCTTTTGATGATCTCGCTGGCATGGACGCTGATAACGACGCTGTTCTTCCTGCCGGCGCTGCTGGGTCCGCCCCCGGCTACTTCATCAACCCGTCAGCCAGCGCATTGATCTTCTTGATCAGCGCCGGCGCGCCGCCGCTGGACAGAGTCGCGCCGAAATCGGAGCGGCGCGTCGCCAGTTCGCTGACGAAGCCGTTCAGATAAACGTCCACGATCTTCCACGTGCCACCGTTCGACTGGCGCATGCGATAATTGAACGGGATCGACTGGCCGCCGGTGACGAGCTTGCTCATCACGACCTTGTCGACGCCGCGCGTCTGCACCGCCGGATCGACCGTGAATTTCTCGCCGCTGAAATCGTCGAAGTTCTTGGCATAGTTCGCGATGGTCATGCGCTCGAACGCATTGATCAGCTCTTTCTGATCGCCCGCCGACAGCGTCGACCAGCTGGAGCCGACGACGAGGCTTGTCATCAGCGGCAGGTCATACGCCTGTTCGACGGCAGGCTTCAGTTTCTCGTAACGGCCGTTCAGCCCGAGCTGCTTGCCGTGCTTCATCGTGTCGAGCAGCGCATCGTAAAAGCTCTGGACCTGTGCCGCCGCCGGATCGGCATCGGCGGCCAGTGCGGGCGTTGCAATAGGTGCGAACAGAAGTGTCACAACCAGCGAAAGTGCCCCGAACAACGCGTTTTTCATCGGTCAGCCTCGTTATCGAAGAGAATATGGAAACATAACATTTGCGGCGGAATTTCGTTGCAACTCAGGTGTCGCGATCCAGCAGGAACATCGGCAACTCGCGGAGCGGGTTCGCCTCCGGCCCATAGCCCGCCAGCGTGTCTGCGGCGTGGCGCGCGAGTTTCTCGGCCTCGGCGCGCGCGCCTGCGATGCCGTAGATCGACACCAGTGTCGCCTTGCCCTGATCCTTGTCCTTGCCAACGGCCTTGCCGGTTTTCTCGGCGGTCGAGGTCACATCGAGCAGATCGTCGGTGATCTGGAAGACGAGGCCCATGCCGTGTGCGTAGTCACGCAGGCGTTTGCGGTCGTCGTCGCTCGCTTCGCCGAGGATCGGGCCTGCCTCGCAGGAGAATTCGAACAGCTGCCCCGTCTTCAGTCGTTGCAGCAGCTTGATCTCTTCCACGCCGAAGTCACTGACGGCGGCGCGCATGTCGATCATTTGTCCGCCGATCATGCCGTTGCTGCCCGACGCTTCTGCGAGGCGCGTGATCAGCTTCAATCGAACATCGGCGTTCGGATGGGTCGCGGCATCGGCGAGAATCTCGAACGCGATGGTGAGCAGCGCATCGCCGGCGAGCACCGCGGTCGCCTCATCGAAAGCCTTGTGCGTCGTCGGGCGCCCGCGGCGCAGATCGTCGTCATCCATGCAGGGAAGGTCGTCGTGCACCAGCGAATAGGTGTGCAGCGATTCGATGGACGCTGCTGCGCGTGCCGCGCGCTCCGGCGCCACGCCGAACATTGCGGCCGAATGCATCACCAGAAAGGGGCGCAACCGCTTGCCGCCCGCGAAGATCGCGTAGCGCATCGCCTCATGGATGCGCGCATGCAGGCCGTGCGGCTGGGGCAGCACTTTCTCGAGCACCGTCTCCACGGCCTTCGCCGATTCGGCCATCGCCGCGGTCAGGCCGCTATGTGGCGAAACTTTCGATTGCGCCTGTGAAATATCGTTCATGCCGTTTTGCTTAATCCCCGATGGCATAATACCCCTACTGTTTTCCAGTCTATCACAGGGGTTTTGTGCCTGATCGCGGACCCTCCACTATTGTTTGTTGCGTTGCAATAAAGCCATTGCGGCGCCGGGTGCGTTTCTAGAAAATGTGGGGTGAGGGAACAACAATTTCCGTCCTGGCCATTGGCCAATCCGGGCGGCCTTGGAGCCAGCAGCATGATGCGTGTCGTACTTGCCCAGCCGCGTGGTTTCTGCGCGGGCGTCGTGCGGGCCATCGACATCGTCGAGCGCGCGCTCGAGAAGTATGGCGAGCCCGTCTATGTCCGCCATGAGATCGTGCACAACAAGCATGTCGTCGACACGCTGAAGGGCAAGGGCGCGCGCTTCGTCGAAGAGCTCGATGAAGTGCCCGATGGCGCGGTGACGGTTTTCAGCGCGCATGGCGTTCCGCAGACGGTGGTGAACACGGCGAAGTCGCGCAACCTTCCGGTTCTGGACGCGACCTGCCCGCTGGTGTCGAAGGTGCACAATCAGGGCAAGCGCTACGTGACGCACGGCCGCCAGCTGATCCTCATCGGACATGCCGGCCACCCCGAGGTCGAAGGCACGATGGGCCAGGTTGGCGCGCCTGTGACGCTGGTGCAGTCCGACGCCGATGTCGATGCGCTGACGATTCCGGCGGACACGCCGGTCGCCTACATCACCCAGACGACGCTTTCGATCGACGACACCAAATCGATCATCGCGGCGTTGAAGCGGAAATTCTCCGACATCGTTGGCCCCGAGACGACCGACATCTGCTACGCGACACAAAATCGCCAGACTGCCGTGCGCGAATTGGCGAAGGTAGCGGATGTGATACTTGTGGTTGGCGCGAAGAATTCTTCCAACTCCAACCGCCTGGTCGAGATCGGGCGCGAAGTCGGCGTGCCATCTTATCTGATCGCGGACGGCAGCGAACTGAATCCGGACTGGGTGCGCGGCAAGACCTCCATCGGCCTGACCGCCGGCGCCTCGGCGCCGGAAGCACTGGTCGAGCACGTCATCGGCGCGCTTGCGAAGATCGCGCCGGTCGAAGTTTCGACTATGGACGGCAAGAAAGAGCATATCGAATTCCGGCTTCCGGCCGAGCTTAGGGATTGATCGAATGGGTATTCCGCTGAAGCAGGCCGCAAAGATCGGCTCCTACGTCGTCAAGCAGCACATCACCGGCGTGAAACGCTATCCGCTCGTGCTGATGCTCGAGCCGCTGTTCCGCTGCAACCTCGCCTGCGCCGGTTGCGGCAAGATCGATTATCCGGACGACATCCTGAATCAGCGCCTCTCTTATGACGAGTGCATGCAGGCCATCGATGAATGCGGCGCACCCGCGGTGTCAATTGCGGGCGGCGAGCCGCTGCTCCACCGCGAGATGCCGAAGATCGTCGAAGGCTTCCTCGCCAAGGACAAGTTCGTCATCCTCTGCACCAATGCGCTGCTGCTGTCGAAGAAGATCGACCAGTACAAGCCGCATCCGAATTTCACCTGGTCGATCCATCTCGATGGCGACAAGGCGATGCACGACCATTCGGTCTGCCTCGACGGCGTCTATGAGAAGGCCATCGACGCGATCAAGCTCGCAAAGTCGAAGGGCTTCCGCACCCAGATCAACTGCACGCTTTTCTCGAACGCCATTCCGGAGCGCGTCGCGCAGTTCTTCGACCTGATGATGGAGATGGGCCTCGACGGCATAACCATCTCGCCGGGCTACGCCTATGAGCGCGCGCCGGATCAGGAGAGCTTCCTCAACCGCGAGCGCACCAAGCGCCTGTTCCGCGATATCCTGTCTCGCGGCAATGGCGGCAAGAACTGGGAGTTCACCCAGTCCGCGCTGTTCCTTGATTTCCTCGCGGGCAATCAGACCTATGAATGTACGCCATGGTCGATGCCGCTGCGCTGCGTGTTCGGCTGGCAGAAGCCCTGCTATCTGCTCGGCGAAGGCTATGTGAAGACCTTCAAGGAGCTGATGGAAGACACCGACTGGGAAAAGTACGGCGTCGGCAAGTACGAGAAATGCCAGGACTGCATGGTCCATTGCGGCTTCGAAGGCACCGCCGTCATCGACTCGATCAAGCACCCGACAAAGCTGATCCCGCTCGCGATGCGCGGCGTGAAGACCGAAGGTCCGTTCGCTAAGGACATCGACACGTCCAAGCAGCGGCCGGCCGAATTCGTGTTCTCCAAGCACGTCGAGACGAAGCAGGCGGAAATCCACGCCGCTAAGGCTGCGCGCGCACAGGCGCAGCGGGTCGAAGCGGCGGAATAACGCGTTTACGGCCCTACGAGCGCCGGGCCCAGCGCATCGCGGCAACGCATAAGCGTTTTGAACGCCTTTTCCGACTCGCGGCTTGTGCGCATCAGCGCCGGAATTTGTGCCGGGTTTAACACGATCGATTTCAGCACGCGCCCAAGCGCGATGCCGCCATTGGGTTTCATTGCGGCCAGCGCCGCTGGCGGCAGCGCGTGATCGGCGCGGTCCGAGATCACGCGCAATGCCGCGAAGGGCAGGTTGCTCTCACGCGCGACCAGCGCAGCAATGTGCGACTCCATATCGACCGCGTCCGCGTTCGAAGATTCGAACAGAGCAGCTTTGACGTCTGCGCTGTCGGCAATGACGTTGCGGCCGAGGATCGCGCCGATGCGCGCATCGCGAACCGCACCTGCGAGCCGCCCGGTCCATTTTGCGTCGGTCTCGAAGGGTTCGGTCGCGGTGACGATGCGTTCTGCGATGACCGCGTCGCCGGCGTTCAGATCCGGCGACAGCGCGCCCGCGATCCCGATGCTGATGATGCCGCGCACATCCGGATTGAGCGCGCCCTGAATGCGCTGACGAAGTATCCCGCTGTTGCCTGCGATGACCGGAACGATCTGCGGTCCCGTGACTATCGCGGCCTCCCGCTTCAGCCCGACGACGGCAAGAACGGTCATACTTTTCCGCCCTCCCCTTGAGGGAGGGCCGACAATTTGCGAGCGCAGCGAACAAATTTCGGGGAGGGGTTCAGCTGCAATGCTCGTGCTTTACCCCTCCTCGAAAAATGCTTTGCATTTTTCGACCCTCCCTCAAGGGGAGGGTGGAAGTGGGCGCTACAGTCCATGCGCCACGCTGCGCGAGTTGCCGGCTTTGAGATTGCGGTAGCGCGCGACGGCCCAGAGTGGGAAGAACTTCGCGTAGCCGTGATAGCGCAGATAGAACACGCGCGGGAAACCGCCGCCGGTGTAGGTGTCTTCGGGCCAGAGCCCGTTCTGCTGCTGCGCGCCCTGCAGATAACGGATGCCGCGCGCGGTGGCGGGATGATCGACTTCGCCGGCCGCCATCAGACCCATCAGCGCCCATGCCGTCTGCGACGCGCACGACGCTGCGCGTTCGTAACCGGAATAATCGAGCTTGTAACTGTCGCAGCTTTCGCCCCAGCCGCCGTCTTCGTTCTGGATCGAGACGAGCCACTGCGCGGCGCGGCGGATCATCTGTTCATCCATCGGAAGGCCGACGGCGTTCAGTCCCGCGAGCGCCGACCAGGTGCCGTAGATGTAATTCACGCCCCAGCGGCCGAACCAGCTTCCGTCTTTCAGTTGCGAAGAGCGCAGGAAATCCACGCCTGCCTTCACATGCGGATCATCCTTGCCCGCGCCAAGCTGCATCAGAAATCCGATGCAGCGTCCCGTCACGTCGTCGGTCGGCGGATCGAGCAGTGCGCCGTGATCGGCGAAGGGAATGTTGTTCAGGTAGTAATAGACATTGTCGGCATCGAACGCGCCCCAGCCGCCGTTCTTGCTTTGCAGCCCCTCGACCCATTCGCGGCCGCGCGAAATCAGCTCGGCGTAACGCGCGCCATCGAAACGATGCAGCGCCATCGCCACCACCGCAGTGTCGTCGAGATCGGGGTAGTGGTTGTTCCAGTATTGAAACGCCCAACCGCCGGGGCGTACATTCGGCCGTTCCTCGGCCCAGTCGCCTTTGACGTCCAGCACCTGGCGGCCTTTCAGCCACTCAAGACCTTTGCTGATCTCGGCGTCGCACTCCTTCGCTTCCATCAGCGCGTGGCACATCAGCGCCGTGTCCCAGATCGGCGAGACGCAGGGTTGGCAATAGGCTTCTTCGTCCTTCACGACGAGCAGCTTTTCCACCGACAGCCGCGCGATGGCGCGATCCGGATGATCCGGCGCGTAGCCCATCGTGTCGTACATCATCACGCTGTTGGCCATCGCGGGATAGATCGCGCCGAGCCCGTCCTCGCCGTTCAACCGCTCGGTGGTCCACGATACGCATCGGTCGATCGCGCGCTGGCGCAATCCCTTTGGCCACAAAGGCTCGACACGCTTCAGCACCCAATCGAGCGCACCGAAGAAACCCGACCAGAACGCGCTCTGATGCGGCGCGCGTTTCGACGCCGCGGTGCCGCCCGGAACGAACAGTTCCGGCACATGGATGCCGCGGGGATTGCGCGCGACGGGTTTCTTTGCCGCCAGCACCAAGAGCGGCACGATCACCGTTCGCGCCCAATACGACATCTTCGACAGATGGATCGGGAACCAGCGCGGCAGAAGGATCAATTCCACCGGCACCGTCGGCACGTTCATCCACGACGTCTCGCCATAGAGCGCGAGCAGGATGCGCGTGAACACGTTGGCCTTCAGCGCGCCACCGCGCGACAGGATCGCGTCGCGCGCGCGCACCATGTGCGGCGCGTCGATGTCGTCGCCGATCATCTTCAGCGCAAAATACGCCTTTACCGTCGCGCTGATGTCGAGCGCGCCGCCATGATAGAGCGGCCAGCCGCCGTGATCGGCCTGGATGCGGCGCAGATAGACGCCGATCTTGCGCTCCAGCTCCAGGTTCGGCGTCTCCGCCAGATGATGGACCAGCAGCACATATTCCGACGGGATCGTGGCGTCGGCTTCGAGTTCGAACACCCAATGGCCGTCGTCGCGCTGACGGTCGAGCAGCGCCTTGGTCGCGCCGCGGATCGTCGCCTCGACGGCGGCCCAGTTGTTCTCTTCGATGCTGATCTGGTTCATCCCCGCCATTATACGGCGGCGCGGGCGAGCGCCAACTCCGCCGCTTTATGGCCCGACCTTACGGCACCTTCGATGGTTGCGGGCAGGCCGGTCGCGGTCCAGTCGCCGGCGAGGAGCAGGTTGGCCCATTGTGTCTTTGCGGACGCACGTTTGGCGGCCTGTTCCGGCGTCGCGGCGAAGGTCGCGCGGCGCTCCTTCACGATCTGCCATTCGGGCATCGGCGCGGTGATGCTCAGCGCGGTCGCGACATCCTTCCAGATCAGTGCGATCAGCGCGTCACGGTCCATATCGACCAGGCGATCGGCGCCGCTGATGGTGGTGGAGATGCGGTCGGGGAAGGAGAATATCCATTCCGCGGTGCCTCCGATGACGCCGAGCATCAAGGGTGCGTCTTTCGGCGCCGGCATCTTGAAATGCGCGTTGACGATGGAGCGGAATTCATCCGGTGCCTTGATCTGCGGCAGAAGTTCTTTCGCCACCCACGGCGGCACGGCGAGAATGACGGTGTCGTTGCTTGTCAGCGGAATCGTGTTGTCCGGAAATTCGAGCGCGACCGCTTGCGTGTCACCCATCACGATGCGGCGCAGGCGCTGTCCCAGTTGCACGCTGGTGCGCCGGTCGGCGAGATAACGCTGCGCCGGTTCGACGAATGCGGCGGCGAGTGTCGGATGCGCGATGCGTGGACGATAGGCGCGGCCGCCTTTCGCCAAGGTCTCGCGGATAATGGCGCCGGCGAGCGCAGCGGATGCAGTTTCCGGTTCTGTGTTCAGCGCGGCGAGCAGAAACGGCTTCATCAACCGCTCCCACAGCGGACCTTCACAACGGATGACATCGCAGATGCGCTTCGGCTCGCGCGCCCACATCAATCCGGCGAGACCGGCGTAATCGAAGAAGCCCGTATCCGGCACGCGGCGCGAATTCATCAGCGCCCAATACGGCACCGGCCCTTCGTTCGGCGTGATGGTCCAGTGCTTGCCGCTCTGCACATCGGCGAAATCGAACCGCGCTCTGTCCGGTCCCGCGAGGTGATAGCGCGCCTTGATGCGCAGCAGATAATCCATCGTCGCATGGTTGCCGGACAGCACAAGATGATTGCCGTTGTCGATCGTCTGGCCGAGGACGGGATCGACATAGGATCGGCAACGCCCACCCGCCTGCGGCGCGCCTTCGTAGACTTCGACGCGTGCGCCTTTTTCAGCGAGCGCCGTCGCACACGACAAACCGGCGAGCCCTGCACCGATCACATGAAAGCGCTTGCCGTTCATCCGAACAGCCCGTTGCGCAGGACCAGCATCGCGAGCTGAGATTTCGGCAGGCTCACGCGCGTGCGCGGCGCGTTCCAACCCTGCGCTTCCATTGCAGAGAGGATTGCCGCGTAAACCGCACCCATGAGGCGCGGCGCGCGCAGATTGCCCTTCGGCTTTCCGCGCATGACTTCATTGGCGATCTCGTAGTGCCGATGCGCCAGACGCGCACATTCCCGGCAGGCCGCATCGATGTGCGCATCCACGAGAATGGATTTCGGGTCCGTGATCTTCACGCCTGCGCTTTCGAGATGTTCGCGGGCGAGATAGAGGCGGCCGATCCCGGCGTCCTCGTCGAGATCGCGCAGGATGTTGGTGAGCTGCAAGGCGCGTCCCAGATGCTGGGCGAGTTTGAAGCCGGGACCTTCGTCCATCCCGAACACCTTGATCGACAGGCGGCCCACCGCGCTCGCCACCCGGTCGCAATAGAGATCGAGCATGATGAGGTCAGGCGCGACGATATCGGCGTGCACATCCATCTCCATGCCGTCGATAATGGCTAGGAAATCGTCCTTGTGCAGGCCGTAGCGCGAGACGGCGTCTTTCAGGAAGCCGCATTTCAACGGCACTCCACCGCTATAGAGGACATCGAGATCGCGCCGCCATTCGACGAGCCGCGCAAAGCGTTCCTCGCGCGTGCCGATGCCGTCGTCGGCGATGTCGTCGACCATGCGGCAGAAGGCATAGATCGCGAACATCGCCTCGCGCTCGGCGCGCGGCATCAGCTTCATCGCGGAATAGAACGAGCTGCCGCGCGCTTTCGCCTCGACGGCCTGGATTTCTTTGGCGGTCATGTGCGGCGGCGTCCCAAGAACCCTAAGAACGCCCGGAAGGCGAGCGGCATCAGTTCCAATTTGCGATGATGCACGCGCTCCGACAAGGGGTCGCGATGCTGAAGGCGGCGGTTGAGATCCTCCGCAAATGTTTGGATCATGCTGACCTCGAGCGCCAGACGGCGATCTTTGATCTGGCCGGCGAACGGTTTGGACTGCGCCAACAATCCACCGGTGCGTTTTGCGAGCGCCGCGATGACGCCGAGCAATTCCGGCGTCGCCTTGTCAAGGCCGAGCGCATCGGTGTCGGTGAACACATCCTGCGGAATGTAGACGCGGTTGAGCGAACGATAGTCCTTCCCGCAATCCTGCAGATGGTTGATCACCTGCAACGCGGCGCACAGCGCATCCGATAATGGCCATGTATCGCGCGACTCGCCGTGCACGTCGAGCACGAAACGTCCGACCGGCATTGCCGAATAGCGGCAATAATCCATCAGCTCGTCCCAGTTCGCATAGCGCAATTTGGTCACATCGCGGCGGAAGGCTTCGAGCAGCAGCATCGCGTGCTGTTCGCTCAAGTTGTGGTCCTTCAGCACGCGACGCAGCGCGAACGCCTCTGGCGCACTGTCGAGTTCGCCGAGCAGTGTGCGCTCCATCTCGTCGAGCAGGCGCAATTTTTCTTCCGGCGTCGCGGATTCATGATCCGACACGTCGTCGGCCGCGCGCGCGAAGCGGTAGAACGCCAGGATCGGTGCACGATGCGCGGGCTTGATCAACCACGACGCGACCGGGAAGTTCTCGTCCTTGTGGCCTTTGCCGGATGCAAGATCGGACGCGCTCATGCCTTCTCCATCGCCTGCGCGCGCCCCTTCCACATGCCGCCGCGTCCGCGCCAATGCTGGATCGCGGAGTCGAGCGTGAAGAGGCCATAGAGCAAACCGATAAGCGGCATCGCAAGCCCGATGATCGGCGAAAGCCGGTAGAACCGCAGCATTGGCGCAAACGCGATCACCATCGCCGCCCACGCCGCGATCCCCGCGATCTGCACCAGCCCATGCGCAAAGAACGCGACGAAGGGTGCCGCGACATAAACAACGATCATCCCGATCACTGTGCCCAGAAGCTGCAACGGCGAATAGCCAAGCTGCGCGTAGGCCGAGCGCGACACCATCTTGCGGATGTCACCGAAACTGTAGGGCCGCACGCTCACGCTTCGATCCGTCAGGCCGAGCCACACTGGCCCCTGCGCCTTCATCAGGCGCCCCATCGCGCAATCGTCGATGATCTCGCCTTTGATCGCGTCGATCCCGCCCGCGTTCTCCAGCGCTTCGCGTCTGATTAACATGCAGCCGCCTGCCGCAGCCGCGGTCCTGTTCTTCGGATCGTTCACCCACGCGAACGGATAGAGCATGTCGAAGAAGAACACGAAGGCGGGGATCAGGAGCCGTTCGGCGGTGTTGCCGCAATGCAGTTTCGCCATCAGCGTGGTGAGCGCGAGCTTTCCCGCATCCGCGCGCGCGACGAGCTTGGAGAGATTGTTGTTCGTATGCGCGATGTCAGCGTCTGTGAGCCAGAGATAGTCCGGCGCTCCCGCTGCTGTGACGCCTTGCTTGACTGCCCAGAGTTTTCCGGTCCAGCCGGCGGGACGTGGCGCGCCAGAGATCACAGTCAATCTGTCGCTGTTCAGGTCTCGCGCAATCTCCGCGGTCTCGTCGCTGCTTTGGTCATCGACAAGGATCACGCGGAATGAACCTTTGTAATCCTGCGCCACAACACTGCCGAGCGTGCGTGCGATAACGTCAGCCTCGTCACGTGCGGGAACGATGGCGACAACGCTGGGCCACATCTCGGGCAACGGCGCGTCGCGGTCGTCGCGTTCGCGCGTGACCCAGAACATGCCGCGTCCGAACAGCAGATAGAGCCACGCCAGAAGCGGGACGAAGCCGAGCAGCCAGATCATTTCAGATATCCGGCCTGTCTGAACCAGTCGAGCGCGTCTTTGATCGCTTCGTGGTAAGGACGCGCTTTATAGCCAAGCTCGCGTTCCGCCTTCGCGGACGAGAAGAACATGTGATACTTCGACATGTTCAATGCATCGACGGTGACGAACGGATCCTTGCCGGTGAGCGATGCGAACGCCTCCGCTGCATAGGCGAGCGGATAGAGCGGTCCGCGCGGCAGATTGATCCGCGGTGGCTTGCGGTTCGAAAGCTCGGCGATGACGGCGAGCATCTGTGCGAGCGTCGCGTCCTGTCCGCCGAGAATGTATCGCTCGCCGATCTTGCCCTTGTCCAGCGCGAGCAGATGGCCTTCGGCCACGTCATCGACATGCACAAGATTAAGGCCGGTATCGACATAGGCGGGCATGCGCCCCGTCGCGGCTTCGACCAGGATGCGGCCCGTCGGCGTCGGTTTCACGTCGCGCGGGCCTATCGGGGTCGATGGGCTCACGATGGTCGCGGGAAGATTGCGTTCGGCAATCATCGCCTCGACCAGTCGCTCGGCGACGACCTTGCTGCGCTTGTAGGCGCCGACGGCTGACTGTTCGCTGTGGCGTGAGTCTTCGCCGACGGATTGTCCGGCGATGGGCTTCAGGGTCGCGACACTGGAGGTGTAGACGATCTTCTCGACACCTTCGGCCAGCGCCGCGTTCATGACATTGCGCGTGCCCTCGCGGTTGTTGCGGACGATCTCTTCTGGATCGCGCGCCCAAAGGCGATAGTCCGCAGCGACGTGGAACAGATAGCGCGCGCCGTGCATCGCCGCGCGCATCGATGCGGCGTCCATCATGTCGCCTTCGACGGGTTCAGCATCGAGACCGGCGAGGTTGGTCTTCGGACTCGTCTTGCGCATCAGCACGCGGACACGGTAACCGCGTTCGGCGAGTTTGCGCGCAACGGCGGAGCCGACGAAGCCGGACGCGCCGGTGACGAGGACGGTGTCGCTCATGGCTTCGGCGCCGCGAGCGCGCGGCGTCCTTCCATGCCCTGCCACGCGAGCAGCACGGGAACGCCGATGACGATCTCGCGCGCGCGTTTCAGCAGCGATACGGCGAGACCCATCTCGGCGGGCAACCCGAACAGCGGCAGGAGTAGCGCATAGCCAGCTTCTTGCACGCCCAATGCGCCGGGCACGACGACGGCGGCACTGCGCAGTGCGCAAAGAATGCTTTCGATGGCGATGGCACCCGCGACATCGATGTTTCCACCGATCAGGCGGATGGCGAGCCAGAGGGCGATGCCGCTGGCGAGCCAGCCGACCAGATGCAGGAACGATGACGCGGCGAGACGCGCGGGGCTTTCATAAAGTGCTTCAAGTTCTCGGCCGAAAGCCTGTGTGTGTTGTTCCGCTGCGGGCAGCAGGCGCGTGGCCAACGATGTCGCGAGGCCGACACCGCGCCGCTGAAGCACAATGAAGGCAAGACTACCGACGATCACGAACGCGATGCCGGCAAGCGTCGCTGCTGGCAGTCCGCCTGCGTGGATGCCGAAGCGCGCGACAAAGATCGCGATGCCGATGGCGATGAACGCGATCTGCGCCATCATCTCGGTCGTGAGATCAACGGTCGTAGAGGCGAATGCGGCTGGCGTCGTAAGCCCGTTCAGTACCAGAGCACGCGCGCCGATCAGCATGCCGCCGAATTGCGAGAACGGGAGCACTTCTCCCGCGGAGTCGCGCACCATGCGGGACCAGATGAAAATCTGCGCGCGGCCGTTCGGCATGAGCGCGCTCCACGCAGCACCGAGCACGACGAACATCGCGAGGCCGAACGCAACGAGGATCGCGAAGCCGCTCCATCCGACCGAGGCGACCGCGCTGAGCACCGAGGCAAATCCGATGTGGAACACCAGCCACGCCGCCAAAGCGAGGCCGGCAAGCGCGGCGAGGATGACGCCGAGTTTCATCGCGGCTCAGTTCGGAATGAAGCGGCGAATCTGCCGGATCATGAACGGCACGAAGCGCGGACGCTTCAGTCGCTTGTCGTAAATGCCGAGACGGCGGTCGTTCTCGGCGAGGCACGTCTCCATCAGCTTGCCGACACTGATGCCGTCGCCGAGATGATCCGCGCCGTTGAGTGTGAAGTTGTTGTCCTGCTCGCCATTGCCGACGTCGTTCGCGATGCCGATGCGCTCCCATACCAGGAACGCCCACACGGCGAGGACCTTCGCTTCGAAATACGGCCTACGCCACCACGGCATGTTGCGGCGCCACCACGCGACCCAGTTCACGAAGAACAGGATGTGACGGCCTTCCTCATGCACGACGGGCTCGAAGGTGTCGACGAGCTCGGCGGGGAAGAAACCGGAGCGTTTCGCGGTCTCGAACAGGCCGAAGGCAAAGAACGAGTCGATGCACTCACTATAGCCGGTGACCATGAACGCCCATTCCGGATCGCGCGGGCGGTCGTACACGGGCTCCGGCGCGAGCTTGATGCCGTAGGCCTCGACGAGATTCGACAGCACGTGTCGATGACGGCGCTCTTCATAGCCGTTGAGCTCGACTGCTTTCTTCAGCAGCGAATCGGAAATCTCTTCGGCATAGGTGCACACATTCAGGCCCGCGCGGTTCTCGGTCTGCACCGCGATGTCCCAGATCGGCAGCGACGTGATGCGCGCGAGCTCGTCGGGCTTCAGCGCCGGCCAGTCGATAACGGCGGGCTTGTACGGATCGAAGGTGTCGAGCAGCGTGCGGCAGAACAGGATCTTGTGCGCCTCGCTGCCATAGCGGATCGGGCCGTTGCCGGGCGTCAGCCTCGCATCGACGGCGATATCGGGTAGAGGAAGGGCGGCGCTACTCACGGGAACTCCTATAGGGGCAGTTTAGCGCGTCATTGTGCGGCTGCGAAATCCGCAAAACCGCCGCACGTGACGCCGGAAGATTTAATCTTTTCAATAGTTTGAGCGTCGGTCAGGGCTGTCAGTTCCTCAGGATACCGATACCCCTTGGCCGAGCCGGGATAGGGCCCGGTTGCAGGGTGCATGTAGATCTCGCTCAGGCCATCGGGCAGGTTTTCGACAATTCCCTTTAGGCGATCTTTTGTCATCGCGCCTGACCAATGCAGACCGAAGACCTGATCCGGTACGGTCAGTCCTCCTTTTCGGAATTTTGTCTGCAACATTTTTGCAAACGGCGTGAGCAGCATTGCGCCAGTGCGCTGTGTATCCGGTTCGATTTTTTTTAGAACTGAGATCGGTTCGAGTGGAGCGCGGGCGCCGTTCAGCCCAAAGTGCTTTCCTATGGAAACGATCATCGAAGCTATTGTCGGGTGCAGGTGAAAATGCTTGTGCGCGTTCACATGGTCGAGTGGAAGTCCTGTTTCCGCGAATGCCTTAAATTGGGCGGTGATCTCCACCGCCAATTGCGCGCGTCCCGTTGGAGTGAAGAACATTGCCGCCCCGCTACGCGCCATGTTCGTCCGAAAGTCTCCGTTCTCATCGACAAGATGCGTTAGTTTGCATTTTCTTATCGTCGGTCGGCCGTCCACCAGCACCAGATGCAAACCCACGCGCAGCTTCGGCATCGTCTTCGCGCGCGCCACCGCATCGGCAGCGGCCGGCGCGCTCACCATCAAGCTCGCGGCGGTGAGGATGCCCTCGCGATGCGCGCGTTCGACCGCTTCGTTGACTTCCGTCGCGGCACCGAAATCGTCGGCGGTGATGATGAGTTGTTTCACCACCTACCCACCATGGCCGGGCTTGACCCGGCCACCCAGTAGGCGCGCGTCCGCGCGCCGCAAGAAGGAATCACGCGGAGTCGCGGAGGACGCGGAGAAGAAAGGAGAACTCCGCGAACTCCGCGTCTCCGCGTGCGACAACAATTTCATATCCCTCGCTAGCGCTCGCCTGCTGGGTGGCCGGGTCAAGCCCGGCCATGGTGAAGATTGGGAAGACGAGGCCAAACCCTACGCCGCGTGTTCTTTGCGCTCGCGCAGGAACTGGAAGAATTCGACGCCTTCGCGCAGGCGGCGCTTCATCATCTGGCTGGACGTCACCATTTCGCCGACGATCGAGGCGATCTTGCTCGGGCGGAAATAGAACTCCTTGTAGAAGCCTTCCAGCGAATTGAAGATCTCGCCGTGCGAGAGATGCGGATAGTGCAGCGGCGCGATCTGGATGCCGCTGTCGTCCACCAGCTCCGCGTTCGCGGCGTCGAGCCAGCCGTTCTTCACCGCCTGATCGAACAGGAACGTGCCGGGATAGGGGGCTGCCAGCGACACCTGGATCGTGTGCGGGTTGATGCGCTTGGCGAATTCGACGGTCTCGCGGATCGTCTCCTTGGATTCGCCGGGCAGGCCGAGAATGAAGGTGCCGTGGATCGCAATGCCGAGCTTATGGCAGTCCTTGGTGAACTGCTCGGCCACTTCGATGCGCATGCCCTTCTTGATGTTGTGCAGGATCTGCTGGTTGCCGGATTCGTAACCGACGAGGAGTAGGCGCAGGCCGCCGTCTTTCAGCTTCTTCAGCGAGTCATACGGCACATTGGCCTTGGCATTGCACGACCATGTCACGCCGAGCTTGCCCAGTTCCTTCGCGATCGCTTCGGCGCGCGGCAGGTTGTCGGTGAAGGTGTCGTCGTCGAAGAAGAATTCCCTGGTCTGCGGAAACGCCTTCATCGCCCATTTGATCTCTTCGATCACGTGCTCGACGGAACGCGTGCGATAGGTGTGTCCGCCGACCGTCTGCGGCCACAGGCAGAAGGTGCAACGCGATTTGCAGCCGCGGCCGGTATAGATCGAGATGTACGGGTGCTTCAGATAGCCGATGAAGTAATTCTCCATCACCAGATCACGCTTGTAGACCGGCGTGACGAAGGGAAGGCTGTCCATGTCGTGCAGGATCGGGCGGTCTTCGTTGTGCACGATGACGCCCTGATCGTTGCGGAACGAAAGGCCCTTGATCTTGCTCCAGTCGTTGCCGTCGGCCACTTCCTTGATGGTGAAGTCGAACTCGTTGCGCGCGACGAAGTCGATGGCCGCGCCGTTCTTGAGTGAGCCGTCGGCATCGACCGCGACCTTCGCGCCGATCAAACCGGCCTTCAGGTTCGGGTTCGCGGCCTTCAGGGCCTCGATCACCTTCACATCGGATTTGAACGACGGCACAGAGGTGTGCGCGACGACGAGATCGAAATCCTTCGCCTGTCCGACCACTTCGGCGAGCGAGGTCTTGTGCGGCGGCGCGTCGATCAGCTTGGAGTTCTCGACCAAAGCTGCCGGCTGTGCGAGCCAGGTCGGATACCAGAAGCTCTTGATCTCGCGCTTCGCCTGATAGCGCGAGCCCGCGCCGCCGTCGAAGCCGTCAAAAGAGGGAGCCTGCAGAAAAAGCGTACGCATTCGAAACGTCCTTATTGATGCGATAGCACGCCGTCGGGCGCGACCAGAAACCGTGAGCCGCGCCAGCGGATGTTTCCGCCGAACAGAGAGCCCAGAAATACGGCGAAAGAGAGTACGTCCCGCACGGGCAAGAGCCACGCAGGACCGGCGCTTGTACCAAGAACCCGGTCCATCCGCCATTTGACCGAAAGCCGCGCTAGAAGTGCAACACCAAGCACGGCGAGGCTTGTCCAGTGAACGCCGTTCAGCGCCATCGCGATGAGCGCGAGTGGCAGCGCATGCGTAACAATTGTTCCCAAATGGCCGCTGAAGTTCAGCAGGCGCACCGTGCGCGCCCAGCGCAGCTCATGATCGAACATCTCGCGGCCGGATTGTTCGGCGCAGGTGTGCGCCACCACGATCGGCGCCAGCGTCATGCTGTGCCCTTGCGTGCGCACCGCGCGGCCGATCTCATAATCGTCGGCAAGAAGATTGGAGAACGCCTGCATGCCGCCGATACGGCGCAGCAGATCCTTGCGCAACGCGATGGTCGAACCGAAGCAGGGCGAGGCGAGGCCCAGTGTCGTGCCGAACAGCGCGTTCGGAATGAACTGATAGTTGATGCCCATCGCCACGAAGCGCGACCAGGAATTGTTCAGCGGCGCACCGCTGTACACGCAGGTCACTGCGCCGCCGCCGGCTTCTTCCAGCGAAGCGGTGACGGCAGCCAGATAATTCTCCGCCACCTTGATGTCGCTGTCGCTCAGCACCAGCACGTCGTATTTTGCGCGCTCGACCAGATTGATAAGGTTCGAGACTTTGCGGTTCGTGCCGTAGAGCCGCGTGTCGATCACAAGTTCGATGTCGAGTGCTGAATATTGCCGCTTCAGTGACTCCACGATCTTGATCGCGGGATCGAGGGAGTCCTGTACGCCGAACACGATCTGCACCGGCGCCGCATAATTCTGACGGCAGAAACTTTCGAGGTTCTCGCGCAACCGCGGTTCATCGAGATGCAGCGGCTTTATCAGCGTCACCGGTGCGAATTTCGTCGGCACCATCTGGCGCGATGCCTTGAATCGACCGGCCAGGCACACCGCCGCCAAGGCATACATGGCGCTTATCAACGCCAATGCCGTTGCGGCCAGCCCCGCCCAGTGAATCAATGTGTGCATCGGTCCCCATCTGCCGCCCCTTCAGACGGCTGTTGGATTATCTCATCTAAGCGCCGGTCCTGCACCCGGCAACCCCGATATTCCTTTACGGATGAGCAAGGCGGTTGGTTTCTTCAGCAGGTGATAATTACCCGCAACGTTTTGAGGGGTTTAGGAAATTTCCGTCCGATCGTGATTTTATCAGCCTCCGCCTGCGTTTTTCAGGCGTTATGGTTGCACAGTAGGAACAATGCCCTTCCTGATTTGAGAGATAGGCCCCGTAATGAATGGTAAGAAAGCTTTTGTCCTGTTTGGCGCCACCGGCGATCTGGCGCGGATCATGGTGTTCCCTTCGCTCTATTTCCTCGATGCCGATGGGTTGCTGCCTGCGGACCTCGCCATTGTTGGCAGTGGTCGCACCGAGATGGCGGAAAGCGA
>Ga0335075_10003665_pt1 | contig 24284 bp, 22 predicted proteins | sample Lox_Sample_24_FD_206723 | JGI IMG/M metagenome (GOLD analysis project Ga0335075, IMG submission 206723) | Soil microbial communities from Loxahatchee National Wildlife Refuge, Florida, United States - Lox_Sample_2.4 | ecosystem: Environmental > Terrestrial > Soil > Wetlands | place: USA...
TTCCACGCGCCGTTGGCGTCCAGGCGCAGCGACGCCCGCGGCCCAGCCGCGGCGCGCGCGGCGGCCACCCGCCCGGCGTCGTCGCCGACGCCGACCTTCAGCTTCAAGCACGTGTAGCCCTCCTGCACGGCCGCCGCCGCCTGCTCGGCGACGCCGCGCCGGTCGAGCGCCGACAGCGTGGCGTTCACCGGCACGCTCGCCGCGGGCGCATCGCTGATCAGCGCTGCCACCGGCTTGCCCGCCCGGCGGCCCGCGCGGTCCCACAGGGCGAGGTCCACCGCGGCAAACGCCTCCGGCAGATCCTCCACCTGACGGCACGCGTCCACCAGCTGCGCGCCGTTCAGCTCGTGCCCGTCGGCCAGCACCGGCGCGTAGCGTTCGAGCGCCGCGCGCACCCGCGCGAGGCTCACCCCGTCGTAGGGCTCCAGCGGCGCGGCTTCGCCGTACCCGCACGCGCCGTCCTCGTCGGTGAGCTTCACCAGCAGCAGCTCGCGCTCGGTGAGCGCGCCGTAGGAGGTCTCGAGCGGCTGCGCGAGCGCCAGCGTGCGCTCCTGGAGCTCCAGCCTCATATGCCGCCGCTCGCCAGGATCGCCGCCGCGAACAGCAGGCAGAAGACCATCTGCAGCATGCCCGTCTGGGCGAGCGCGGCGTTGAGCGCCGGGCCGTCGGTGCGGGTGCGCACGACGCGCGCCAGGCGCACCGCCAGCGGGATCACCGCCCACGGCAACAACAGCCACGCGCTCATCGACCCGAACGCCCACGGCAGCGGCGCGGTCACGAAGGCCACCGCCAGCATCGCCGAGTACAGCGTGCGCGTGCGCGCACGCCCGAGGCGCACGGCCAGCGTGCGCTTGCCCGCCCGCCGGTCGGTGTCGAGGTCGCGGACGTTGTTCACGACCAGGATCGCGCTCGCCAGCAGGCCGACCGGCACGGCGCACACGAACGCCTGCCACGGCAGGCGCTGCACCTGCACGAAGTAGGAGCCCGCCACCGCCACCACGCCAAAGAACAGGAACACGAACACCTCGCCCAGGCCCTCGTAGCCGTAGGGTCGCGGCCCGCCTGTGTAAAGCACGCCCGCGAGGATCGAAGCCGCCCCCACCGCCAACAGCTCGGGGCCGGCGACCGCCACCAGGTAGGCGCCGCATGCGACTGCCAGGCCGAAGGTCACGTACGTGGCCAGCAACACCTGGCTCGGCGGCACGAGCCCGCCGGCGGTCACGCGCACCGGGCCGAGCCGGTCCTCCGTGTCCGCCCCGCGGCGCGCGTCGGAGTAGTCGTTCGACAGGTTGGTGCCCACCTGGATGAACACCGCACCGAGCAGCGCCGCCACGAACGCCAGCGGGTGGAAGTGCCCGGCGCCGAGCGCCAGCGACGTGCCCACCAGCACCGGCGCGACCGCGGCGGGCAGCGTACGCACGCGCGCGGCCATCACCCAGATGTGCACCGCGTTCGCCGAGGGCAGGGGGCTCACCGCCGGGGCTCGGGCTACGGCCGCTTGGGGAAGCGCGCGAAGTCGGGCTTGCGCTTCTCCCGGTAGGCGTCGCGGCCCTCCTGTGCCTCCTCGCTGCCGTAGAACAGCAGGTTTGCATCGTGCGCCAGCTGCTGGATTCCCGCCAGCCCGTCTTCGGCCGCGTTGAAGCTCGCCTTCAGCAGCCGCAGCGAAAACGGGGACAGCGCGAGCATCTCCCGGCACCACGCGACCGTCTCCTCCTCCAGGCGCTCCAGCGGCACCACGGCGTTCACCATCCCCATCTGCAACGCCTCCTCGGCCGAGTATTGCCGGCAGAGGAACCAGATCTCCTTGGCCTTCTTCGGCCCCACCAGGTTCGCCAAAAGGCCCGCGCCGAAGCCGCCGTCGAAGGAGCCCACCTTCGGCCCTACCTGGCCGAAGCGCGCGTTGTCCGCCGCGATCGTCAGGTCGCACACCAGGTGCAGCACGTGCCCGCCGCCGATCGCGTAGCCGGCGACCATCGCCACCACCGGCTTGGGCAGGCGGCGCATCTGGATGTGCAGGTCGGTCACGTGGAAGCGCCCGACACCTTGGCGCGTGGCCGGCGAGTCGATGCCCTCGTCGTTCATGTAGCCGCTGTCGCCGCGTACGCGCTGGTCGCCGCCGGAGCAGAACGCGTCGGGGCCCTCGCCCGTGAGGATGATCACGCCGATCTCCGTGTCCTCGCGCGCGTCCTCGAGCGCCTTGGAGATCTCGATGATCGTGCGCGGGCGAAACGCGTTGCGGACCTCCGGGCGCGCGATCGTGATCTTCGCGATGCCAGATATAGACCCGCCCTCCCCAACCGACTTCTCGTAGCGGATGTCAGTGAAGCCCTGCTCGGCAGCCGCGGATGCGGGCGTCCAGGTTGTGCTCATCGCGCGAAGGCTATCTTTCCGGGACCAGAACGGCGGCCGGCTTCGCTCGGCACGAGGCCGGTACGGACGCCCGGTTTGCCCCGGATGCGAACATGAGCAGCTGTGGCGTCCCAGCCCTCCAACGAAGCGGTCAATCGTGCGGGCCGGCTGATTGCTGCGCTGCTTCTCGAGTTCCAGCAGAGCAACTTTGAAGAGATGGCCCGGTTGGAAACAGTGTATGGCGATGACGGTGTGGAAGGCGCCTTCGAGCTGATCGACTGGTGGCGCAGCCGGGCGCTTCTCCCGGACCAGTCGGCGGTGTACGAGGTCGCCAAACACCTCCGCCGCAACTGGGATGTCACACGCACCCGCGATTACGCGGCCGAACCGAAGGAATCGGGGTATCGCGCCGTGCATCTGATCGTCAAGCGGAAAGGACGCCTCATCGAGGTACAGCTCAGGACCCCGCTACAGGATGCGTGGGCCAACCAGGTCGAGGAGGATTCCCGCAGGGTGGGGAGGAACTTCAAGGGCGGGCAGGGACAGCAGGAGGTCCACTCCTACTATGCTGTCGTCTCCGAACTCCTCGCGCTCAGGGAAGACGGGCAGGAGCCCGATGAAGGTCTGAGGCAGCGGCTGCTGGACAGCTACGAGGCGGCACAACCGTTTCTGACGAACGACTCAGGAGGTAGACGATGAGCACAGACATCCAACACTTCCTCGTGGTCTACGACATCGCCGGCCGTGATGCACATGTTGACCGTTACGGCCAGGACTACGACACGGCGATCGATGCCTACGCCAAGGCCGAGCAGCTCTACCGTGGCCGCGACGACGTCGAGGTCGTGCTCCTGAGTGCTGACTCCATCGACACGATCAAGAAGACGCACTCCAGCTACTTCAATACGCGCGAGCAGGGCTTCGAGCGGTTCTTTGACTTGGGAGATCTGGTCGCATCTCTCCGCGACTAGGTGTCGCCAACGCCGGCCTCAAGCGCGCCCAGTTCGGCGCCCGCGCCAGATGGACGAGGGCATGGAGTGCGAGCGGCGTCGGGGTGCACTGAGGCGATCGTAGGCGCACCGATGCCTGGGAACATGAGCGCCGCTCGCGCTGACGGAGCAGCCTACTCGGCGGCGTGCAACCCGCAGGTTCATGATCCGCTGCCGACAGTCTGAGGACGCTCGTCTGCATCACCTTGTGCATGAGACCAGTCCCCGCAACAAGGGGCGCGAAGGCTAGCCTGTGCGTCATGGAGGTCGAGCCTTGGCTGGCGCGCGCCGCCGCGGCGCGGCCCGAGCACACGGCCCTGCGGACGCCCCAGGGCGACTGGTCCTACGCCGAGCTGCATACCGCCGCCCGCGCCGGCGCGCACGCGCTCGCCGCCCGCGGCGCCGGCCGGGGCGTGCGTGTGGCGATCGCGCTGCCCGCCGGCCGTGAGTTCGCGCAGGCGCTGCACGCGTGCCTTTTGCTCGGCGCGGTCGCCGTGCCCGTCGACCTGCGTCTCTCCGACGCCGAGCGCGCGCCGATCCTCGACGCGGCCGCCGTGCACGTGCAGGACCCGCTCACGGACGCGCCGGACACGTCCGTGAACGCCCCGATGCGCGCGACCCACGACCTCGACGCGGTGGCCGTGGTCATCCACACCTCCGGCACCACCGCAGCGCCGCGCGCGGTTGAGCTGACGTACGCCAACATCCTGTGGAGCGCGCTCGGCTCCGCCGTCGCGCTGGGCCTTGACCCGCAGGAGCGCTGGCTGTGCGCGCTGCCGCTCTCGCACGTGGGCGGCCTCTCAATCCTGTTGCGCTCGGCGATCTACACGACCACCGCGATCGTGCACGAGCGCTTTGAGACCGAGCGCGTGCTGGGCGCCCTGCAGGCGGGCGAGGCGACGCTCGTGAGCCTCGTCGCGACGACGCTCGCGCGCCTGCTGGACGCCGGGCTGGAGCATCCACCGGCGCTGCGCTGCGCGCTCACCGGCGGCGGCCCCGTCCCTGCCGCGCTGCTGGCCCGCGCGCACGCGGCGGGCGTGCCGGTGAGCCTCACGTACGGCCTCACGGAGGCCTGCTCGCAGGTGACGACCACGCCTGTCGCTGAGATCACCGACAGCACCGGCGCGCCGCTCGCGGCGAGCGCAGGCCCACCGCTGTTTTGCACCCGCGTGCGCATCGCCCCGGACGGCGAGGTCCTGGTGGGCGGCCCGACGGTGGCGCCGCGGGCGATCGGCGCGGATGGATGGCTGCGCACCGGCGACGTAGGGGAAGTGGACGAGCGTGGCCGTCTGCGCATCAGCGCCCGCAAGGCGGACACGATCGTGAGCGGTGGCGAGAACGTCGCGCCGGCTGAGGTGGAGGCGGTGTTGGAAGCGCACCCGCAGGTGCTGGAAGCGGGGGTGGTCGGCCGTCCCGACGCGCAGTGGGGCGAGGCGGTGACCGCGTGGGTGGTCGCGAGGCCGGGCGTGGAGCTCGACTTCCAGGACCTGATCGCGCACTGTGCGCGCGAGCTCGCGCCGCACAAGCGGCCGAAGGACTACAAGCTCAGCGACGAATCGCTGCCGCGCACCGCCTCTGGCAAGCTGCTGCGCCGGGAGCTGCACTGAGATCATGAGCTTCGACGCCAACGCCCACCGCCAGGCGAGCCTCGAGAGCTGGGAAGAGGCTGCCGCCGGCTGGCAGCGCCAACAGGAGAAGCTGCGGGTGTTCGCGGCGCCGGTGTCGCACTGGCTGATCGACGCGATTTCGCCCCAGCCGGGGCAGCGTGTGCTGGACCTGGCGGCCGGGCTGGGTGAGACGGGGATGCTCGTCGCCGAGCTCGTCGCGCCGCTCGGCGGGGTGATCGTCTCCGACCAGGCCGAGGCGATGCTCGCGGGCGCACGCGCGCGAGCGCAGGAGCTCGGCCTGGCAAACGTCGAGTTCCAGGTGCTGAACGCCGAATGGATCGACCTGCCGCTCGCCAGCGTCGACGCGGTGGTGTGCCGCTGGGCCTACATGCTGATGGCCGACCCGGCCGCCGCGCTGGCGGAGACGCGCCGCGTGCTGCGCCCCGGCGGACGTGTCGCGCTGGCCGTGTGGGATGCGATCGCGCACAACCCGTGGGCGCTGCTGCCCGCGCAGGAGCTGATCGAGCGCGGGAACGGAGGCGGCGCGAGCGCGACGGGAGCTGGCGCGGGTGAGCCCGGAGCTGGCGTGGGCGAGGTCCGAGCTGACGCGGGCGCACCCGCCGGCCAGCAGCCGGGGCCGTTTGCGCTCGGCGACGCCGAGAAGCTCGCTGAGCTGCTCGAGCAGGCGGGCTTTGTGGACGTGCGCGTCGAGGCGCTCGACCTCGTGCGCCGCCAGCGCAGCTTCGCGGAGCTGTGGGAGACCACGCTCGATCTCTCGCGCAGCTTCCACGACGCCGTGATGTCGCGTCCGCCGCAGGAGATCGCCGCGATCGAGGCGTCACTGGCGGCCCGCTTCGCCCCGTACACCGCCGCCGACGGGACGCTCGAGATACCGGCGCGTACGCTGCTGGCGACCGCGGAGGCGTGAGCGCCACCTTCGCCGGCGGCGGCTGCGCATCGGCCGCGCGCAGGCGCGCCCCAACCGCCTGCGCGCTCGCGCTGAGATAGCCTGCGGGCAATGATCTACGACGATGAAGCAGACCTCAGCCTCCTCGACGGCAAGACCGTCGCCATCATCGGCTACGGCTCACAGGGCCACGCCCACGCGCTCAACCTGAAGGACTCGGGCGTTGACGTGGTCGTGGGGCTGCGCGAGGACTCCCCGTCGGTGGCGCAGGCGCGTGAGCAGGGCCTGGAGGTGCTGTCGGTGGTCGAGGCGGCCAGTCGCGGCGACTTGGTGATGATCTTGCTCCCGGACGAGCGCCACCACGACGTGTGGGAGGCGGAGATCCGCGACGGCATCGCGCCGGGCAACATGATCCTGTTCGGCCACGGATTCTCGATCCACTACAAGGAGATCGAGCCGCCGGCGGGCGTGGACGTGGCGATGGTGGCGCCCAAGGGTCCTGGGCACTTGGTGCGTCGTCAGTTCACCGAAGGCAGCGGCGTGCCGGGCCTGGTGGCGGTCGAGCAGGACGCCACCGGCAATGCGCGCGCGCTGGCGCTGGCGTACGCGAAGGGCATCGGCTGCACGCGCGGCGGGGTGATCGAGACGACGTTCAAGGACGAGACGGAGACCGATCTGTTTGGCGAGCAGGCGGTGCTGTGCGGCGGCGCCTCAGAGCTCGTGCAGGCCGGCTTTGAGACGCTGGTGAACGCGGGCTATGACCCGGAGATGGCGTACTTCGAGTGCTTGCACGAGCTGAAGCTGATCGCGGACCTGATGTACGAGAAGGGCCTCGCGGGCATGCGCTACTCGATCTCCAACACGGCGGAGTACGGCGACTACACGCGCGGCAAGCGCGTGATTACCGAGGAAACGCGCGCGAACATGCGCAAGATCCTGCAGGAGATCCAGGCTGGCGACTTCGCGCGTGAGTGGATCGCGGAGAACCGCGCCGGTCAGGAGAACTTCAAGCGCATGCGCGCGGAACAGGCCGACACGCAGGTCGAGCACGTGGGCCAGGAGCTGCGCTCGCACATGGACTGGATCAAGCCCGCCTTCTGAGTCACCGATCGAGCTGCCCGACCCGTGCTGGCCTACGTCTTCTGGCATCGTCCACGTGCGGATGTGGAGCGCGAGGGCTATGAGCGCGCGCAGCTGGCCTTCCACCGCTCGCTGAGTCACTCGCGCCCGCAGGGCATGCGCTGCTCGGCGATGTTCAAGCTCGACGAGACGCCGTGGCCGGTGCACGCTGACGCAGCCGGCGAGGCTGCTGACGTGGCCGTTGATGACTTTTATGAGGACTGGTACGTGCTGGAGGATTTCACGGCGCTTGGCGTCCTGAACGAGGCTGCGGTGGGGCACGGCCATCGCAGCGCACACGACGACGCTGCACGACGCTTCGGCGCGGGCGCGGGCGCGCTGTACGCGCTGATCGAGGGCGGGCGCAGCGAGGGCGAGCCGCTGGCGCCGCTCGGGGAGGCCAACGTCGCGATCTGGGTGGCGCGGCCGATCGGCGCGCAGCGCCGCGCGCTGGAGGATCTGCTGGGCGACGGCATGGACCCGCGGCACGCGAGCCTGTGGCGGCGCCAGCTCGTGCTCGGCCCCGCGCCGGAGTTCTGCCTGCTCTTGCACGAGCAGTCCGTGTCCGACCAGCCGGCGGGTGTCGCGCACACGCGTCTGCCGGCGGGCTGGAGCGCGACGGTGATCCGCAGGCAGGCGCTCTGGCATGGCTGAGGCGTGCCACCTCCGATGACGACGCGGGGACAGCTGAGGCGTGCTGAGGCGTGCCACCTCCGATGACGACGCGGCGACGGCTGAGGCGTACGGCGAGCTCACCGGCGCCGGACGTTCGCTACACTCGCGCTTCACGTCGCGACTGGCGCTCAGGTGGAATCGACCACCGGGAAGCGACGAGGCAGGACCGCCGCGCGCCTGGGCAACCTCCGAATACGACACCCCGCGGAGTTCTACAGCGAGGAGCCCGAATGCCTTCGAGCACCACCGAGCAGGAAACACAACTGGTCATCCCCGACGAGCTGAAGCCGGCGGACGGGCGCTTCGGCTGCGGGCCGTCGAAGGTGCGCCCGCAGGCGCTCGCCGATCTGGTCGGCGAGGGGGCGGCGGTGATGGGGACCTCGCACCGCCAGCAGCCCGTGAAGGCGCTCGTGGGGGAGATCCGCGCGGGGCTGCGCGAGCTGTTCGCCGCCCCCGACGGCTATGAGGTGGCGCTCGGCAACGGCGGTGCGACCGCCTTCTGGGATGCGGCGGCGTTCGGGCTCGTGCGCGAGCGCGCCGCGCACCTCAGCTTCGGGGAGTTCTCGCAGAAGTTCGCCACGGTCACGCAGGGCGCGCCGTTCCTCGCGGACTCGGATGTCGTCAAGGCCGACCCCGGCGATGCGCCCGACCCGGCGGCGCTCGCCGCGTTTGTGGACGCGGGCGCGGATGTGCTCGCGTGGGCGCACAACGAGACCTCGACCGGGGTGATGGCGCCGGTCGTGCGGCCCGCGGGCAGCGCCGGCAAAGCGCTCGTGGCGATCGACGCCACCTCCGGCGCCGGCGGGCTGCCTGTCGAGCTCGCTGAGGTCGATGCTTACTACTTCGCGCCGCAGAAGAACTTCGCCGCCGACGGCGGGCTGTGGCTGGCGCTGCTCAGCCCGGCAGCCCAGGAGCGGATCACCGAGGTTCACGCCGCCGGGCGCTGGATGCCGGAGTTCCTGTCGCTGAACACCGCGCTGGAGAACTCGCTCAAAGACCAGACGTACAACACTCCGGCCGTCGCCACGCTGTTTCTGCTCAAAGACCAGATCGGCTGGATGCTCGAGAACGGCGGCCTGCCGTGGTGCGTGGCGCGCTGCCGCGCGTCCTCCGATCACCTCTACGCGTGGGCCGAGCGCACCCCGTACACGACGCCGTTCGTCGCCGATCCCGCCAAGCGCTCGCTGGTGGTGGGCACGATCGACTTCGACGAGGAGATCGACGCCGCCGCGGTCGCCAAGACGCTGCGCGCGAATGGCATCGTGGACGTCGAGCCCTACCGCAAGCTCGGGCGCAACCAGCTGCGCGTCGGCATGTTCCCCGCGGTGGAGACCGCCGACGTGCAGGCGCTCACGGCGTGTGTCGAGTGGGTCATCGAGCGGAGCGCCGGGGCGTCGTGAACGCACGGGCGAAGGTGCTGGTGAAGGAGAAGATCGGCGACTCTGGCGTGGCGCTGCTGCGCGAGCACTTCGATGTGGACCTCGGCCTCGACTGGAGCGATGAGGAGCTGGCTGAGCGCATCGGCGAATACGACGGCATCGTGATCCGCTCGGCGACCAAGATGACCGCCGAGCTGATCGCGCGCGCCGGGCGGCTGAAGGCGATCGGCCGCGCGGGCGTGGGCGTCGACAACGTCGACGTGCCCGCTGCCACCCAGCGGGGGATCGTGGTGGCCAACGCGCCCGAGTCGAACGTGGTGACAGCGGCGGAGCACACGATGGCGCTGCTGCTGGCGCTCGCCCGCAACGTCTCGCCCGCGCACCAGTCGCTGCTGGAAGGCAAATGGGATCGCTCGAAATACTCGGGCGTGGAGCTGTACGAGAAGACGCTCGGGATCGTCGGCTTCGGGCGCATCGGCCAGCTGGTGGCCCAGCGCGCGCACGGCTTTGGCATGCGGGTGATCGCGTTCGACCCGTTCGTGAGCGCCGAGCGCTACCGCGATCTGGGCGTCGAGAAGGCCGACAGCCCGGACGACATCTACGCGGTCGCCGACTTCATCACCATCCACCTGCCGAAGACGCCGGACACCGAAGGCTTCCTCGACGCGGCCGCGTTCGCGAAGATGCGCAAGGGCGCGCGCGTGCTGAACGTCGCGCGCGGTGGCCTGGTGGACGAAGCGGCGCTCAAAGACGCGCTCGACTCCGGCCAGCTGGCGGGCGCTGCGCTCGACGTGTTCCCCAGCGAGCCGATGACCGAGAACCCGCTGTTCGCGTACGCCAACGTGTTGGTCACCCCACACCTGGGCGCGTCCACCGCGGAGGCGACAGACCGCGCGGGCTACCAGAGCGCCGAGCAGGTCGTGGCGGCGCTCAGCGGCGGCGTGGTCTCCACCGCCGTCAACATCCCGGCGATCGGTGCCGAGGACATGGAGGTGCTGGGGCCGTTCCTGCCGCTGGCCACAAAACTCGGGCGCCTGGCGATGGCGCTCGCCGAGGGCAGCTCCGTGGAGCGCATCGAGGCCGCGTTTCTCGGGCGCATCGCCGAGTTCGACACGCGGCTGCTCGGCCTCGCGGTGATCGTCGGCGCGCTGCAGGGTCGCACCGAGGAGCAGGTCAACCTCGTGAACGCCCCGACGATGGCTCAGCAGCGCGGGATCGTGTTCGAGGAGAAGGCGGTGTCCGAGGCGGAGGACTTCAACGAGCTGATCCGCGTGACCGTGATCGCCGGCGGTGAGCGCGTCGCGGTCGCCGGCACGGGCATGGGCGCCAATCAGGCGCCGCACCTCGTGGAGGTGCAGGGCCGGCGCCTGACGATCGAGCTCGCGCCCTACGTGACCGTGTTCCGCTACGAGGACCTGCCGGGCATGATCGGCCGCGTGGGCACGATCTTCGGCGCGCACGGCATCAACATCTCCTCCGCGGCCGTTGGTCACACGCCCGACGGGCACACCGGCGACGACGGCCAGCGACTGGCCGCGATGGTGGTCACCACCGATGCGCCCGTGGCGCAGGAGGTCGTGCAGGAGATCGTCGCCTCCGAGGGCTTCCAGCAGGGCTGGTCGGTCGACCTCAGCTGATGAAGGCGGTCGTTATCACCAAGCACGGCGGGCCGGGCGTGCTGCAGGTGCAGGAGCGCCCGGACCCGGAGCTCGGTCCTGATGAGGTGCGGATCGACGTCGCCGCCGCGGGCATCAACTTCGCCGACGTGATGGCGCGCATGGGGCTCTACCCGGATGCCCCGAAGACGCCGTGCGTGGTCGGCTATGAGGTCGCCGGCACGGTTCTCGACGCTGGTCCCGACTCGCCGCTCACCCCCGGCCAGCGCGTGCTTGCGGGCACCAAGTTCGGCGGCTACGCCTCCCAGGTGGTGGTGCCGGCCGGCGACGTGGTGGCGCTCCCGGACGCCCTGAGCTTCGAGCAGGGGGCGGCGATTCCGGTCAACTACGCGACCGCGTGGGCGGCGCTCGTCGGCTACGGCAACCTGCAGCCCGGCGAGCGCGTGCTCGTGCACTCCGCGGGCGGCGGCGTGGGCATCGCCGCCACGCAGATCGCCAAGGCGCACGGCGCGGAGGTGTACGGGACGGCCTCGCCCGCCAAGCACGCGCGCATCGCCGAGCTCGGCGTGGACCATCCGCTCGACTACACCAAGCCCGGCTGGGAGCGGGGCCTGCCGCAGCTCGACGTGGTCCTCGACGCGATCGGCGGCGCGAGCTTCCGCCGCAGCTACTCGCTGCTGCGGCCCGGCGGCCGGCTCGTCGCGTACGGCGCCTCCGCGCTCGTCTCAGGACAGAGACGCAACCTGCTGGGCGCGCTGCGGGTGGTGGTGCGGATGCCGCGCTTCAACCTGATCAAGCAGATGTCCGCGTCGAAGGCTGTGATCGGCTTGAACATGCTCAGCCTGTGGCAGGATCGCGGCACGCTGCGCCCGTGGATCGAGCCGCTGCAGGCGATGCTCGACGACGGCACCATCAAACCGGTCGTCGCTGGTGCGTTCGGCTTCGCGCAGGCCGGGGAGGCGCAGACGATGATCACCGAGCGGCGCAACGTCGGCAAGGTCGTTCTGGTTCCATGAGCGCCCGCCGGGTGCTACCCTCCGTCGAGATGTCGTTTCACATCTCGCTTCTCTCTCTTCTTCAGCTCCCCCCTCGGGGGGAATAGTGCGTGGCGGCCGCCAGCCGCATACCCAAGAGAGAGGAACAACAAGCGAGATACAGAAGGAGCACTGAAACGGCATGAGCACCAACGACGCACGTAACGACGCGAACCGCGTCAAGATCTTCGACACGACGCTGCGCGACGGCGAGCAGTCGCCGGGCATCTCCTTGAACAGGCAGGAAAAGCTGGAGATCGCCCACCAGCTGGCGCGCCTGGGCGTGGATGTGATCGAGGCCGGCTTCCCGATCACCTCGCCGGGGGACTTCGAGTCCGTGCAGGCGATCGCCCGCGAGATCGAAGGACCCGTGATCTGCGGGCTGGCGCGCACGAGCGCGCAGGACATCGAGGCGGCGTGGCAGGCGGTGAAGGACGCAGCGCGCCCGCGCATTCACACGTTCATCGCCACCAGTGACATTCACATTGAGCGCAAGCTACAGACCACGCGCGAGGATGTGAAGGGCCAGGTGCGCGCGGCGGTGGCGCAGGCGCGCGAGCACACCGAGGACGTGGAGTTCTCGCCCGAGGACGGCTCGCGCTCGGACGTGCAGTACATGGCGGAGGTGATTCAGATCGCGCTGGACGAGGGCGCCACCACGATCAACGTGCCGGACACCGTCGGCTACACGATGCCCGGCGAGTACAAGGCGATGTTCGAAGAGCTCTACCGCCTGGTGCCGGACCTGCGCGCGGTGACCGTGTCCGTTCACTGTCACAACGACCTGGGGCTGGCGGTCGCCAACTCGCTGGCCGGCCTGGAAGCGGGCTGTCGCCAGGTGGAGTGTGCGGTCAACGGCATCGGCGAGCGCGCGGGCAACGCCTCGCTGGAGGAGGTCGTGATGCTGCTGCACACGCGCGCGCCGAGCCTGGGGCTGTGGACCGGCGTGGAGACGACCGAGATCGCCCGCACCAGTCGCCTGGTCTCGCGCCTAACGGGCTACCAGGTGCAGCCGAACAAGGCGATCGTCGGGCGCAACGCGTTCGCGCACGAGGCGGGCATCCACCAGGACGGCGTGCTGAAGGAGCGCACCACCTACGAGATCATGGACGCCACCACCGTCGGCCTGCGCTCCAACTCCATCGTGCTCGGCAAGCACTCGGGGCGACACGCCTTGAGCAAAGCCCTGCAGGAGATGGGCTTCGAACTCGACGGCGCCGCGCTCAACACCGCGTTCAAGCGCTTCAAGGAGATCGCCGACCGCAAGAAGCAGGTAACCGCGATGGACCTGGAGGCGCTCGTCACCGACGAGCTGCGCGAGGAGGTCCCCGGCTACGCGCTCGAGTCCTTCGAGGTCGACGCCTCCTCCCTGCGCCCGCCGCACGCGCGCGTCGCCGTCAGCCTGCCCGACGGTTCCTCCGCAACAGGTTCGTTCACCGGCGATGGTCCCATCGACGCGGTCTTTCAGGCGATCAACGCCGCCACCGGCGTCGCGCCGATCCTCAGCGACTTCACCATCGGCGCGGTCACCGAGGGCCAGGACGCGCTGGGTGAGGTGTCGGTGGTGCTCGAGGTCGGTGGCTTCACCGGCGCCGGGCAAGGCGTGTCCACCGACATCATCGACGCCGCCGCGCGCGCGTACGTGCGTGCGCTGTCGGTCGCCGTGGCGCGCTCCCAGGCCGACGAGGCGATCGGGCTGCCGGAGACCGCCGGGGGGTAGCCGCGACGTTGACGGGACCGCCGTGCTCGTTGGAGTAGATCTCGCGTGGTCCTATCGAGACGATCCGTAGGTGATGCTTCCAGGCCGGCAGGCAGCCGAAGAAGTTCGCGTTCAGCTCATGAAGAATTGTTGGTAGAGCAGGAAGACGTTGAGCGCGCTGATCACGCTGGCGCAAGTCCAGGCGAGGATCGTGGTGAGGCGGCGGTTGACGTGGACGCCCATGATGTCTCGCCGGCCGGTGAGCATGACGAGCGGCACGAGGGCGAATGGGATGCCGAAGGACAGGACGACCTGGCTGAGAACGAGGATCTTGGTGGGGTTCATGCCGAGCGCGAGGACGGTGATCGCGGGGATCATCGTGACCGCGCGGCGCAGCATCAGCGGGATGCGGATGTTGATGAAGCCTTGCATGACGACTTGGCCGGCGTAGGTGCCAACGCTGGATGAGGAGGCGCCGGAGGCGAGCAGCGCGACCGCGAACGCGAGCGCGGCGGTGCCGCCGGCGATGCGCCCGAACTGCGCGTGGGCTTCCGGGATCGAGGTGAGACCTGACAGGGCGGGGGTGTGAAAGATCTTGGCGGCGACGGCGAGCATCGCCATGTTCACGAGGCCAGCGAGGCCGAGCGCGATGATCACGTCGAGGCGCTCGAAGCGCAGCACGCGGCCGCGCTCGCGATCGTTGCGGCAGGGCATGCGGCCCTTCGTCAGCGCGGAGTGCAGGTAGATGACGTGCGGCATCACCGTCGCACCGATGATCCCGACTGCGAGATACAGCGAGGTCACGCCATGCAGGCCGGGCAAAAGACCGCGCAGCGAGCCGTGCGCTGAGGGGCCAATGTGCAGTGTCTCGTACAGGAAGCCCGCGAAGATGATCCCGAGCAGCGCGGTGATCGCCAGCTCGAAGCGGCGGAAGCCGTGCGTTTGCAGCTCGAGGATCGCGAACGCGATCACGCCGGTCAAAAGGCCGGCGGGGAGCAGCGGCACGCCGAACAGCAGGTTCAACCCAAGCGCGGCGCCGAGGAACTCGGCGACGTCGGTTGACATCGCCATGATCTCGGCCTGCACCCACATGCCCCACGTGAATGGGCGGGGGAAGCGCTCGCGCACGACCTCGGGGTAGTTGCGGTCGGTGACGATCCCGAGCTTGGCCGAGAGGTACTGGATCAGCATCGCCATCACGTTCGCCACCAGCACGACCCACAGCAGCAGGTAGCCGAACTGCGCGCCGCCTTCGATGTTGGTGGCGAAGTTGCCCGGATCGACGTAGGCGATCGAGGCCACGAACGCCGGTCCGAGCATCATCAGCGTCGCGCGCACGCGACCCCTCGCCAACAGCCGTTCGAGTGCGCTCGGCCCCTCCAGTGTCCCGCCGAGCTCGCCTGGCAACGCCACGGAGGCGCCCTCGACGGCGCCCTCGAGCGCTGGAATCGGATCGGGGCGCAGCGGTGCTATCCCTGACCCTGCTTAATCTCGATGCGCATCGCGCGCGCCAGCGCGCCGCCGAGCGCCTGCTCGCGCTCGCCAAAGCGCACGAACACGGGCCCGCCAAACGGCTGACGCTCGACGACCTTCAGGCGCGCGCCGATCGCGATGCCATGCTCGGCCAGGTAGCGCAGCATCTCCGGGTCAGAGTCAGAGACGCGCACGAAGCGTCCCGCGGCACCAACCGGCAGCTCGTCCAGGCTGTTCGTCTCGCGCTCCTCGATCCCAAGCTCCACCGTCGGGATCGGATCGCCGTGTGGATCGACTGTCGGGTCGCCCAGGCGCGCGGCGATCAGCTCCTCGAGCTCCTCGGAGAGCACATGCTCGAGCACCTCCGCCTCGGCGTGCACGCGATCCCAGGGCATCCCGAGATCCTCGGCCAGGAACAGCTCCAGCAGCCGGTGGTGACGCAATACCTCGAGCGCCACCCGGCGACCTTGGCTGGTGAGCCTCACGCCGCGGTAGGGCTCGTGCTCGACCAATCCCTCCTCGGAGAGCTTTCGCACCATCGCCGAGACCGAGCCCGGCGTCACGCCCAGCCGCTCCGCCAGCTCAGTCGTCGATACCGCTGCGCCCTTGCGCGCCTCCAGCGCATACACCGCCTTGGCGTAGTCTTGAACAGACGCGGAAAACAAGTCAGTCGTGGCCACAGCAGTATTTAGGCAGACCAAAATCTGTTTGTCAAGGATGCATAAACTCTCTTAGGCGCCCCGATCTCGCTGCGCCGATCGCCCAGCGTCGTCGCAACGGGCGTTAGTATGACGCCGGCCGCCAACTGCTCGACAAGCACCTCGAGCTCGCCGAGCTCGCCTCATGAGCCCCCCGACGCTCGATCTGCCAACCATCATCGAGCCAGCGCACGCCTTGGATCGACAGCGCCCGCTCGAGCTGGGCGAGCGCGACCGCCTCGTCCGCCGCGCGAAGGCGCTGTCCTGGCTGAGCCTCGCCTACATGAGCGTCGAGGGCGGGGTGGCGATCACCGCGGCGATCCTCTCAAGCTCCGTCGCGCTGCTCGGCTTCGGACTTGACTCCGCGATCGAGGGCCTCGCCTCGATCATCGTCATCTGGCGCTTCACCGGCACCCGCCGGCTCTCCCAGCACGCCGAGCACCGTGCCCAACGGCTCGTCGCGATCACCTTCTTCCTGCTCGCCCCCTACATCACCCAAGACGCCACCCACACGCTCATCAACGGCGAGCACCCGCGCACCAGCTGGCTCGGGATCGGCCTAGCGATCTCAAGCATCGTCGTCATGCCGCTCCTCGGCAAAGCCAAGCAGCTGGTCGGCCAGCGCCTGAGCTCAGGCGCGACCGCTCGCGAGGGAACGCAGAACATGCTCTGCGCCTACCTCGCAGTGGGTGTTCTCGCCGGCCTGGTGCTTAACGCCGCCTTCGGCCTATGGTGGGCCGACCCCGCCGTCGCGCTCGCTATCGGTGTGCTTGCGCTCAACGAGGGCCGCCAAACCTGGCACGGCGAGGGCTGTTGCACCGTCTCGCCGTTGCCCGGCGAGATGCTCGACGCCTGCCATGACGACTGCTGCGCCTGACCCGGAAGACGCGATCGGATGCCGTCACCGCACGCCTCATATCTGCGGGATGTAGGTGGTGGCGACCATCGAGAGGATGACGGCGGGGATGAAGATCATGAGGATGTCCCTGATGGCCTTGGCGGTGGGTTCCGGTCGCAGGCGGGCGATGACCCACACGCCGATGAGCGAGAGCGGGACTCCCCACCAGACCGAGACACCACAGAACAGCGGCAGCAGCGGCCACAGACAGCCGACGCAGGAGGCGATGCCCATCGTCGCGAAACGGTGTACGCGATTGTTGCCGGTCTCCGAGATGTACTCGGCGCCGCTCATGGAGACGGTTTCGCCCACGGTCACGGCGATGCCTCCGGCGACCGCGGCTTCGGCGTGGCCGGAGACGACGAGCGAGAGCACCAGGCCCATCGCGGCGATCATGCCTCCGCTGGAGCCGAACGAGGCTTGCTTCATGCTCTTGTTGATGGGGGATAGAAGGTGGCGGTTGCAGATGCACTGGATGCCTCCGCAGCAGCCGTCGGTGGGACAGCAGTCACAGCCTCTGCTGCGCGGTGGGCGATTCCTGCGTAGGCGGGACGTCTTGTGAGGCGCTTGCGGGGTTGTGCTCACGTGGCTCCGATCTGCGAGATAAGAATAAGACTCGTTATCATATAGTCGCGCTGAACCTTTCGCCTCCGAAGCTACGGCGTCTGTGATAACGTACGCTCGTATGGCATCTGTTGACGAACGAAGAGGCTCCAAGCGGCGTGTGGCGGGCGCGGGCAAGACGCCGGCCAGCCGGAGCGCCAAGGCTCCCGAGCCGCACGGCCCAGCCGCCGACGCGGTCGCGCCCGCGGTCGTCGGCGCGCGTGTCAAGGTCCTGCGCGAGGCCGCCGGGCTGTCGCTGCGCGACCTCGCCGAGCGCAGCGGCGTCAGCGCGCCCATGCTCTCGCAGGTCGAGCGCGGCGAGACCAGCCCGACATTGACCGTCGCCGCCCGCATCGCCGCCGGCCTCGACCTGCGCCTCTCGCAGCTGCTGCGCCTGGACGAGGGCGGGGCGGTCACCGTTGTCCGCGCCACCCAGCGCACGCGTGGCGGCAACCGCCGGCGCGGGCATAGCTTCGAGGTGCTCACCTCCTCCCAGCCGGGGCAGCGCGCCGAGCTCTCGCGCCACACGCTCGCGCCCGGAGCTGCCACGGGAGCCGCCGACGACCCGCCCATGCACGAGCCTGGCAGCCGCGAGACCGCCCTCGTGGAGCGCGGCTCGGTGGTACTCGTGTGCGATGGGCAGCGCTACGAGCTGGGTGAGGGCGACTGCGTGACGTTCGACTCCGATCTGCCCCACCACTTTGAGAACCCCAGCGATCTGGAGGCCGCGTTCTTGGCGGTCGTCGCTGCCGGACTGAGGAGAAGCTAGATGCCGAAGACGCTGTTCGAGAAGATCTGGGAGGCGCACGAGGTGGGTGGGCGGGATTCTCATCTCCTCTACATCGACCTGCACCTCGTCCACGAGGTCACCAGCCCGCAGGCCTTCGACGGGCTGCGCCTGGCGGGACGCACGGTCCGCCGCCCCGACCGCACGCTCGCCACTGCCGACCACAACACGCCGACAGACGGCACGCCCGTGGCCGCGCGCATCAAGGACGAGCTCTCGCGCGTGCAGGTGGAAACGCTCGAGCGCAACTGTCACGAGTTCGGCGTGCCCATCTACTCGCTCGGCTCCGACAGGCAGGGGATCGTGCACGTGATCGGCCCCGAGCTCGGCGTCACCCAACCCGGCATGACGATCGTCTGCGGCGACTCGCACACCTCCACCCACGGCGCGTTCGGCGCGCTCGCCTTCGGCATCGGCACCTCCGAGGTCGAGCACGTGCTCGCCACCCAGTGCATGGTCCAGCAGAAGCCCCGCTCGATGCGCGTGCTCTACGAGGGCGAGCTCGGCTTCGGCGTCACCGCCAAGGACCTCATCCTCGCCACGCTCGGCCAGCTTGGCGTCGGCGGCATGACCGGCCACGCCGTCGAGTACGCCGGTCCCGCCATCGAGGCTCTCTTCATGGAAGGGCGCATGACCGTCTGCAACATGACTATCGAGGGCGGCGGGCGCGCGGGCATGATCGCGCCCGACGACACCACGTTCGCGTGGTTCCGCGACGCCGGGAAGATGGGCTGGCCGGGCGGGCGGCCCGGCGCGCCCTCCGGCACGGAGTTGCACGCGGCGATCGAGCGCTGGGCTGAGCTGCGCACGGAGGACGGCGCCGCGTTCGACCGCGAGGAGCGCGTCGACGCCGCCGCCGTCGTGCCCCAGGTCACCTGGGGCACCAACCCCGGCATGGTCCGCCCCGTCACCGACAACGTCCCCGCCCCCGAGGAGTTCGACAGCCCCGCCGAGCGCGAGGCCACCGAGCGCGCCCTGCACTACATGGCGCTCGAGCCCGGCACCCCGATCGCGGAGATCGCCGTCGACCGCGTGTTCATCGGCTCCTGCACCAACTCGCGCATCGGCGACCTGCGCGCCGCCGCCGAGGTCGTCGCCGGGCGCAAGGTCGCGCCGTCCGTCTCCGCGATGGTCGTCCCCGGCTCCCAGCAGGTGCGCAAACAGGCCGAAGCCGAGGGCCTCGACCGCGTGTTCCGCGACGCCGGCTTCGACTGGCGCGTCGCCGGCTGCTCCATGTGCCTCGGCATGAACCCCGACATCCTCCAGCCCGGCGAGCGCTGCGCCTCCACCTCCAACCGCAACTTCGAGGGGCGCCAGGGGCGGGGGGGACGCACGCACCTCGTCTCCCCGCAGATGGCCGCCGCCGCCGCCATCGAGGGGCACTTCGTCGACATCCGCGAGTGGTCGTGAACGGCGTGGGCGGTGCCGGCGTGGGCGGTGCCGGCGGTACTGGCGCGAGCGGGGCGGGCGCGGGCGGGGCGAGCGGGGCGCACACCGAGCCGCTGCGACCGGGCGGGCACTGGCAGCACGAGGAGCTCGCCGCGAGCTTCGCCGAGCGGCGGGCGATCCTCTTGCCGCAGCTCGACGTGCAGGAGGAAGTCATCAGGCTGCTGCTCGAGCGCGGCCAGCGCCCGGTCGAGCGCTTCCTCGACCTCGGCTGCGGTGCCGGCGCGATGAGCGAGCTCGTGCTCGACGCCGGGGGCGCGGGCTGTCGATCGACGGGGGTGCTCGTCGACTTCTCAGAGCCGATGCTCGCGCGCCTGGACACACAGCTGGCGGGCCACGCCGGTCGCTGGCAAGCCGTGCGGGCAGACCTCGGCGATCCGGACTGGCGCGAGGAGCTGCCCGATGGGCGCTACGACGCGATCGTCTCCGGCCTGGCCATCCACCACCTCCCGCCGGAGCGCAAGCCCGCGCTGTTTGCCGAGCTGCTCTCGTTGCTGGAGGGCGGCGGCATGTTCATCAACATGGACTACGTCACGATCGCCGGCCCGCTGCAGGGGCTGTTCGACGAGCGGATGCTCGCGAACGCCGTGCGCGCCGACCGCGAACGCGGTGGCAGCCACACGCACGAGGAGCTCGAACTGGAGGACGACGACGACCGCCCCGACACCGTCGAGGACCAGCTGCGCTGGCTGCGCGAAGCGGGCTTCACGGACGTCGAAGTGCACTTCAAGTGGGCCGAGGCCGCCATCTTCGGCGGGGTCCGGCCAGATCACACGACCCAGGAGGGAATCTGATGGAACCGATCGAGACGATCAGCGGGCCGGTCAGCCACCTCGACCGCGCCGACGTCGACACCGACCAGATCATGCCCAAGCAGTTCCTCAAGCGGGTCGAGCGCACAGGCTTCGGCCAGTTCCTGTTCTACGACTGGGCCAAGGAGCCCGACTGGGACCTGCCGCCCAACCCGATCCTCGTTGCCGGCGAGAACTTCGGCTGCGGCTCATCGCGCGAGCACGCCCCGTGGGGGCTGCAGGACTACGGCTTCCAGGCGATCGTCGCGCCGTCGTTCGCCGACATCTTCTACTCCAACTGCACGAAGATCGGGCTGCTGCCGGTGGTGCTCTGCGACGAGGACTGCAAAGCGCTCGCGCGTGCCGGCCACGGCCAGATCGATCTGCGCGAGCAGGAGGTGCGCTTCGCCGGCCGCCAGGTGCCGTTCGAGATCGACCACGAGATCCGCCACCGCCTGCTCGGCGGGCTCGACGACATCGCGCTCACGTTGCAGCAGGGCGAGGCGATCGACGCGTACGAGCACGCCCGCGAGGGGCGCGAGCCGCGCGTGCCGGTGACTACGGCACTGTGAGACTGTGAGACTGTGAGACTGTGAATCACAGGGCCGGGTCCGCACTTGGCCTGCTAGCGTCGCGCCCGCCATGGCCCGCCACGTAGTCACCCTCCCCGGCGACGGCATCGGCCCGGAGATCATGGCGCCGACGCTCGAGCTGCTGCACAGGCTCGGCGACTTCGAGTTCGAGGAGCACCTGTTCGGCGGCGCGTCCATCGACGCGCACGGCGTCGCGCTCACCGACGAGACGCTCGACGCGTGCAAGCGCGCGGACGCGGTGCTGTTGGCGGCGGTCGGCGGCCCCAAGTGGGACACCACCGACCCCAACGCGCCGCGCCCCGAGCAGGGCCTGCTCGGCCTGCGCAAGGGGCTCGGGTTGTACGCGAACCTGCGTCCGGTCAAGCCACTGCCCGCGCTGTACGACAGCTCGCCGCTGCGGCGCGAGCGGATCGAAGGGACCGATCTGCTGGTCGTGCGCGAGCTCACCGGCGGGATCTACTTCGGCGAGAAGACGCGCACCGAGGACTCGGCATCCGACGCCTGCGTCTACACGCGCGCGGAGATCGAACGGATCGCGCGCACCGCCTTTGGCGCCGCCCGCGCGAAGGTGTCGAGCGTGGACAAGGCCAACGTGCTGGAGACCTCCAGGCTGTGGCGGGAGGTGGTCAGCGAGCTGCACGCGCGCGAGTTCCCGCACGTACAGCTGGAGCACGTGCTGGTGGACAACGCCGCCATGCAGCTGGTGTCCGCGCCGCGGCACTTCGACGTGATCCTCACGGAGAACATGTTCGGAGACATCCTCTCCGACGAGGCCGCCATGCTCACCGGCTCGATCGGCATGCTCCCCAGCGCCTCGCTCGGCGCCGGCGCCGGCGGCCCCGACGCGGCAGGCGCCGCAGGCTCGGCCGGCTCGCCGCCCGGCGCCGGCCAGCGCCCGGCCGGCTCGCAGCCCGGCGCCGGGCGGCGCTCGCCGGGCCTGTTCGAGCCGGTGCACGGCTCGGCGCCGGACATCGCCGGGCAGGGGATCGCCAACCCGCTGGCGATGTTCCTGTCGGCGGCGCTCATGCTCAGGCACGGCCTGGGCTTGGAAAGCGAGGCGGCGGCTGTAGAATCGGCTGTTGAAGGTGCGCTCGCCGGGGGCCTGCGCACGCCCGACCTGGGTGGCACGGCGGGCACGGCGCAGGCGACCAGGACAGTGCTGCAAGCCATCGAATAGGAGCCTTGTTGAACGTGGAGCCGACCGACCTCATATGGATGAACGGGGCATTCGTCGCCTGGGAGGACGCCAAGGTCCACGTCCTGACGCACGGCCTGCACTACGGCACGGGCGTGTTCGACAGCATGCGCTGCTACGAGACGAAGATCGGTCCGGCGGTGTTCCGCAACGTGGACCACCTCGAGCGCCTGCTGAAGTCGGCGGAGCTGTACTACATGCCCGTTCCCTACACGGTGGAGGAGCTGCGCGCGGCGACGCTCGAGCTGGTGGCGCGCAACGGGCTGCGCGAGTGCTACATCCGCCCGCTCGTCAACCGCGGCTACGGCACCATGGGCTTGAACCCGCTGGACGCCACCGTGGACGTGACGATCGCCTGCTGGGAGTGGGGCAGCTACCACGGCGACGAGGGCGTGCGCAACGGCGTGCGGGCGATGACCTCCTCGTGGCGGCGCATCAGCCCCGACTCGCTGATCCCCCACGCGAAGGCCAGCGGCCAGTACCTGAACAACGTGCTGGCGAAGGTGGAGTCGGTGAAGGCCGGCTACGACGAGGCGATCCTGCTCGACGACCAGGGGCACGTCTCGGAGGGCACGGGCGAGAACATCTACATCGTGCGCGAGGGCGAGGTCACCACCCCCGGCCAGCACAACTCGATCCTCGACGGCATCACCCGCCGCTCGGTGATCCAGATCTGCCAGGACCTCGGCTACAAGGTGGTGGAGCGCAACGTGGCGCGCGCGGAGATGTACCTGGCGGACGAGGTGTTCATGTCGGGCACGGCCGCGGAGATCGTGCCGGTGTGCGAGATCGACAATCACAAGCTCGGCACCGGGCAGCCGGGCGAGGTCACGCGCGTGCTGCAGAAGGAGTTCGACGACGCGATCCACGGACGCAGCGAGCGCTACCGCGAGTGGCTGGACGTGGTGCACGCGGCCCACCTGCAGACTCCCACGGGCGACGCCGGCGTCCCGGCGGGCTAGGCGATGGCCGACATAGAGCTATACGACGCCACCCTGCGCGACGGCATGGGCGGCGGCGGGCTGACGCTGACCGCAGGCGAGAAGCTGCGCGTGGTGCGCGCGCTGGACGCGCTCGGCGTGGACCTGATCGAGGCGGGCTTCCCGGCGTCCAACCCCAAGGAGCGCGAGCTGTTCGAGCTGCTCGCCGAGGAGCGGCTGGAGACGGCGGAGATCGTCGCCTTCGGCATGACCCGCCGGCGCGACACCGCCCCCGAGCAGGACGAGGGGCTGCGCGTGCTGGCGGAGTCGTTCGCGCCGGTGTGCACGCTGGTGGGCAAGGCGTCGACGCTGCACGTGGAGAAGGTCGTGCGCGTCAGCCCCGAGGAGAACCTGGCGATGATCGCCGACTCGATCGCCTTCCTGGTGGCCGCCGGCAAGCGCGTGCTGCTCGACGCCGAGCACTTCTTCGACGGCTTCGCGCTCGATGCCGCCTACGCGCTGGAGTGCCTGCGGGTAGCCAGCGCGGCGGGCGCCGAGCGCCTGGTGCTGTGTGACACCAACGGCGGTTCTCTACCTACAAATATTAAGACGGCGTTCGCGGTGGTCACCGAAGCGTTGCCCCACGTCGCCCTGGGCATTCACACGCACAACGACTCGGGGTGCGCGGTGGCGAACACGCTGGCCGCGGTGGAAGCCGGCGCGACGCACGTGCAGGGCACCGTCAACGGCATCGGCGAGCGCACGGGCAACGCGAACCTGATCACGATCATCGCCGACCTGCAGCTGAAGATGGGCGCGCAGCTGCTGTCGGCCGAGCGCCTGGCGCGGCTGACCGAGACGGCGCACTACGTCGACGAGCTGCTCAACCGCAGCCCCAACCCCGCGCAGCCGTACGTCGGCAAGCACGCGTTCGCGCACAAGGCAGGGCTGCACGCCGCGGGCGTGCAGGCGGACCCGCGGGCGTTCGAGCACGTCGACCCCGCGCTGGTGGGCAACGGCCGCGACGTGCTCGTCTCCGAGCTCGCCGGCAAGGGCACGATCGTGGAGAAGGCGCGCCAGGCGGGGATCGCCGCCGACGCGTCGCCGGCGCAGGTCGACGAGCTCGCCCGCCAGGTGGTCGAGCGCGTCAAGCAGCTCGAGCACCAGGGCTTCCAGTTCGAGGCCGCCGACGGCTCGCTGGAGCTGCTGATGCGCAAGCAGGCCGGCGAGTACGAGCCGCTGTTCACGCTCGAGTCCTGGCGCGTGATCGTCGAAAAGCACGCCGACGGGCGCGCCACCACGGAGGCGACCGTCAAGGTGTGGGTGCACACCGACCAGGGCGACGAGCGCTACGTGCGCACGGCCGAGGGCAACGGCCCGGTGAACGCGCTCGACCGCGCGCTGCGCGACGCCATCGGCGAGATCCACCCGCACCTGAAGGACATCGACCTGGTCAACTTCAAGGTGCGCATCCTCGACGAGACCAAGGGCACCGGCGCGGTCACG
>Ga0335075_10003666_pt1 | contig 24280 bp, 28 predicted proteins | sample Lox_Sample_24_FD_206723 | JGI IMG/M metagenome (GOLD analysis project Ga0335075, IMG submission 206723) | Soil microbial communities from Loxahatchee National Wildlife Refuge, Florida, United States - Lox_Sample_2.4 | ecosystem: Environmental > Terrestrial > Soil > Wetlands | place: USA...
AATTGGCGATCCGCTGCGTTAGAACAGTCAACGCATCGATCAATGACTGTCGGATCAGCCTGTTCTCATCTCGGATCGAGCGTTGCTCGGCCTGGATCGAGCGTTGCTCGGCCTGGATCGAGCGCAATGTCGTGCCGATCCATTCCAGGCTTACCGTCTCACTCATTGCCCAGACCGTAGCGCACGGCTCCTCCTGCAAAGCCCGATTGCCCGCCATTGGATGTGCACGAATTTAGGCTCCCATCACGAACAAGGCAATGCCGTCGGTCAGGGGTTGGGGCGATGACGTGCCTGCCGGCGCACAATGCGCTTGAATAGACGCCATGGACGTTGTGGACCTTGCGCTGGTGCTGGCGGTCGATGGCTCGGCCAGTGTTACTTTCGACGAATTCAACCTGATTGCCGGCGGGATGGCGGCGGCGCTACGCGAGCCGGCAGTCATCCGTGGCCTGATCGGCGGGCCGGCGCACGCCAGCATGGCAGCGCTGCTGCTGTGGTCCGGCGTCGGCGCGCACGAAGTGATCACCGACTGGACGCGGATCGGATCAGTGGCGGAGGCGCGGGGCTTCGCCGATGCAGTCGATAACATGCCGCGTTCGGTCCCGGCGGGGGAGACGGCGATCGGCGAAGCCCTGCTGGCGGCGATCGAGTTGCTCGCCCGCGCGCCGGCAAAAGCCACCCGGCAAGTGGTCGATGTGATCGGCGACGGTCGGTCCAACGCTGGGATCCCGCCGGGCCCGATCCGCGACCGCATGGCGGCGGCGGGCATCACCATCAACGGCCTCTGTATTCTTCACGAGGAGCCCGACTTGCTGCAAAGCTATACCAACGAGGTAATCGGCGGACCGGGTGCCTTCGCGGTGACGTGCAAGGATTACGCGGAGTTTGGCGCGGCGATGCGACGCAAGCTGTCGCGCGAGGTCGGCGTGCCTGTCGCGTGAAAGGCTCGGTCGATATTGCGCCTTCGCTCACGTGGAGCCGACAGCAACTCGCTCTCCGCATCGTCGTTGCTGTCGTTGTCGTCGTCGCCATTGCGATGCGCTTGCACGGCCTGGATGGCCGAGTCGATTTCGACGGCTATGACGAAGGGGTGTACTGGCAAACGCTGCGGGCGATGAGCGCCGGCTTCAGTCTCTACGGGCGGATATTCTGCTCGCAGCCGCCGGCTTTCCCGCTGTTCATTTATCCGTTCTATGTGCTGCTCGGTTCGACGATTGTAGCAGCTCGCCTCGGCATCGTCGCTTTTTCCTTGCTGGGTCTGGCTGGCGCGTATCTGCTGGGCAAGGCACTCGCCGGACGTGTCGGGGGAGTTGCGGCGTCGGTCATCGTTGTCGCGACACCATCATATCTGGAAGCGTCGCAGACGCTCCAAGCGGAAGGACCGGCAACCGCTCTTTTATTTCTGACCGTCGGTGCCGCGTTTATGTGGTGGCAGCACCCGATAGGTCAAAAGGGCGCTTTGCTGGCCATGCTGTGCGGCGTCTCATTTACGTTGGGCACGCTTGTGAAGTTGCTCGATAGCACTGCAATCGTTCCCGTCCTGGTACTTGTCTTCGGCCGCCTTTGCCAGATCCGGCGAGAAGCGGGTTCCCGCATCACAACCGTTCTATGGCCGATCGGCGGCGCAATCGCCGCGGCTCTTCTCGCGTCGCTGGTCGTTCTGGCTCCCGTTCTGAGCTCACTGTCGGCAGTGATTCGGCAGGTGGTGGCGTTCCACATTGCGGCAAGACATGTGGCGGGTGGCTCGGAATCCGGCAATATTTACGTCCTCTACCACTTCCTGACTGAAAATGCGGTGCTCGGCATAGGAGCGGCGTCAGGTATCATCGTCGCGGCGCTGCGGCGTGACTGGCGCATCGTTCCCTTGGTCACTTGGGTTCTGGCGACCTGCATCGTCCTTCTTGTACAGGTTCCGCTCTTCCCGCGCCACGCCATCATGCTGATCCCGCCGTTGGTCGCGATGAGTGCTTTGGCCTTGCATGACCTGCCGGCGGTGGGCCGAACGCAATGGATCATGCGTCTATCGAGGCGAAGGGCCGCCGTCCTGCTTCCTCTCGCAGCCATTCTTGTGGGCGCTCCATCGTTCTACGTCTATTATCATACGCAGGGTATTCGACCTGCAGGCAGCGAAACCGGACCTGCGGCGTTGATCGCGGCAGACTTGCGACGCACGACAACACCTGATCAGTGGGTTATTACCGACGCGCAGTTTATTGCAGGGTTGGCGAATCGCGACACGCCACCCTGGCTGGTGGATACTTCCTCGGTCCGCATCAATAGCGGGTACCTCACGGTTGCGGAGCTTATTCAGGCGGCATCCGATCAGCGGGTACATGCCGTGCTGTTCGCTACTGATCGCCTGGCAGGCAGGTCCCTCATCGGGTTCCATTCCTGGGTCGCGCAACACTATTATCCGCTCCGCACATACGGCTCGGGGATCGAGCTATGGATACGGTAAAGCAAGCTTCGGCGGCAGAGAGAGGATGAAGCCATGCCAGGGGAAAGCGCCCGCTTGAGAGCTGGCATCGTAACCGTCACGCCGTTCCAGCAGAATGATGTTCTGGGAAGGATGTAGATATTTACTGCATCTTTTCGAGGGTTGGGCGGGATTGTATCCCAGCTTTGTATCCCACCTGCGACTGTCAGCCGCCCCTCGTCAGGCGTGGGTGCTGCTCCACCGGGGCGACATAGCGCACGGGGCACTGCGTGACGCTTCTGACAGCAAGGAAAGCTGCCATAAGGCGATCCTGTTCACCGGGGCGGAGCGGAGGAAGGGCTTCGCATCGGCGGCGGTGGGCCAGGGTTCGTTCACACGCCTCGATGAACTCCGGCGTCTTTACCCGCATGCTCGGCCTTCCTTGCTCGAAAGTAACCGAGCAGCAATATATGTCACGGTCCCGTGAGGATGCAACAGTAAGTTGTGCCCGCGCCGACGTTCTTGCTCCGTTCTCTCCACCGGGCTACCCCGCCGCCATGCCCGGTGATCCCGACCAGCTCCGCCCTGCTACCCCCGGACGAGATAGCCGAAACCCTGTCCTACGCGCTCCGCTTCGACGGTCGCCGGCGGGTCCACCATGCCCGACGACGCGCGGAGCGGCTGGCCTGGCACCTGCGCCGGACGGGGCCGGCGGTGAGGCTGCATGGAGTGCTGAGTTAGGCTTGCCGCCGCCCGCCCGGCAATGAGACAACGGTGCGATGACCTACGATCCCAAGTTTCACATCCCTTGCGGCTGCCGCGCGGCGATCCGCTGGCGCTTCGGTGTGATGGCGGTCAGGGTTCGCGAAACTCCCCGTGCGCGGGGCGATAATACTGGGCCTTCCTCCGCAGGGCTCGCGCGCATCGGGGAAGCGCCTTCTCTAGCGGCAGGTCGAAGAATTCACGACCTGGCAGCCTATACGACGCCAAGGTCTCGTGCAGACGCCTCTCATCTTCTTTTGGAGCACTTGATACGAAATACGCTTCGATCACGAAGGGCTTCGGAACGCCCGTTGCAGAACTAAGTTGGTCGATCCTCTGCTGAATGCTCCCAGATGTTTGACCGACTTTCAGGAGTCTTGGCATACCTGGATTCGACAAAATGTAAACGTATCCGAAGATGACTGCAAATTTCTGGAATAGCTCCCGCTTGCACTCCCCACATTTCGGATTTGTGGAATTGCACGCCGATATGATCATTCTGTTGGAGGTGCGGCACGATATGCAGGTTACTTGTAAGAGGATGGCGTGCATTGTCCATGTGGGTCTGCTGATAACCCGATCCTAACCAGTCCGACCGATCATGGCGGCGGCCTAACCCGGCGGTGCATTCGACACTTCGGCGTGCCCGGTTTCCCCAAGACTGGGCACGCCTGCCGTCTCGGAATACGGGAGTCGGGTTAAGTAGTGGTTAAGCGGCCGATCAATGCTCCCGGAACCGCGCAAACGATTCGGGTGTCAGGACTACTTGCAACTTTTCTGCGGCGAACTGGTCAGTGCATGGCTCAAGAGCGTGCGGCCTGCCGTCCTTACTATCGATCATGTTGCGTAATACGGCCTCGAAGACTTCACGATCGCGCCTGACCGCGTCGTGAAGGTCAGCCTGCGTTGCGTCAGGGTTGTTCAGTCTCTCACGGAGTAGGGCGAAAGTGATCTTACAGCGAACCCATGCCCCGTCTGTTGCTTCCGCGCGCATAATAAAGGCTTGAAGCGGAGGCCACAGGTAGCCACGGTGAAATTTGATCTCGTCCATGGTCACACAGAGTCGCAGGCCAGGGTTTCCCGATGGTTGACAGGATACGTCTCGGTCCTGTCGAGTAGAGCCGAAAGTCAGAATTTCTACATCGTTCGGCTGACACCTAGTAGGCCCCCCACCCACCCCGGGTCCCGTATCCCGTCAGGGACCCCCACGCGATTGCGTGCGGCGTCCGAATTCCGTCACTGCGGCGCCGTCAGTGTCGGCGCCGCGTGGTGCGGTCGAGACGACGCGGGTGACCGCGGTGTGAATACGCTGGTGTGCAGTTACAGGTGCGACAACATGATCCACAGCAGGTAGAGGCCAGCCAATTCGACCGCAGGCAGGATCACGGCGAGGATCAGGCGCATGGTGGGCTCCAGGTCGCGACCGTGAATCTGGTGCGCCGAGTCGTGGTCAACAACTGGCATGCTGACCGCGGTCGACGGGCTCGACGCTGATCCAGCATGGGTCGGGAAATGGCACAGGCGAGCCCACCAGGACGGTGCGGTGCTGGTGGGCTGTCTCCGCTTGGGGTTGGTTTGGCGTGGCGCTGGCGGGTCGTCTCTGCGGCGGCGCCGGGCGATTTTCGAGCTGGCGACTGGGTGATCTACGCGGCGACCAGGATGGCGCCGGAGGCCACCATCGCCTTCCGCAACTCCGCCACCTTGCCGACGCTGATCTGGGCAGCCGAAGCAGCTTCCCGGACCGACTTGCCAGCGGCGAGCGCGTCGCGTGCCGCGTCAACGCGCTTGGGGTCAGCAGTCGGGCGCCCGATGGCGTTGCCGGATTTCGTCCCCTTCACCTTGGCGCGGGCGATGCCGGCGTTAATCCGTTCGCGGATGATCTCGCGCTCGAATTCGGCGAACACCCCGCACATGCCGAAGAGCGCCTTGCCCGCCGGGGTGGTGGTGTCGATCGCCTGTTGGTGGATAAACAGCTCGATCCTGATGCCGTGGAGGAAATTCAGCGTGTTGGTGAGGTCCTGGAGACTGCGACCAAGACGGTCGATCGACCACACTGCGACCAGATCGAACCGGCGCCGGACAGCGTCCTTGATAAGCTTGGATAGAGCCGGGCGCTGTCCGCTGGCTTTGGCGCCAGATACGCCGTGGTCCTCATAGAACTCGACCACCTCATGACCGCACCGCTCTGCCCACGCAGACAATTCGAGGCGTTGGTTGTCGGTCGTCTGCTGATCGGTGCTGACCCGGAGGTAGATGGCGACGCGTGCCATGGTGTGGTCGACTCCTTCTCTTCTGGACATGAATCTACCTCCGGACCGTTCAAAAAGCAAGTGGTTTGTGAGCCGAATCGGGAAGGTTGCAAGTGGTTGGAATCGTTGGTGCGGAATGGTGCGATTCCGGGATGGGTTTTTGAACAGGGCGGGCGATCCCGGACTGCATGCGATGGTCCGCAGGTCGGATTAGTTGCATGCGTATGTTGGTGCCCTGGACGTGCTGGTGCCGACCAGGAGGACGCTGACGGCGTGCCGGCGCTGGTGGCGATGATCGACCAGGGCGCCGCGGTGGTGGCGTCCAGGCTGGCGCGGTGGGCGCTGGCGAGGCGGTTTCGGGTGGTCTCCGCGTGCCAATGGCGTTGATCGTGGGCGAGCCGGGATCAGACCGCTCCGCGTAGGCGATACAACCGTGGGTTGGTCTCGGACGTCCGAGACTATCGCCTGCCTTTCGCGAACGCGGTCGATCAGGTCGCCGCGGAAGGTGATGCAGCCGTGGGTTCGTCTCCCACGTGGGAGACCTGTTCGTTGTGCTTTCGAAGCGCCGTCAATCAGGTCGCCGCGGAAGGCGCAGAAAAACCGCGGAATCTCTAAGCTTTGCCGTCATTTCGACACGGCGTCGTGGTGTGCTGACGGCGTTATGATGCGGTCGGGTGGCATGCTGGTGTGTGCGGCGGTGGGTGGGAGGGTGAGTGCGGTCGTGTGCCCGGCATGCGGGTGTATGGTTGGGAAATACGATCGTATGGTGGCGGATGGACGGACGCCCGGTGCAGACGATAGCGTGGCTCACAGATAAGTAAGGCTCCTAACAGTCGAAACATCAAGCAGAAATGGTTCGGCGTCTGCGTGCTTTCGGGCGTCTCGGGGCGGAGCGGGACGGTAGCCCGGTCGCGCGGCGGCTGGTCCGGGGCTGACTGTCGACGCGATGTAGACCGGCGGTTCCTGGGATCGATCGAGGTCCGTCCGGCGGACGGTGACGGCCCGGAGTTGCCGCCCGGACCCGAAGCCGGCGAGAGTGAGCCCTGGATGACAACCTCCTGACAACCTTCTCCAAGAGGTTGTCACCCTTGGAACTCTTACTGCTTCCTGGGTTTTCTTCTCTTGAATGACAACCTGACAACCTCTTCTCTCAAATCGCTGGTATTTCCGCCCTCTCTTCACACGCACCCTCGCCATTTCCTTCCTCGCACGTAACGGCATGGCAGTCGATCGAGAATCTTGCCCGAAAGTCCGGGACCCCTCAGGAGGTCGTCAGGCCGTCAGGTCGTCAGAAATGGCGGAAATCTGCCACTTTTCGGCTGACAACCTCATTTGGAGGTTGTCAGGTTGTCATCCTATTCGGCATCGGGCGCGGCATCGTCAGGCTCTTTCAGCCACCCGCTGACGTTGGTCTGTATCTCCGGGACCGGCGGGCAGATGTAGAACCGTTGCGCGTTTGTCCGCCCGGGCTTCGCCCTCCACACGTCTTTGAGTGCCTTCGCCAGTGCCATCTCGTCCACCTTGCGGGACCGGTTCGTCTCGCCCGTCCACCGCATCCACTCCACGAAGGCGATCATGATCTCGCCGGTGGTAAGACGGGTCGAGTCTTTCATCTGGAAGGTCAGCGGTGCGTGGTCCGACGTCGGCACCTGATATTCTGCGAAGGCAGCAATACCGCCCTCCTGTTCCAGGCTCCGCGCCACATGAACCAGGAACCGCTCCGGCGCGCCCAAATCCTGCCGCCCCTGCTCCGCGAGCCAGGGCGTCTCCGGCGGCGTCCGCAGCACATCCCACCCGAGCGGGAACATGGAGGGCTTCCAAGCCAGCAGCTCGTCGACCATCGCCGCCAAGCCGCCGGCTTTCATCTGTTGATCGATCGCCGCGAAATAGCCGACGTCGTTCCGATGAATGTCACCGCATTCGACGACAAAGAACCGGCGTTCATCTTCCAACCCGGCAGGAACTACCCACGTCTCATTCGAGACCATCGCCAGCCGCATGAAATTGTCGAACCGGATGGAGTCGACGCCTTTTGGCGTCAGCAACATCTCGTCAGAGGTGATCAGGTCCTTCAGTGCCCCGCTGGCTCCCTTGTCGCCAGCCCAGAACGCTTCTTCGCACACCAGAAGGATGATCCCTTGCTGGTGCATGTTGAACCCGCCGACAATCTCTTCGCGGCGTGAGACCTTCAAAGCATGCTCGCCGAGCGCCTTGCGTAGCCAATCGAACAGCGTCGACTTGCCGACCCCTTTCTTACCCTTCACCACGACGGAGCTGCCGCGCTTGTCCCCTGGCTGCTGTAGTAGTTGCGCCATCCATGTCATCAGCCAGTCAAAATTCACTTGGTTGCATTGGCAGATGTTATCGAACATGTGGGCTCGTAGCAGCCCCCAGTTCCCGCGCCGTGGCTTCACAGCCAGGCCCTTCCAGATATTATATTCGCCCGGTGTCTCGGCTCCTGGCTTGAACACTACCCGTCGATACTCGCGTCGCTCGGACCATTCCCGCCACAGCTTCCCGAGCGATGTCATCTTCTTGTTGCCCTGACCGTCGAGGACCGGGACTTTCTTGTTTTCGAACCACGCACTGAAGGTGTCGCGGTCGACCATGTCGGGCGCCCGGCCCGGCGCGTCGGGTTCCATCATGATGCGGAACTTGCCGCCCATCATGACGACGGCGTAATCCCGGTTCATCCTGGCAAGCTGGGTCCGCACGTCGTCATCGTAGGTCTCAGCATCGTCAGCCGGCTTCGACGCCTTGATCTCGTCGCCGATCGCCTTCGCACCGAGTCCGCTCTTCTTGACCAGGAGTTTCTTCAGGATGTCGACGTCGACCGATCCGAACCCGCTCATGCCGATCCGCTTGGCGATCTCCGGGGCGCCCTCGGCGTCGTCCTGATCGAGGCTGCTGATCGCCCGTTTCGCTTCCGCCGGGTTCTTGAATTTCGTCAGGTGCTTCTTTTCGGGCTTGTCGTCGCCCTGGTCCTCGGCGCCGTCTGGGTCGTTCGGCTTGTCGTCGCCCTGGTCCTCATCGTCATCTTCGACGATGTCAGGCACGAACCTCCGAAGCTCCGTCGCGTCAGTGATCCCAGCCCTTTGGCACAGGAGATCAACGCGCTTTATTCGGTCCATGTCGGCACAGGAAGCGTGCATGCAGTGACTTACGGCGCTGTCCCCATCACTGACATTCACCACAAAATGGCCGCGGTCATCCGGCGAGTCGCCGTCAGAGTGAGCATCTGCATTGGGGCACCGATGATGCCTTCCTGCCCCGCTGCCCCGCGGGCCGTAATCTCCGTCCGGGTCCAGCTCCAGGAACAGGGCGTCTAGCTCTAGGCGGTCGCCGTATTTTCCGAAGAATCGTTTGAGGCCGGTCGTGACATACTCAGTGCCACCTCCCAAAGCTCTCGCCGCTTCGTCGAACCGCGACGACGCTTCTTGCCGCAGCTCTTCCTTGGTGACACGATCGACCTTGTCCAGGTCCAACGGCGAGCCTGCTATGATCTCGATGCGGAAATCCGCAGCGCCCTTCGGATGTCTCGGCAGGAAAAACAGCCTGCTGGGATCGGTGCACGACCTATCTGCGTAAGCCCCCAGGAGTTTGCTGACGCCTAGGTATCTCTCGCGCCATTCAGCGAGGGCGTCCCGCTGCGTCGACCCGCGCTCGGCGACCACATACTGATTCTGGAGCACCATCACGACGCGGAGCTTACACAACGGCTTATGACGCACCATGACCATCACGCCGTCTGCTTCGTGCTTGGTGCCCACCAGCTCGGCGCCTTCCAGCACCGAGGACTGATACCGCCTTACCTCCTGGAGGTAGGCGGAGACTTGCTCGACAGTAGGGTCAGTGACGTCGCCACCTACCCACTTGATGAGGGCGTCCTTGCGTATCTTCGTGATCGGCTTGCCATTCGAGTGCGACGTGTAGAGCAATCCGAAGAGGCCCAGGTCCTGGAGCTTCTGGCGGATTTCGCTGATGCTGACTCCGGTGTCTAGATCAAGGACGCACAGGTCGAGGGTCGGGACGGCGTTGGCGCGACGTTGCCCATCCAGCAGTGCCCCTTGTGTGAAACAGCTACCCCCCTTCTCGCCTTCTTTGTGTTGACTGAGCTGGCGGACGATCAGATCGTTGATGGTCACCTTGATAGATTTCCACCGGCCTGAACGGGTCTTCTCCCCAAGGTTTGAGTAGCCGATCTCGATCTCGCGCCCCAGCAACTCGGCGCAGCCTCTCAGATCACCAAAGACGACGGCATCACCAATCACCGTGTCAGCTATCGTCAGCGGCAGGCCGGCTTTCTCCAGGTCGCTCCGCAGTGTTTCCACGACGGGCGATGGCAGATGGCGGCGCGTGAGGGTGACGCGCCCTGTGGCGGTGTTCTCGTTCATCTGAATAGCTCCTCGGTTGTTCACTCCCTGGATGTCCACACATCCCGCGACACACCGAGCGTCACCCCGAGGAGTAACGATGACGCTCGGCTTCCTGTGTGTCGGGTCTCCGCTTGGAGTTGATCTCCGCCCCGTGGCCGCGGGACGACCACACCAGTCCGGCATGGCACCATCCAAACGCGCACAGAACGTCTCTTCATTGCAAGCATGCTCCAAACGGCGGCCCGAAACGGCTGCATTGTTCCACGTGCATGGATGCATATTTTTCTCTGGCACGACTCTTGTTGGTAGCCCATCTCAGCCCGATCCAGCACGACTCAGCCTGATCGTTGCGGTGCAGCTCCGGATTTTGAGCCGTTTTTTCGGGGAGCTTGACATCGAAATAGCGATTGCGCTTCTAGTGACATAGCAAACCAAATCCCCGAAATCGCGAGGGCTTGCTAATGTATCAGCGCAACTCCGAGCCTGTTGTCGTGTCTACCGTCCATCTGGCGCCTGCTACGCACGCCACGCTGAAGGACGTGTGCCGCGCCAACGGCTGGTCGCTCCGTTGGTTTCTGGCAACGGCGATCCGCGAAAAGCTGGCTCGCCTGTCGGCGGCTGGCGTCTGACCGTGTCCACCCGTCAGCACACCGGTGGCGACGGCGGCCAAGCAGCACGCGAAGCCAAACGGCGCCTGGGCTCGGTCAGCGTGCGCATTCCAGGCGAGGCGAAGGTCGTCCTGCATGCCGTCGCGCACCACGAACAGCGGTCTGTATCAGCCGTCGCATCGGAGGCCATCGTCGCATGGCTGCGGGCATGGATCGAACGAAGAAAGGAACCGGACAATGCAATCCGGCAGACGTAAGAACCTAATCGGCTTGCCAAACCTGGGTTGGACCAGGAACGGAGCGCCAGCGCGGCGTGTCATAGCAATCTCCGCGACTGACGCTCTCCATCAGGCGGTTCGTGAAGCCGCCACAGCACGCGGGGTAACGGTCAGTCGCTTCGCATCCGAGGCGCTGGCAGCCGCGAGCGCCCGCGACCTAGCATATGGAGCGAGTCAAGATGAGTGATTTCGACCAGGAACTCGTCGCCGAACGTGACGCCCTCCGCGCGCGCGTGGAGCGCCTTGCCGACGCCCGCGGCGTTGCACCTCGCGACCTTGACGCAGTGACCGACCACCTACTGGGGCACCACAAGTTGGCGTATGTCAGCCATATCGTCGAGGATGCCCGGGTCGAGGCGCTTTTGATGCAGAGCGTCGGCGAGAAGCCCGAGCTTTTCAAACCAAAGCCCGCGCCTGAAAGCTTGCCGTCAGGCGTGACACCCGAGCTGGCGCAGAAGCTTTCACCAGCCGAGCTACGCGCTTGGCCTACGATGAATGCCCAGGCGCGTTACGCGTTGAAGCTGAAGGCCGAAGACCGCGGGCGCGAGCGGGTGTCCCTGTCGGACGAAATCCGCGTCCGCCACGGCGAGAACGCCTCCATGGACAACCTGACCCTTTCCGAGAAGCACCGGCTGGCGCATGAGACCGCGGTCCCGCAGCAGCGCCCGACGCTGGTCGCCAAGCATGAGCTACCGGGCAACGCCTCCAAAACCAAAGCAGGGCAGATGTTGCTGGGCCTGGACCTGAAGCGCGCGATCGATGCCATCGATCGGGAGTTGACCAGCCTCCGAGCTTCCAAGACGACAAACTGGAATGTCGAGAACGCTCGGGCGGACCGCATCGCCAAACTGGAAGGGCAGAAGGCTTTCCTGAACGATCGGGCGAGGATTCTGTGATGGACTACCTCAATAATGACCTACATCGCCATCTCGACCTGATCCAAGGGTTTGCGGACGGCGGCAAGAATCCAGCCGACAATCAACGCGTCAGGGCCGCGGTCTATAAGGTATTGCGGGCGCATGCCATGCTCCCCACCAGCCGAGCCAAATCCGCCAGCAAGCTCAGGACTCTTGCCCATGCGATCCAGGGCTTGAACATCTTGTTGACCTTCGTCGAGGAAGCCTTCTTCGACGACGACGACGACGACGCGGTGTCGAGCACCTTTGATGACTTGATGCGCGTTCAGAGGTCGCTGGTCAGGGAGATGGAGCACTACTCTGCATTGAATAGTCAGCCTGTGCGGAAAGGTGGTGTGTGATGGAATGCGATTGGGTGGATGGGCTTGCTCTAAAAGCTGAGTCCCTACTACGCGCCGCCGACGAAGGCCACGGTCATGACATTGCAGCCGAAACCGACGCTGCATGGTCAGTGCGCAAGGTCGCGAACCTCATGGGAGCGGGCTATACGGTCAGCGCATCGCCTAGGCTGCAACGCGCTCTAGCCGGCTTCGTTACGGAGGAATTGGATGAATGACGACGACGAGAACGAGATGCAGGACGCGGACAGTGAACAGGACGCGGACGCGACCGAAACCGACGAGGCGCCGTGCCCCTACACTCGTCTCGCGGAAATCTGGCAGGACCTATCGCCGATCGTCAACACGATAACGGCCGAAACTGATGACGACCGACGCGCGCTGTATCAGCGCATGGCGTCCTCGCTTATCCGCGAGATGCATGATGTATCTGGGTCGATCGTGCAGCGCGAGCGCGAAGATATGGCACGCTTTTGCGCGGAAATTTGGGACGCGATCCCGCGGGCAGTGCCATGATCGGCAGGGCGAACCCGCTGGGGCTCTTCCCCGCATATCGCACCCCCGCGGACAATGCCGGTGTGCTGTTCCCGACCCCCCAACGTGCATACTCGACGGCGATCGTCCGTCTGGTGGAAGCAGTCAGACTGCGGGACCTTGTCGACCCGCGTCAGCGCGCGGAACTTGACGCCAAGATAGTTGCTACCGTGACGGCTCTTGCCCGCGTCCGCGCGTCGGGTCAGCATTTTGTCGTGCCATGCGCCATGGCGGACATGCTGGTGAACGTCGTGGCGATGCGATGCGCGCCAGCGCCCGATCCGAAAGACGACGATCGAATATCGATCGAGGACGCGGTGAAACTTAGTGACCTCACATCAAAAAATGATCCGGCATATGAGTGCATCCGTGAACTTGAAACAGAAGGAGTCAGCAATGAGTAAGACGCAAGTCGGCGTGGTGGATCAGAAAGGCCAATTCCACCCCACCAGCGGCAAGCAGGACGTGGCCTCCGCCATTGCCACAGCGCAGCACAACGCGAACAGGACCGGTCAGATACACCATCTCGCCACCCGCGACGCCAGCGGGCGAGTGACACGGCACGGCGCCGTCAAGCCAGCGGCGGGCGTGTCGAACCAACTTGGCAGGTCCGCCAGTAACCCCGGCGCATGATCCCGCCATGATCACCAAGTCACAGCCGTCGGCGACGAGCCCGTTTCACAAAATATCGAGCACCGCTCCGCCGACACGCTACGTCGTGCGTGAGCCGAAGAAGGCGCCGCCGGTGGCACCAAAACGCCCCAACGCAGGAGGCGGATTGACGCGCACCGGACTTAGGTGAGACCGGTCGAGATCGCGCGGTGCAAAAAAGTGCATCGCGCGTGGATGCCGCCCCGCCGTTTGTCTCCTGGACGGCGGGGCGGCACGTTCTCTACGCGGCGACGGCTGCTGATCCCATCTTCGCCTTCACCAACGCGACCAGCGCAGTGCCCAGGCGCAACAGATCATTCAGCACGTCGGGCGACAGCTCACGCTCGGACATGTCCTTGATGATGTGGGCTGTGGTGATGATGACTGTATCGACTTGGTTGTCCATTCGGGTCCTCCTTCTGCCGCTCCATTGCGGTGAAGGGGTTATATGCGCTCAGGAGCAGTCATTCAACTCACGTTACAAAAAGTAAGCCATACATGACATTACCCGTCATTATCCGTCGAGATGTAAGTTTCTCTTGCATCGATGCAAGCCAGACTTACGGCTTACTCGGATCAGCGAACGAATCGACCTGATTCAGCCATGGCGCCAACACCGCTGGGTCAGCTAGATCGCCATACTTAGACGACACCGCACTCCCCGCCTGCCTGCCGCTGATCGCTTCCGCAACCTCTTCCGGGAGGTTGGCATTGCGAGCCGCGGTCTTCCATGCGTGTCGGAGTGAGTGAAAACTTTTGTTGATGCCGACTCGATGGCAGAGATTCGCGAAACGCTGCCCCAGGCGATCGCTGACGCGATTAAGCTTGTCGGGAAGCAAATCAGGAAACAGGCGCTCTCCCGTCGCATTCTGGACGTGATCAATGAACCCCCGCGCGATCAGGTTGGCGTGCAAGGGGATCAGGCGGACGGACTGTGGGTTCTTCACACGCTGCCCATCGGCAGCGTCAGTGACCTGCATACACCATATGCCGTTGCGCTGCTGAATATCCGGCACGCGGAGTTGCCCACACTCTTCGCGTCGGGCGCCTTGGTAAGCGCCAAGCAGGAACACCCAACGATCAACGATGGGCATCTTGTTAGACATCTCGTCGAGCTTACGCATTTCCTCTGGCGTGAAACCTTGTCGCTTCTTCGCCTTCGCCGCGGCGTGCTTCTTTCCCGTCTCTTTTGGGAACCGGTAGCCTTGAAGCGGGTTCGTCGGGATCAGCCCGTCGTTGGCCGCGTTGTTCAGCATGGCATTCAGGCGAAAGAAAATCTGCCGCACGGTCGCGCGGTCGAGTCTTGAAAGGCGCTTATGGTCCGCCTCTTCGATTGCTTCGTGAATGGGGAGGGCGCGAAGCTTTTGGCTGCCCGACTTTGGCAGCCGAGACAATGCCTTGACGAATTGCACACCATGCTGGCGCGTGATCTCAGTAAGGCGAAGGGACGGGAACAGTTCAAAGAACCGCCGTTCTGCATATCGGCGCGCCAGTGACGTGGCGAACGGGGTCAGGGGAGACAATGTCTGACGATGCGGCAGGCGAGCGGACACATCCTTTGCTAGAATGGCGAGGTTTCGATCTAGTTGCGATTGTGCGGCATCCGCCACAGCGTTCGCGCCTGCGATTTCGAGAGCGAGGCCGTCCGCACTTGGGGGTTCATCGGGCGGTTCCCCAGGCCGGAGTTTGGAGGGCTTGGCGAGATTTTCGGTCATCTGGGCGACCGCGTCGGCAATGTGCGCGCTCTGTAGCGCCCCTAGGCGGGCGCTGCGCAGGACTTGCAGGTTGCCCGAAGGCAGAACACCGAACGTCGCGTCCCGCAGTCCAGGGAAGCCGCCTGCTTCGTCCAGGACGCGTTTTTGGTCCGGCGTAAGGTGGACGTGCTTGTCACGGGCCGCGGCGATGATGGCGTCGGTCCGCGTTGCGTGCTGGCGCGCGAGCGGTTCGGCTACCTTGCGGTCAGCGGTGTGCAAGCTGACACGCCAGAACCTGTCTCCACTGGTGGCGCGTCGAACGTCCAGTGGCACTCGGCGGTAGAAATACCACGTATCATTGCGGCGATGGAGGAAGGCAGAAGCCATGGTCTGGTCCCGATTGTATCCCAGGTTTGTATCCCAATGGGCTGGACCACCAAAGACAGGAATCAGTTAAGTGGCCGTTAAACCTGAGGAAAAATCCCGCCTACGGGCGGGCATCGTAACGGTCACGCCGTTCCAGCAGAATTGCAGCATCCTCTGGGATGAGCAAACCAAGCGTGCCCTGGTGATCGATCCGGGCGGCGAGGTGCCGCGCATCGCCGATGCCATCTTGCGGCTTGGCGTCACGGTCGAGCGGATCCTGCTCACGCACGGGCATATCGACCATGCCGGCGGCGCGGCCGAACTGGCCGAGGTACTCGGCAGCGTGCCGATCGACGGACCGGACCAGCGCGACCGCTTCCTGCTGGACGGGCTCACGGCACAGGCGAGCAGCTTCGGGTTTGCCGGTGTGCGCAACGTCACGCCGACACGCTGGCTGTGCGAGGGCGACCATGTGAGCCTGGCCGGGCATCGGTTCGACGTGCTGCATTGCCCCGGCCACACGCCCGGCCACATCGTTTTCGTGAACCAGGCCGCGCGCTTCGCGGTCCTCGGGGACGTGCTGTTCAGGGGTTCGGTCGGACGGACGGATTTTCCGTACGGCGATCACGATGCGCTGATCGGCGCCATCCGCGACAAGCTGCTGCCGCTTGGCGATGATATTGCGTTTTTGTGCGGCCACGGTCCGGGCTCGACCATCGGTGCCGAACGCCGCGACAACCCCTTCCTGCGGAACCTGGAGGCGTCACCATGAAGCTGATGTGGTTCCACCTGATGCCGTACACCGAACTGCCGGACGACGTCCAGGAGCGGTGGCCGCAACCGACGGCTGCCGCACAGCGCGCGGTGGCGCCGGCGTTCGCGCCGGAATTGCGGGCACCGCAATGAGCGTGCTCACCGCCCGCTGCTGCATTGCCGGGGGCGGGCCGGCGGGCATGATGCTCGGGTTTCTGCTCGCGCGCGCCGGTGTCGATGTGCTGGTGCTGGAGAAGCACGCCGATTTCTTGCGCGACTTCCGCGGCGACACGATCCATCCCTCGACCCTCCAGGTGATGGACGAACTGGGCTTGTTGGACGAGCTGCTGACGCGCCCGCACAACAAGGCGCCGAGGCTCGGGGCACAGATCGGCGCCGAGTTCATCGAGGTGGCGGATTTTACCCATCTGTCGGCGCGCTGCGGGTTTATCGCCCTTATGCCGCAATGGGATTTTCTCGACTTCCTGGCGGCACATGCGAAGTCTTATCCGAGCTTCCGGCTGATGATGCGGACCGAGGCGACCGGCCTGATCGAGGAAGGCAGTCGTATCGTCGGGTTGCACGCACGTGGACCGGACGGCGAACTGGAGATCCGCGCCGATCTTGTGGTCGCGGCGGACGGGCGGCATTCCGTCCTGCGCCAGGCAGGCGGGTTCAAGGTTTTCGACCTCGGTGCGCCGATCGACGTGCTGTGGATACGGCTGTCGCGCCGCGAGAGCGATCCGAAGCTTTCGATGGGACGTTTCGGCGCCGGATCCGTGTTCGTCACCATCGACCGCGGCGATTACTGGCAATGCGCGCTGGTGATCGCCAAGGGTGGCATCGAGGAGACTCACGCAAGCGGCCTGCCAACGTTCCGCGCACGCATTGCCGAACTGGTGCCCGATTTCGCGGACCGCGTGGACGAGCTGAAAACCTGGGACGACGTGAAGCTGTTGAGCGTCACGGTCAATCGGGCGCGCGAGTGGTGGCGGCCGGGGTTGCTGCTGATCGGCGATGCCGCGCACGCCATGTCGCCGATCGGAGGCGTGGGGATCAATCTGGCGATCCAGGACGCCGTGGCGGCGGCCAATATTCTTGCGTCCCCGTTGCGCCAGGGCGCCGCCGGCCCAGAAGTGCTACGGCTGGTCCAGCGCCGGCGAGAAACGCCGACCCGACTGACACAGGGTCTTCAGGTGCTGTTCCAAAACCGCATCGTCAGCCGCGTCCTGGCGACGCAGCGCACACTCAAACCTCCGTTGCCGATGCGCCTGTTGCAGGAGGTGCCGCGTCTGCGCCGGCTGCCCGCCCGGCTGATCGGCCTCGGGTTTCTGCCGGAGCATGTGCGGACTTGAGTCCGAGCCGGGTTGGGACAAACCAGCTCTTCTTCGCGCCCTTCGTGAATCTTCGTGTCCTTCGTGTCGAAATGCCCTCCACGCATCTCCGCGCTGGCCCATTGGGGCGCGAACACGCCACCAATGCGCGCTTTTTTGCCTGGACTGAGACGGCTGGAGCCGACCGCCGACGGCACGCGCCAATGAACTTCGCACGCACCCGCCGCCAGCCGAGTCCTCCCGGCGGCGGCGCCGATTCGGTGCGGTCCCAACCGGCGGCTCTTCCAGCAGTTTTTAGATTCTCTCAACCGTGGCCACGTAGCTTGCCGGCTGCATGTCCTCCCGGCCCGAAGGCACCGACCGCTACCAGCGACTGCTCGAGGATCGGGAGCGGTTCGTTGCCTTTGCTTTCTCGTCGGCGGAGCTGCTGATCGAGGCGACCCCCGGCGGCCGCGTCGTCTTCGCGGCAGGAGCGTTTCGCAGCCGGCTCGGGTTGGATCCGGTCGCCCTCTTCGGCCGCCCGGCCGCCGCCGTGGTGACCCCCGAGGACGGGTCAGCCTTCGCCACCTGCCTCGCGCTGCTGGCCGAGCGTGGGCGGCTCGCTCCGACCACTGTGCGGCTGGCCAACGCGGAGCGCACCACTGTCGTGCTGTCCGGCCTGACGCGTCCCTCGGCTGACGGCGCCGCGCTGCTGTGCCTGAGCATGGGCACCCCACCAGGGCCGCAGCCGAAAATGGCGCGGACGGCCTGCACGGCGGACACCCTGGGACGTGAGGCGGAAGCGCGGCTGCGCGCGGCGCGCAGCGATGGCGGTTCGCCGGTACTCGACCTGCTGGAGGTGGAGGGCACGGCATCGACGGCGACAGACATGGAGATCGCCAGCGCCTTGCTGCAACGGGCCAGCGTCGGCACCATGGTCAGCGCGCTTGCGCCCCACCGGTACGGACTGCTGCGCGCCTCCGGTGCGACCGAGCCGCGTCTGGCCGAGGTGATCGCCGAGCTGCAGGCCGGCCTGCGCTCGAATGGCATCGACGCCAAGGTGGCAGCAGCCGAGCGGCTCGCTCTTTCGGGGCCCGACACCGCCGACCTCACCACGACGCAGGCGGTCCGTTCGCTCCGTTATGCGCTCTCCTCGTTCGCCCGAGGTGGTGTCAAGGCACTGACCGCCGCCGGCCTGGACAAGGGCCTGGGTAGCTTCGTCGCGACCACCGAGGCGTGCGCCGGGGCGCTGCGGCGAATCTTCGCCGATCGGCGGTTCACCCTGGCTTTCCAGCCCATCGTGCAGCTCCAGGATCGGACGGTCCATCACTACGAAGCGCTGCTCCGCCCGTTCCGGGTGCCCGGCATCCCGGCCGGCGATCCAAACGAGCTCGTGGTCATGGCGGAGATGCTGGGGTTGGCCGAGGACCTCGATGGCGCGGTGTTCGAAGCGGTGCGCGAGGCGGCCTCTCGCAGCGGTGCGGCGGTGGCGTTCAATATCTCGGGCCTGTCGGCGCAAAGCCCGACGTTTCGCAAACGCCTGATGGCGGCGCTGGCCCGGCCGATGGCTGCCAGCCCTTCATCCCTGTTGGCGGAGGTGACGGAAACGGCGGAAATCGAAGACGAGGCACAGGCGGCAGAAACAATCGCAGCCTTGCGCCAAGCCGGCGTGCCGGTGTGCATCGACGATTTCGGCGCGGGCGCGGCGGCGTTCCGCTACCTGCACAGCTTCCAGGTGGATTACGTGAAGATCGACGGCACCTATGTCCGCCATGCCGTGGAAAGCGAACGCGACCGGAGCTTCGTCGCGGCGATGGTCGATCTGTCGCTGAAGGTCGGCGCGCAGGCTATCTCCGAGCAGGTGGAGAACGAGGCGGTGGCGACCATCATGAGCGCGCTGGGGGTGCGCTACGGCCAGGGGTGGCTGTTCGGTCGCCCTGGCGAACTCCCGGCGCCCAGGCTTTTCACCGGACGCCGGCGCGGCGCCAAGGAGACTTGGGAGTAGGGAGACAGCGGTGCCTTTGTGCCCAAGCTGGAAGGACCCGTTGTTATTCCTATATAGGTTAAATCGGCCGGCGTTGACGCAGCACCCGGCCTCGGAGACAGCAGTGAACATCCTAGCGCCTGCCCCCCTGGCTTGTTGCCGGTGGGAGCTTGAGCGTCGTCATCTGATCCCACCGTCGAACGACGCTCTACGTCAGATCATCGAAAGCGATCCGGCCCTGGTGGACGACCTGAACGCCTACTATGGCGACACCACGCCGGACGGCGGCCTCGACGAGCTGGAGCGCGAGCTTTTGCTCGACCTGGTGGCAAGGCACTTCACCGGGCATTTGTGGCCGCGCACTGGTGGAATGCAGGCAACGCGACGTTTCATGGCAGGACTTCAACAGGCGATGGCCAAAGCGGGTTGGAAGGTCGATCTGTTCGCGGTCGCCTCGTAACACGCGCGGCGGAATGCGCTTCGCCTTTCCGTCCTGCGCCCATGAACTATAAAAGTATGAACCTGATCTGACAGGCAGGCCATTCTGTCGTGGCCGTGCCTCCCCCGACGTCATGGCCAGCGTCCCCCAGCGCTTGGTTTGGCCCAAATCCGCGCCGTGGAGGGCTAGCAGCCGCGGTCCACCGCCGCCCGCCACCTTGCGGAACCGTGCCAACGCGGACACACCTCGGACAAGGATCCGATGAACAGGAAGAAAATCGTTGACATTTGACCGCTTCTGTGCTTTTATTACTCTCATGTCCAGCCCAGCCACCGCCCAGGCCGAAGCCGTCCAGCCCGATCCCCAAGAGCAGGCTGCTTCTCAAAGAACGCCAGCACCTCCGAGCGGCGCAGGTTGCGCCGCAAACACCGCCGCCCCTGCGCATCAACCCCGTGCAGGGTGAACACAGACTTGGACGTGTCGATCGCTATCCGCGTAATCTCGTTCATGGACGGCTCCGTTTGTTCGACTTCGACAGCCGAACCTTGGCACACAGATGCCGTAGGGGCCGTCCACCCCAACGGAAAAGCAAAGCGCATTCCGCCACCCGCACCCCAAGCCGCGCCGCCCGCCGTCATATTCCCCCCATGGCCCGCGCCATACCCTCACTTCCCAACTCCCACCCCCACCGGCCCACCCTGACCACTGACCACTGACACGGGACCGGTCCAAGGCCGGCCCCGCCGTCCTGATTCGCCGCGCACCAAAAAGTCAGGTTTCATTCAATACAAAGCGGCCTAACGGAGACCACCGGGACCACGGAGAAGAACCTCATCCCGCATCCGCGAAGGCGCCTTCAGATTTGCCGCTCCGTGATCACGGTGTCCTCCGCCCTTGCTCCGTGCTGAAATACTTAGCCTCTTCGGCTCCGGTGACGCGTTTGGACCCGATACCCGACCACTAGAGCCGCACGTGCACTCCTGCGGTGTTTGGTTACGCCCGAAGGCCACGCCAGGTGCCTCCGCGTGCATCTTCCTATATCTGGGTTTAGAACCTTTGCTTCTCCCGTGCCACCGCCACAGCGAATGCGCCGCGATCCCCGTGCCCGTGTTTCGATCGCACGGACATCGCTTGGCGAAGCAGGCAAGATCAAAGGGTACGCTTCGCCCAGTGAAAATTAAAACCGGACAGCCGTGGCACAAGGCCGCCCATGACGGTGGAGGGCCGGGGAGTCGATCGTTCGGCCGCCTAGTATAAGTAGTGCGACTCGCTAAACACGAAACATCGGCGACTGCAAGCGATTATTCGCGTTGACCGCCCCCATCGGCGCGCGGTACGCGAAAATGGTGTCCGTTTCCGAGTCGCGTCCTGCCATTCGAGTCCGAGGCCGTTCGTTCATGGCGCTCGTGCTCGCGCCCGAGCCGCCGCTGCCGGAATGGCTGGCGGCGCTGGATGCGCAGATCGCCCGCGCGCCGTCGTTCTTCGATGCGCGGCCTGTCCTGCTTGACCTCGCCGCGCTGCCGCGCGAGCAGCCGAATGTTGCCGGGCTGATCGAGCTGCTGGCCGGGCGGGGCATTCGCATCATCGGCACCGAGGGCGCGCATCCCTCCTGGCAGGGTGTGGAGAAATGGGGCGGCCCGATCGGCACGGCCGCGAAGGGCGCCGGTCGTCCGGTCGAACTGCCGGATGAACGCCCACCGCCGGCGACGCCGACGCCGGCCGAGGCGGCCGCCATGGTGATCGACCATCCGATCCGCTCCGGCCAGTCGATCGTGCACGAGACCGGCGACGTGACGATCATCGGCTCGGTCGCCTGGGGCGCCGAGATCGTGGCCGGCGGCTCGATCCACGTGTACGGCGCGCTGCGCGGGCGGGCGATTGCCGGTTTCACCGGCAACAAGGCGACGCGGATCTTCTGCCGCAAGCTGGAAGCCGAACTGCTGGCGATCGACGGCGTGTACAAGACGGCAGACGACATGGACCGCGGGCTGCATGGCCGCGCGGTGCAGGCGTGGCTCGACGGCGAATCGATGATGATGGCAGCGTTGGACTGACAGGAAGGGGGAGCAGATGGCGCAGGTCGTGGTCGTGACATCCGGCAAGGGCGGCGTTGGCAAGACAACCTCGACCGCCGCGCTTGGCGCCGCGCTGGCGCAGGGCGGCGAGAGCGTCGTGGTGGTCGATTTCGATGTCGGGCTGCGCAACCTCGATCTTGTCATGGGCGCCGAACGCCGGGTGGTGTTCGACTTGATCAACGTCGTGCAGGGCGACGCCAAGCTGCCGCAGGCGCTGATCCGCGACAAGCGGCTGGACAACCTGGCCCTGCTGCCCGCTTCGCAGACTCGCGACAAGGAGGCACTGACACCGGAGGGCGTGGAGCGCGTCATCGGCGAACTGCGCGAGAAGTTCGACTGGATCATCTGCGACAGCCCGGCCGGGATCGAGCGCGGCGCCACCATGGCGATGCACCACGCCGACGCTGCTGTGGTGGTGACCAATGCCGAGGTTTCGTCGGTGCGTGATTCGGACCGGATCATTGGCCTGCTCGATTCCAAGACCGCGAAGGCCGAGCACGGACAGAAGATGCCCAAGCACCTGCTGCTGACGCGCTACGACGCGGCCCGCGCCGTGCGCGGCGAAATGCTGAAGACCGAGGACGTGCTGGAGATCCTGTCGATCCCGCTGCTCGGCATCATCCCGGAAAGCCAGGAGGTCCTGCGGGCGTCGAACCTCGGTTCGCCGGTGACGCTGAGCAACCCGGCCTCGGCGCCGGCGCGTGCCTATGCCGAGGCGGCGAAGCGCCTGAAGGGCGAGCAGATCCAGATCAGCATCCCGGCCGCCCAGCGGATAAGTTTCATCGGCAAGCTGTTCGGCCGGAGGGCGGTGGCGTGAGTCTGCTGATGCTGTTTCGCCGGCGCGATTCGGCGCCGGTGGCGCGTGAGCGGCTGCAGGTCCTGCTGGCGCACGAGCGGGCGATGGTTGGCGGCACCGACCTGGTGTCAGTGCTGCACGAGGAGATCCTGGCGGTGATCGGCAAGCACGTGACGCTGGATCGCGACAAGGTGCAGATCAAGCTCGATCGCGGCGATCCTGTCTCGACGCTGGAGATCGACGTCGAGGTGCCGAGCCTTCTGCGTGCCGCCGCGTTCGGGCGCGGATAGCGGTGCCGGCCGCCTAGACCCCCGATCATGCCTCGCCAGACCAGGCGCCGAGTGGTAAGGCGCCGGCGCGCCACCTTGGCTGTTGGCCATTCTCGACAATGCACCGATCAGGCGCCGCGCACCGACACCAGCCGCCAGGTCGGGTCGTGCGAAGACAGATCACGCTCGAACGTCCAGATGTCGGTGATCTCGGTCACCGCGTCGGTACCGGCAACCGGCTGACCGCTGCCGTCCTTGGTCAGGCTGACCTGGTCGGAGACGAACCGCACCGTCACCTGGGCGACTGTGCTGCGCAGATCGGCCTCCTCGATCGTGGCAGAAGGTATTTCCTTGACCTCGCTCGTCTGCGTGTGGCCGGCCTGCTCGCGCGCGGTGATCGCCTGGTCGAAGGCGCGATAGACGTCGTCGGACACCAGGCCGCGCAACCTCCCGCGGTCGCCGGCGGCAAAGGCAGTGACGATGAGGCGGAACGCCTTGTCGGCCCCATCCAGGAAGCTGCCCGGATCGAAGCCGCGATCAACCCCCCTCATGCGCGACAGCATCTGGCCGAGCGGGCTGCCCGGATCGGGGACCGCCCTGGTCGAGGCAGGGACCAGCTCGGCATGCCCCTCGATGACTGGGCCGGGCGGCGGAGCGCCCGGTGGCTGGTAGGGCTGTGCCGGCGGCCGTTCATAACCGGTGCGCCGGCCCAGGATACTGCGCAGCCGCAGCACCAGGAACCCCGCAATCATCCCGAACAGCACCAGATCGACTGGGAACCCGCCGGTATCCATCGCTTCGCTCTCCTCAGGCCCACAGATAAGAGCCTGCCGCCGCGGACACAAATGTTTCGCGCGCCGCCTTGCCGCCCCGTATTGCCCCCCCAGCGGCATGGCGGTAATCGCCACCGATGATCCTGCTGCGGCACGGCCAGAGCGAGTTCAACCTGCATTTCAGCGCGACACGGCGCGATCCGGGCATCACTGATCCCAGACTTACCCCGCTGGGCCACGCCCAGGCCCTTGAGGCAGCACGGCAACTCGCCGGCGATGGGGTCGCGCGCATCATTGTCTCGCCGTACACCCGCGCGCTGCAGACGGCGGCGCCCGTGGCCAAGGCGCTGAGCGTGCCGGTGCTGATCAACCCGATCGTGCGGGAACGCTACGCCTTCGCCTGCGATGTCGGCACGCCGCGGACCGAGCTGGAACAGGCCTGGCCGGAGCACGATTTCTCGGCGATCGAGGAAATCTGGTGGCCGGCGATTCCCGAGCCGGCCGCCTCGGTGGTCGATCGAGCCGCTTTGTTTCGCGCCGAGATGGCGGCGCTGCACGACTGGGCCGACACGCTGGTGATCAGCCATTGGGGGTTCATCATGTCGATGACCGGGCTCAGCATCCAGAACGGCCAATGGCTTCGCTGCGACCCCACGGTGCCGCCGCCCGCCCAGATCTCCTGGCGACCT
>Ga0335075_10003667_pt1 | contig 24276 bp, 28 predicted proteins | sample Lox_Sample_24_FD_206723 | JGI IMG/M metagenome (GOLD analysis project Ga0335075, IMG submission 206723) | Soil microbial communities from Loxahatchee National Wildlife Refuge, Florida, United States - Lox_Sample_2.4 | ecosystem: Environmental > Terrestrial > Soil > Wetlands | place: USA...
CAGATCATCGACGGCGCCTACCAGGATTTCGAGCAGCGCATGGCCGCCGCCGGTCCCGACACCGGCTCAAAGCAGGATCGCGTACGCGAGCACATCCTGCGCCGCGCACCCGCCGAGTTCCGCACACGTGACATCCGGCGGGCACTTCCAGGCGTGAGTCCCGCGACAGTGCGACTCGTGCTCAATGAGCTCCGCAATGCCGGGGAGATCGCGTCCACCGGCACTGGCTCAGGCGCCCGCTGGCACCGCCGGGAACGCTAGGCGCGACGTGCCGACGTGCCGCCTCAAACCCCCGAGCCGACCCCATGTCGCGACCGGGGTGCGCTGGGCGCCACGATGCCGCCCCAATCGCCGTCCTCGATCCGGGCGGGCTCGGTGCTCTGAAGGAACTCGCCGAGCGCGTCCGCCAGGCCGGCCGAGTCTTCCAGGTGGGGGAAGTGCGCCGCGCGGGGCAGGGTCTGGAAATGGCTCCCCGGGGCCGCGCGGTGGGCGGCGAGGCCGTGGGCGAGCGGGATCGTCTGGTCGCGCTCGCCCCAGACGATCAGCGTGGGCATGCCGTCGAGCAGGTACAACCGGTCGGTGGCGCTGACGCGCTGGCCGCGCGCGTCGATCACTGCGCGCAGCGTGTGCAGGAACGCGGTCCGCGCCCCGGGCTGCTCGAGCGGGCGCAGCGCGCGGGCGATCGCCTGCAGGTAGACGCCCTGGCGCGAGCCACGCTCGCGCAGCCGATCCCCCGAGCGGCGCAGGCCGCTCAGCAGGCGGGGATGGGCGGCGAGCGCGAGCAGGGCGGAAACGCCGGGCAGCGTCGCCGAGCGCAACAGCGGTGAGACCTCGCGACCGAGACCGCCGGAGGAGACGAGCACCAACCGCTCGGTGCGCTGAGGAAACTGGTAGAAGAACTGCATCGCCACGCCGCCCCCGAGCGAGTGCCCGACGATCGTGGCGCGCTCGATCCCGAGCACGGCCAGCAGGTCGCGGATGCTCGCGGCGTGAGCCCCCAGCGAGTAGTCCCCGCGCGGGGTGGCCGAGTCGCCGTGGCCGATCAGGTCCGGCGCGATCACGGTATACCGGTCGGCCAGCGCCATGGCGACCTCGCGCCAGTGCCGCGAGGAGTTGACCATCCCGTGGATCAGCACGACCGGCGGCCCGGAGCCCGCCATGTGGTAGATCACGCGATGCCCGTGCAGCCGCATCTGCCAGGCCTCGAACTCCTCGGCGGTGTGCTCGTCGGGTGGGGTGGGTCTCACGGGTGGATGGGTCTCACGGGTGGATGGGCCTCAAGCGTGGGATGGGTTTCAAGGGTGGATGGGTCTCAAGCGTGGGATGGGTTTCAAGGGTGGATGGGTCTCAAGCTACACGCTTCGCCGGGTCGCTTGCGTTCCTCACCGCGCCCGCCTTCAAATTGCCCACAAGGTTTTGGGCTGGAGGCGATCGTAGGATCGGCCGCGGTCCTCACCCCAGTCACCCGGTTCACGAGCGGCTCACCCCGGCTCACGAGCGGCTCGCCCGCAGGCGCATCCACGAGCGCACCGGTGGCCAATCGTAGACCCCCGGAGTCACCCACCCGGCCGACCTGGGTACGCTTGTCCAGATGACGTCTCACGTCGGCGATTCTGTGGCGGTTCCGGCTCGGGTGCTCTCGAGTACTCAGCTTGAACTGCTTGCGCAGCGCGGGCAGGAGCTCACGGCCGAGGTCGGCGAGAAGCTGTATGAGATCGGCGACGCGACCTACCCGTTCATCGCGATTCTTGAGGGTGAGGTGGCGGTGTTGGATGGCGCCGGGCATGAGATCGTGCGTCACGGCGCGTCGGGCTTTCTCGGGGAGGTCAACCTGCTCAGCGGACAGTCGGTGTTCGTCACCGCCCTCGTCACCAGGCCGTTGCGCTATATCGCCCTTCCGCGTGAGGATCTGCGGGCGTTGCTGTTCGACGATCCCGCCCTCTCGGATCTGATCCTGGGCGCCTTGGTCGAGCGCCGCGAGCTGCTGCAGCGGCGCCAGGGCATCGGACCGGAAATCGTCGGCCCGCGCGAGTCGCCCGACACGCGCCGGCTGCTCGAGTTCGCGCGAGCCCAGCGATTGCCCCACACCTGGGTCGATCCCACCGCGGCGACCGACGGCGCCGGCCCGGCGGCGGAGTCCGTCGTGTCCGCGACCGTGCTGGTGCGTCTGCCTGGCGGCGTCGAGCTGCTGAACCCGAGCAACGGAGAGCTCTCCCGGGCGCTCGGCATCGGCATGGAGCTCGCGCCGCGTGAGGAGGTCGACCTGTTGATCATCGGCGGCGGCCCCGCGGGACTCGGCGCAGCCGTGTACGGCGCTTCAGAGGGGCTGGACACGCTGATCGTGGAGAGCAGGAGCATCGGCGGTCAGGCGGGCACCTCGCGCAGGATCGAGAACTACCTGGGCTTTCCCGCCGGGATCAGCGGCAACGAACTGCTCAGCCGCGCCGCCACCCAGGCGCGCAAGTTTGGCGCCCGCCTGGCCTCGCCCTACCGCGCCCAAGAGCTCCAGCCCGGGAGCGAGCGTCATCTCGTGAAGCTACAGGACGGCAACGAGATCGCCGCCCGCGCGATGCTGCTCACCATGGGCGCCGAATACCGGCGTCTGCCCGTGGCCGGGCTGCAGGAGTACGAGGGGGTGAGCGTGTTCTATGCGGCCGGGCCGCCGGAGGGCCAGCTCTGCACCGCACAGCGTGTGGCGGTCGTCGGCGGGGGCAACTCGGCCGCCCAGGCTGCCGTCTGGCTGGCGCGCGGGGGTGCGCTTGTCACGTTGCTGCATCGCCGCGGAGATCTGCGGGAGACGATGTCGCAGTATCTGATCGACGAGCTCGACCGCTACGGGGTCGCCGTGCGCGATCACTGCGAAATCGTCGGACTGCACGGGGAGCACGGGCGCTTGCACGCGGTCACGCTCGCCGACGGCGAGCGGGTGCCGTTCTCGTTCGTGTTCCTGTTCCTTGGCGCCACGCCCTGCACCGAGTGGCTCGGTGAGGTGCTCGCGCGCGATGGCGACGGTTTCATCCTGACCGGCGCGGACGCCGGCGCCGAGAACCTGCTCGAGACGAGCGTGCCGGGCGTCTACGCGGCCGGCGACGTGCGCGCGGGCTCGATCAAGCGCTGCGCGACCGCGGTCGGCGAGGGCGCCGCCGTGGTCCAGTTCGTACACGAGCGCCTGGCCCGTCCGGTCGCTGCACCGGGCGCCCAAGCGTCGTCGTATGCCGGCTCGCCGTAAAGGCGCGCCTCCGATGCCCGTCGCGCAGACCGAGGGCGGCGCGCTCGCGGCGTGCCCAGGGCGGCAGTGTGCCCAGGGCGGCGGCGTGCCAGGCCGGCGGCGTGCTCAGGTGGGTCGCCGTGACGACCGTGGCCGTGCCGGGCGCGTAGCCGGCGCCCCTCCTCCAGCCGCCCCTACGGGATCGGTTCCAGGGAATTCCCCGGGGCGATCTGGGCGCAGTCCTGCGGCGCGGGCAGGCCGAGGAAGCGCGCGTCCAGCCACGAGTAGGCTTCGGGCAGCCACTGGATAGCGCTGGGTATGTGGCTGAGGTGTTCGTACTGCTCGTACTGGACGGGGACTCCGCGTGAGCAGTACTCGCGGGCGAGAGTGCGCACGTCGCCGGCGATCATCACGCCGTCGCCGGGGCCGATGCCGGGCGTCTCGCCGGGCGTGCCTTCCAGTTCGCCGCCGGCGCCCTGGCCGATGAACAGCGGCGCGCTGGGCGTGCCTCCGGTTCCCATGATCAGCTTGTTGGCGACCTGGACGTAGGCGGGGATCGCTTCGGGCGTGGGGTACTGCGGCTTGGCGAGCTGGGACCAGGTGAGGCCGGGATACTGGCCGAGGACTTCGGTGATCGACGCGTGCTGGAGCTTGTCGTAGAGCTGCAGCCCGTATTCGCTGAGATAGGGGGTGAGGTCGATGTCGTAGGCGCGGCCGATGCCGATCAGGCCCATCGGGATCACGCCCGCCCAGATCGTGCTGCCTTCCACGTAGCGGAGGTTGTGGGCCGGGTCGACGAGCGTTCCGCCGAAGGCGACGCCCACGATCTTCGAGTCGAGCGCAGGCGCGTAGGATGCAGCGAGCTCGGCGGCCCACTCGGTCGCGATCGCCCCGCCCGAGTAGCCGATCAGGCCGATCTTGCTGGTGCCGGCCAGGCCAGTGGCAGGGGAGGCGAGCGCGGCGCGCAGCGAGTCGAGCGTGTTCATCCCGTACACGGGGCCGGCGGAGAAGTCGGCTTCCTCGCCCTCTGTGTCGGGCACGACGACCGTGTCGCCGGTGAGCAGGGCGGGCGCGATGATCGCCGACTCGGCGTCGGGGATCGGCCCGTTGAGGCTCACGCCGCCGGAGATCGCGTACGAAGGCTCGTCTTCGTTGGTGAGCGAGTCATAGAACGACTGATATGACACCACCGTGGGGCCCGTGGGCGGTGAGAGGCCCAGCGGCGGGAGCAGCACCGAGGTGACGTTCACGGTGGGCTGGCCGACCGAGCCCGTCGAGCGGTAGAGCAGTTGCACGGCGCGCACGGGCAACGGAACGCCGGCCACGTGATAGGACAGCGTGCGCGTCTTCAGGACCGTGCCGGGCGCGATGCTGGCGAGCGAGGTGCCGCCTTCATAGCGGTAGAACGGATCTTCAGCGGGGGTGAGCGCCGCTCGCGCCGGCGCCGTAAACGTCGTCAACGCGATCAACGCCGCAATCAACGCCGCCATCCCAAGCGCGAGCAGTCTCACCTTGCCGTTCCGTCCGATCGACAGCATCGCTCCCTCTGTACCCCGTTCCGGCGGATCGCATGCGTTCAGCGTCAGCCGCCTAGGTTGGGTTGGCGGTGCCGCGCCGTGGTGTCGGTCCCGTAGAGTGGGCGAGCAGACAAAGTGAGCGAGCGAGGAGCCGTGATGAAGAAAATCGTTGAGCTGCTGTTGTGCATCCTGCATCCCGTGGCGGTGGTGCTGATCTGGATCAACTTGCTCTTCTGTCCCCGAGGCCGGGGGTTCGTGGCCCGGCTCGCCTGGGCGATCGCGGTGATCGTTCCGTTCGTGCCGTTCCTGTACGTCCTCACGGGCAACGACTTTTTGTAGCCGATGGTCTGCGGTGCAGTGGGCGACTGCGGGATTGCCGGGCGCGCGACCGGACTCGGGGGGTCGTGCCGGATGCGCGCGGGGGCGGTGGCGCTATGGTTGTTGTGCTGGTGTCGCGGGGTATGAGCTCGGCAAATTCCTGGGGAGGAGCCACACGTATGTATGACCCGGTGCTGTTCCGGGATCGTCCGCGGTCCGCGCAGATTGCGCTCGGTGGAGTGGTTCCCGCGATCGCCGGCGGTGTCGCCGGCGTGTTGATCGGCGCGTCGAGTGGGGCGTACTGGGCCTACAGCGCGGTGATCGTGCTGGCGACCGTGATCGCCGGCTTCGAGCACCAGGACGGTTGGGGCGGCGCCGACCGCGGACTGGTGGCGGGAGCGATCTATGGGGTTGCGCTGCTGCTCGTGCACGCGCTCGTCGGCACCCACGCGCAGGTCTCGCTCGGCAGCTTTCCGCCGCTGCTGGCCGTGATCACCGCGATCGCGGGGATGCTGCTGAGCGCGCTCGGCGGACGGACGGCGCGAGTGATGCGCGAGCATAGGGCTGGGCCGGTCGATGGAGGGGCCGGTCCGGAGTGAGCACCCGCGGGCGGATCAGCTCGAAGCGCGTTGAGGGCGGCTCGACTCCCTGCGGATCTCTCCCAGCGCGGCAAGGCCGGCCCGTAGGCCGTGCAGCTCCTCGGCGGTGAGCCGCTGCTGCAGCGTGGCGTCGATCTCGTCGACCACGGTCTGGATCGCGGCAGCCGCTGCGCGCCCGCGCTCTGTTAGCCGCACACTCATACGCCGGCGGTCATCGGGATCGTTCTGGCCTTCGAGGTAGCCGCGGATGACGAGCGTGTCGATCCAAGTCTGTTGACAGTCACGGACAGCGGGCTATCTGTATCGCGTCAGCACCTCGAGGATGCGGTCGGCGCCCCAGCCGATCTCCTGCGCCGGTACGCGCTCATCCGCGGCGTGAATGAGGCTCATGAACTTCATCTCCGCCGGCAGGCGCATCGGTAGAAAGCCGTACGTCTGGATTCCAAGCCGGGCGAAGAACCGACCGTCGGTGAAACCTGGCATCAGCATCGGCAGCGGCACGGCGTCGGGGTCGGCGGCGGTGAGCACCTCGCTCAGCAGCCCCATCAGGGACAGGTCCGTGCGATCGGATCCCGGCTCATAGCTCGTCGCCTCCAGCTCGAGGTCATCGTCACCGGCCAGCTCACGCAGCTCGCGGAAGAGATCGTCCGCCGTCTGCCCGGGCAGCAGACGCCCGTCGAGCTCGAGCTGCAGCTCGCTCGGGATCACGTTGACCTTGGCGCCGCCGCGCACGACGGTGGCGTTGACCGTGTTGTGGAGCATCGGATCCAGTGTCTGGCCTGCCTCGCCGAGCATGTCGATCGTCGCGTCGGTGCGCTCGGGGTCGAGCAGCCCGTCGGCCAGCTCCGGCCCGCCAGCGGGCAATGCGGCCGCCACCGCCTCGATCATCGCGCGCGGGATCTCGGTGACGTGCACCGGGAGTCGCCGCGCATCCAGCGCGCTCAGCAACCGAGCGAGCTTCGCCATCGCACCGCCGCGCATCGGGATCGAGCCGTGTCCGCCGGGGCCCCGGATCCTGGCGCGCATCCAGCACGGCTGCTTCTCACCCACCTGAATCGGGTACGTGCTCAGACCCGCCAGTTCGGTGCGCGCGCCACCGAACTCACCGAGCGCGTGCCGCACGCCCGCGAACAGCTCGGGGTGCTCCTCGACCACGAAGCGCGCGCCGTAGGACCCCAGGTTCTCCTCATCGCAGAGCACGCACAACAGCACGTCGCCCGGTGGTGGCTCAGCGGACTCGGCGAGCGCTAGGATCGCCCCGAGCATCATCGCCACACCGCCCTTCATGTCCAGCGCGCCCCGGCCCCAAATCTCGCCGTCGATCAGCTCGGCGGCGAACGGATCGTGGCGCCAGCTCTGGCCAGCGGTCGTGACCACGTCGACGTGCCCCTGGAGAAGCAGCGGCGGCGCGGCGCCCCGGCCGGGCAGCCGTGCCAGCAGGTTCGGCCGCGCCGCGTCCTTGGCCAACACCCTCGTCTGAAGGCCGGCTCTGTCGCAGAGCTCCTCGATCCACCCCACGCACTCAGCCTCGTTGCCGGGCGGATTGGTCGTGTCGAACCGGATCAGCTGACGCAACAGCTCGACAGGATCGCGCGGCACGGCGCCGACCATACCGAACGAAAGCAGACGCGTCGATCGCCTCGTCAACGCCCAGGCGCGCGGCCACTGCGTCGTGCTGTGACCAGCACGGCGACGGTGCTCGCCCGGATCGGGCGCCCGAGGCGCTCTTCGAGCGCGTGGTTCTCGTTCACGAGGGCGTCGCGCTGATCGGGTGAGAGTCGCGCCCAGAACGACATCGTGCCGAGCAGGGCGGAAAGCTCATCGGCGGTGTGCTCGATCGGGGTCGGGACGGTTGCGAGCTGTAGATCCTCGAACAGATCGGCTGCGTAGTCACGTCCGATGTCATAGCTCCCCAGCCACGCCCAGGCGTCCGCGACGTTGTGGCGGCGCTCGTGCACGCCCGCAATCGTGCGATCGAGGTCGCGATAGGTGGGCCAGGTCGCGGCGATCTCCGGCGCATGGTTGCGCAGGGCCGCCAGCAGGGCCTGTTGATCGTCGGCGCTGCGCCGCTCGGTTAGGCCGAAGTACTGGATCAGAGCGAGCATCCCGCCCGGAGCGAGCGCGTCGGCGATCTTGCGCCAGCCCAGATCGGGGTCGACCCAGTGGATCGCGGACGCCGAGAACACCGCCTGGAAGCTCTCGCGGGGCAGCTGCGTGTCCTCGAGGCGCGCGTGGACGAGCTCCACATCGCCCGCCTGTTTCAGGTTCTGCTCGGCGAGTCCGATCAGCTGGTCTCCCGGCTCCAGGGCGGTCACGCGCAGTCCGCGCGCGAGCAGACTGCGCGTCAGCTGACCGGTCCCGCACCCGACCTCGAGCACCCGGTCGCCATTCCCGATTCCAGCCAGCTCGCATGCCCGGTCGATGAGCGCATCGGGGTAGGTCGGGCGATTGCGGTCGTACTCGAGGGCGACCTCGTTGAAGACCTTGCCATAGCTCCGCGCGAGCGTCATGTCGCTCATGGGCGAAACGTACACACTATGCAGGTCTGTCAGATCGACGGCGAATCGCGGTGTAAACAACGCGGCTGGCCGGGGCCGCGTCACTCGGTGAGGTCAAGACATGATCAAGACATGGTCAAGGCATGTGTCTGCTCGCTCTGCAAGGGTCATGCCGCTATGAGCACAGCGACGGCCCTCCCGCCTGACCTTCGCCGACCCGTCGAGGCTGACCTCCCGGACACGGCCGGGGTCGGTCCCTCCGATCGCGCCCCGGACGATGCGCTCAACGCGATCTGCCCCGTACTGGACGATGTTCCCGCTGGACTTCCCCCTCGGGGCTCTGGCGGAGGGGCGCCCGGGGGAGTGGGTGCTGGACCCGTTCTGCGGGCGGGGGACGACGCTGTTCGCGGCGCGCAAGCTGGGAATGCCGAGCGTCGGCATCGACTCGAACGCCGTCGCCGCGGCGATCGCGCAGGCGTACGCCCAGCAGCCGCACTACGCCGCCGAGCACGAGTGTGACCGCGATGTCAGGTACCGGCGCGCCGTCGGGAATCTGCGCGAATGCCTCCTGGAGCGTGTCACCGAGCGCGTTCATCAACCGATCCCGCTCCTCCCGGGCGCGTGATCCGGCGAGCATCGCCTCGTGCGTGAGCACGTTGAACACGGCCGGCTCTCCTAGCGCGAATCTCACCAGGCTGTCATCGTCCCCCGCCACGCATCGACTGCGGCGCTGTCCCGCATAGCGCCGTGGACCTCGCCCGTCAGCTGCTCGGCGAGCCGGCGCTGTGCCGCGATGAAGCAGTTCTGCTTGTCCTTGAACTGCTCGTAGAACTTGGCCCGCGAGATACGAGCGTGCCGGGTGACCTGCGCGACCGTCGTCTGCGCGTAGCCCCGCGTGGCCACGAGCTCGGTCATCGCTGCGAGCGCTCGCTCGCGCTGGGCCGGCTCGGTGGTGTGCGTGTGTGTGCCTGTCATTGAACCCCTCTCCCTTTTTTGAACCGCTCCTCGAGCAAAACTCAATCTTCGAATCCAAACCCCTCAATCGACTCCAATTCTCGATGGAACCCCTGAACAATCGTCGATGGAACCCCTGAACAATTCTTGATGAACCCCTGAACAATTCTCGATGAAACCTGAACAATCCTCGATGGAACCCTTCTGAAACCTCGAGCTCTTATCGAGCTCCCTGTCGCAACCCCTCTGCCAGTCTCGGAACTCTCTGTCAACCCTCTGTCAAAACCTCCGAAGCTCCCTGAACCGCTCGATTAAAACCCTTCGATCAGCTCGACCGCGGCCGCCGGCCCGGCGAACGGGGCGATCGCAATATATGCCAGCCGGGGCACGTGCCGGGAGAGCTCGCCGGCCCGCCCCGCGGCGATCTCCGAGCGGACGATCTCGAACACGGCGTCGACGATCGCCTCTGAGCAGGCGCGGGGCAGGAGCCCGGCCTGGGGGCGGTAGCCGTAGCCTTCCTCCAGGAAGGCGGCGAACATCCCCGTCATCTGCTGGCTGCGCTCGATCGCTTCGGGGCCCGCGGCGTAGGGCGCGACGATCCGCAGGTGCGCGAGCGCGGGCTCGGCGGCGATGATCGCGCTCAGCGTGCGCAGGCCGGCGTAGATCCGCGCCGGCCAGGTGGGTGCGGAGAAGTACGCCCGCGCGCAGCCGACGAAGGTCTCCTGGGCGGCGTGCTGCTGGGCGGCCGCGAACACGTGGCGCTTGTCGGTGAAGTGCTCGTAGAAGACGTTCTTGCCGATCCCGGCCGCGAGCGCGATGTCGCCGACCGTCACCGCCGCGTAGCCTTTGGCCTGGATGACCTCGGCGGTGGCCTGGATGATCCGCTCGCGGCGGTTGCGCTCCACGAGGGCGCGCGGTAGCCCGTGCCGGCCGCGCGGCAGCTGCTCGTGGCGCTGCAGGAGCGGTCGTGCCGGCCCGACGGGGCCCCCGGAGCCCGCGTCCGCGCGTGCGCGCTCGCCGGTGCTCCAGCGCGCCTGCCCGGTGGGAACCGCGTAGGAGCGAATCCACGCGACGAGACCCTCGCTCAGCGCCGGCTCGTCGGCGTCGGCGTCGATGCGCGGCTGCCAGGAGGCGATCGAGCGGATCGTCGCGGCGCGGATCGCGCCGAGCAGCGCCCTGGGGGGGACGTCGAGCGTCATCCCATCGGCGGGCGCGCGCTCCAGGAAGCCTGCGATCGCCGCTTCGGCGGCCGCCAGCACGCGCCGGCGCTCGGCTTCGATGCGCGGGCCGCCCGCGAGGCCCTCGACGAAGAACAGCCAGGCGCTCTCGGGGTCGGTCGCGATCTGCGCGAGGATCGCCTCGACGGCCACGCGCGGGGTCTCCCACCAGTCGCTCGAGCTCAGCGCGTGCCGCAGCCGAGCGAGCACCTGCTGGGCGGATTGCCGGTAGGCGGCGAGGAAGAGGTCTTCCTTGTCGGCGAACTGCTCGTAGAAGGTCTGGCGCGATACGCCCGCCCGCGCGGTCAGGTCGGCGATGCTGACCTCGGCGTAGCCCGTCCTGCTGGCGACGTATCCCATCGCTCGCAGGAGACGCTCGCGCTGGCTCGGTCTGGGCGGTTTCACCGACACGGTGTCGGAGCGCGATCTCGTGGCTGGGCGCCTCGATCCGGCGGGCTGGCGGGGAGTTTTGGGCATCTCGTCCTCGCCCGCAGCATATGGGATCGCTCTAACCAAGACCATTAGTGTACTGCATAGTACAGAACATAAGCTGCGGAGTCCAGATGGGGGTCAGGGCCCCATGACCGAGCCGAATGGATCGTCAGTTCTGAGGCCCTATTGAGGCCCTAATCCGGCGGCGCGCGATCCATCGCACGGTTGGGGGTTGACAGATGTGCGGCGAGCGGTTATAAAACGCTCAAGTACAGTTCGACCAGCGAGACGGGGGTCGTCTCGGGCGGGCACGTCCTAAACGGAGGAGAGGCACGACAGATGCAGCGGTTGGGGAGCACAAGCAGCAGCGATGCACGGGGCGTCTGTGAACGCCCCGTGGGCGCCGCCCACGCCTGGACCCCGGTCAGCTCAGCGAGTCAGCCGGAAGGAGCTTGCGGACGGGCGGACGGCGGTGGACTTCATGGCGCTCATGCCCGGGCCATTTTATGGCCACATGATCTCGTCGAAGTGACGGATGAACCCGGCCATGCAGCCGACGAACATGATGAGCACAAGCACCCACAGGGGCGCGCCGAGGACGAGGGCGCCCGCCACCAGGGCGCCCATCAGCAGGGACATGGCGAGGTCGTAGCGGTCGAAGATGTCAAAACCGGTCATGAAACCACCTTAGCAACGAAGACAAAGAACAGCAAGAGTCCGCCGGCCATCCCTGCGAGGAAGCCATATCCCAGCCCTTGGGTTATCCGGCGCGATAGGGAGTCGGGTCTCGAGGTGATGAACAGCGCCACGGCCGCCGGCGCCCCTGAGCAGAGAACTGTGCAGCCGCCGAGGAAGCCCGCCCAGGCGAGCAGCCCGTTGACGACGGCCGTCCCCAACGAGGGGTTGCTGCCCTCACAGAGGATGCGGATGGTTGCGATGACGAACATGCGATCCACCGTACGCAGCGCCTGCGACGAAATCCGCCGGTGCGCCCCACAAATTTCGATCCGGGCCACAGAACCCCCGTGTTTCCGGGCCGCGCGCTCCGAAACTTGGCGCGTTTCCATCATTGTTCCCGTATGTGGAATGCAGCCCAGCCCACAACGACCGCGGGGCGAGCGTGTCGCCGGCCGGCGCGGGCTGAACACCAACCTCCCGGAGGACCGGGCGCGGTGAACACCGCCGCCGCCGCTCCCCTCCCCACCAAGCTTCCTCCCTCCGGGGTGAAGGTGTTGCGTGTTTCATCTCACTCCCGTCGGTTGCCCCTGCCCTGCGTCTGGGCGCTTCATTCCAGACGACCGGCAGGGGAAGCATCCGAAGTTAGTTATGCGAATAGTGCACGCCTGTGCCGGTGCTCAGGGCTTCTTGGGGGTGCGTTTGAAGATTCCGCGTGCTACGGCGCCCCCGCGAGCGCCACCTCCCTCGGCGGCCTCGGCAACCTCCCGCCGGCTCCAGCCGTGGTCAAGCAAACGACGACGAAAAAGCCAACCAAATGCAAGCAGGGGTACGTGAAGAAGAAGATCAAAAAGAAGGAAGCGTGCGTCAAGAAGAAGCGCAAGAAGTCCAAGAAGAAGAAAAACAAGGCAAAGAAGTCGAGCCGCGGCAAGGGGAGGGCATAGCCATGAGGATCCACCCGCGCTTAATTACACACGCGCGCGTGCACGCGTGCCTCCTCATCCCGCTAATGGCACTCCTCGCGATCCTCGCCTTCGGTGCCTCGTCCGCTTCGGCGGCGGAGCCGTGGTGACAGTTGGGTTCGAGTGTGGTTCCGACGCATCTGGTGGCGGGTGTGGGTAGGGATGAGGTGCAGGAAATCGATCTTTCTTCTGAAGTGGGGTTCCAGGTGCAGGTGCGTGGGGTTTCTGTGGGGATTTTCCTGACGGAACCGTACTACGCTCAACATAGCGGCGCGTTCCCGGAAGCGAACGCTAAAAACTTGCAGGAGGCAACTTCCGTCCGGAGGACTGAGCGCGTGAAGGTCAAGAAGCACGGCAAGGTCGTGCGGCGGAACGGCAAGGTTGTGTACAGGACGAAGAAGGTCAAGGAGAACGTGGCCAGCACATTGGCGATGCCCAATGAATTTGTGGGGCAGAACGGGGCGGAAATTCACCAGGTCACGCCGATCACAGTCACGGGCTGCGCAAAGGCCAAGCCCGCCAAAAAGGCGAAGAAGAAGAAAAAGAAAGCGGCGAAGAAGGGGAAGAAGCGGTGACCCTGCCACTGCGCCTCGTCGTCCTGAATCTTGGCGGTGCCCGGGTGGGTAGGACCCCATTCATCTGGAGTGCCGTCAAGGGGGAACCCAGCAAAGGCGGATCCCTCTCCCGCCGGGTTCTCGTCCCTCCCAGGCGCCGCGGCTGCTCCCACAGCCGCGGCGCCGCCCTGGCTGCGGGGGGATGAGAAGTCACGGACAAACGCCATCGGGAGATCGTTAGTAGAGTGGAGTGCGGGGGCGCGGGGGTTGCGGGCGCTCTGGCGTAGCGGGGCCAATGATGATTTCGCGCCAAGTTTTCGGTGGGGTGGCCCGTGTTTGCTGGGGTTGTGGGTCCGGGCGGAGGTCCGCCCGAGGGTTTCGTCCCGGGCTCGGCCTACTCTGCTTGGCATGGATCGAACCAGAACCAGCGCCGATTGTTCGCGGGCCCGCTCACGGGCGGGGCGGTGTCTCGGGTTGCGCTCCATTGGTGAGCATTGAAACCTGCGCGATTTTCGTGGGGGACGATCATCCCCAGGCGCTTAGACCCAACGATAGAGTTGTGCTATGATCCCTGCGTTCGACGAACGCGGGAACCTCCCGCCGGGCATTCACAATGCGACCTGGACCGAGATCGTGACCCGCTACGCCACCAGCACCCGCCGCCGCGAACTGCTCGATGGGCTGCTGGACGCGCTGCACTCGCTGAAGAAGGCGGGTTGTCGCACTGCGTATCTCGACGGCAGCTTCGTCACGAGCAAGGTTCACCCTGGCGACTTCGACGTCTGCTGGGAGTCGGCCGGGGTAATTCTGGACCGTCTCGACCTCGAGCTGCAGGACTTCAGTGACATCCGCGCCGCGCAGAAGGCACGTTACGGCGGTGAGCTCTACCCTGCCGACTGGCACGCCGAGCCCGGCGTGCCCTTTCTTGAATACTTCCAACGCGAACGGATCACCAAGCAACCCAAGGGCATCCTCGCCATCGACCTGACGGGACTCCCATGATCATCCAAAACCAACGCCAATACAAGATCACCAAGGGTTGGCTCGCCCGCTTCGAAGAGAGCCTCCTCGCCCACGACGCACGAGACCCAAAGGATCTTCCCCCGAACATCGACCCCGGTATGCCCAAACTGATGCACGATGCGATCGTCAGCGAGATCGAATCGCTGCGCGCGCAGATGGACCATTACGAGAAACTGCGCGACGGGCACATCACCAGCCGGGAGATCACCTCGTTGTACGAGCTGCCGATCGCGCTGATCGAAGCCCGTATCGCCGCGAAACTCACCCAGCGCCAGCTCGCCGAGCGCATCGGTGTCGCCGAGCAGCAGATTCAGCGCTGGGAGGCCAACGAGTACAGTGGCGTCAACCTCACCCGCCTGCAGGAAATCGCCGATGCGCTCGGTGTGCAGATGCACGACACCATCACCTACAGCAGCGCTGCTTAAGCCGGGACAGCCCACTGGACAGACGTTTGCCGGTTCCGGGATTGGGCCGATTCAGCTTACGAAGCGCCCGCATGCGCGCCATCGACGGCCCGCAGATTTCCAGTGCTTGGGCGTCGCTCGGGTGGGTGGGATTCAATTCATCCTGGGTGGCGTTCGAGGGGAACCCAGCAGCAAGCGGATCCCTCTCCCGCCGGGTTCTCGCATTCCCCGAGCGCCGCGGCCTTACTCCCCATCCCGGGCGGCGCTCACCTGGTCACCCGCCCAGCTGACGGGTAGCGCGCTTCGCCAGGCGCTCGGCCTAAATCCCCGGCCGCGGGGCTCCCGCGGCCGCGGGGCCGCACCTTTTCCCGGGTTGCGATGACGACGCGTCGCTGTTTTGTGACACCGGGGGCTCTAGTATTTGGGGGCGATCCAGATGCTGCCGGCGGAGGCGGACAACTTTGCTCGAGCTCGTGCCGGCGTGGTCGGGCGGTTGCGCGCGCGGCGAGCGGAGATCGACGAGGCGATCTTTGCGCGTGTCAGCGATCGCTGGTTCGATCGCACGGGGAGCGAGGACCCCGAGTATGTGACGGGATTGCAGGCGGCCGGTGCGGCGGCGCTCGACTACGTCCTGACCGGCGTCGAGCGCTCGGGCGAGTCGTTGGAACCGGTGCCGGTCGCGGCGACCGAGCAGGCGCGGCGCGCGGCGCGCGTGGGGGTGGAGTCGGAGACGGTGCTGCGGCGGTATCTGGCGGGGTATGCGGTGCTGGAGGGGTTCGTGCTCACGGAGGCCGAACACGATGAGCTGCTCGGCCGGACCGGCGCGTTGCGGGACGTGCTGCAGAGGATGTCCGCGCTGGTCGACCGGCTGATCGCGGCGGTCAGTCGCGCGTACGGCGAGGAGGTCGAGCGCTTTGGCGAGGGCGCCGGTCGCACTGTGCTCGGCGGTGAAAATCGCACGGGGCCGCGGCGCGGAGGCGGGGCGGGGTTTGAGCGCGCCTCCAGGAGGGAGCGGATCGTCGCGGCGATGATGGCGGTGGCAGCCGAGCGCGGGTTGGAGAACACCTCGGTGAAGCTGGTGAGCGAACGGGCGGGCGTGTCGACGCGCACGTTCTATGAGCTGTTCCCGGGTGGTCTGGATGACGCCGTGGTGGCGGCGATCGACCTGGGTCTGGAACGGGTGGGGATCATCGCGTCGCGGGCGCTGGAGCGCGAGGACTCGGGGCAGGACGGGATGCGCGCGGCGCTGGCCGCGGTGCTGTCGTTCTTCGACAGCGAACCTGAGCTGGCGCGGGTGTTGTTGGTCGAGACGCTGAAGGGCGGACCGGCGGTGGTGCAGCATCGCGAACAGGCCGTGGACGCGTTCCGGGCGCTGGTCGTGGCGCGGATCGAGGACGAGGTCGTGCACGCCTCGCCGCTGGCGGCGGAGGGTCTGCTCGCGTCGGTAATGAGCCTCGTGCGGGCGCGTCTGATCGCGGGCGAAGCGCGACCGCTGATCGAGCTGCTCGGTCCCCTGATGGGGTTGATCGTCGAACACGTCTCAGACCGGCAAGCGGCCGCCGAGGAGGCGCGTCGCGCCGAGGAGCTCGCGCGGGCGATCCAGGCCGGCGAGGCCCCCGAGTGGGCTCTGCCGCCGCCGCGGCGGGTCCCGGGGCGGGACAGCGAGCGGGGCGCGGGGCCACACGTGCACCAGGGCGCGGGACAGGACACGGCGCTTCCCGCGACGCTCGCCAACCCGACCGCGCACCGACTGCGCGAATGCCTGCTGTTCCTCGCCGAGCACGGTGGACGGGAGGCCGGCCCGAGCAACCGTGAGGTCGGCGCGGCGATCGGGGTCGACCACAAGTCGCAGATCTCAAAGCTGCTCTCGCGGCTGCACGACGAAGGTCTCGCGGTCAAGCGCTCGATAAGACCGGGCGGGCGCAACGAATGGCGGCTCACCCCCCGCGGGGAAGAGGTGGCCCGCGCGCTGGGCGAACGGGAAGGGGAGGGCTAACTCCCAGGGCCCAGGTGTCTTGGTGTTCGCGTCCGCTCCGGTCACCGCGCGCATGCGACCGATGGGCCCGAGCATAGGACATACGTCCAGGTTACGGGTAATTGGAACATAATTTTCGGGTGGATAAAATTAGAGGGTTCACTTTTGGGAGGGTGGCATTTTCCGCCGATGAACCCGTTGACGAGCGGCGCCCCGGATCGATATGACTTGGGGCGATCCGGCGCTGAGCGTAAGGCAGGGGCGCCGACACCGAGTGAGACGCAGCACGACACCGGGGTGCCACGGGTAGTACGGCGCCCCGGTGTTTTTATTGCTCAATCAGGGTTCGGCTCGTCAATCAGGGTTCGGCTCGAGCTGTCTGCGCGCAAGGTCAAACGGATCGGCGGTCACGCGCGCGGGCCGATCGCGGCGGATGTTGCGGCGAAGCTCCAGGACCGACTCTTGGGCGACGTAGTGTCGCCCCCGCCGCTCGCCGACCGGGTGCAGCAGGTTCGCGTCCACCATCGCCTTGAGGTCGCGGCTGGCCGTGAGCTCGGATATCTGCTCGTCGAGCGTTTCCTGCACGAGCCTGCGGTAGACGGCGTTCCTGATCCGCAGCCCGTGTGCGGCGTCGTATAAACCGCTCGCGGCGCGTTCGGGCAGACGGTGCTCGGAGGCGAGCTCGGCGCACGCGGCCCACAGCCGCTCGGCCTCCTCGATGCGGCGCAGGTGCGTCATCGCCTGGCGGTAGTGCGCGGTCAGGCAGTACCGGACCCACGGACGGGCGCTGTGCTGAGGATTCCACGAGCCCCCGCCGACCTCGGCGAGCAGGTCGTAGTAGGCCTGCGTGTTACGCCCGAGATACTCCTCGATGCTCGAGAAGACGGGCGCCACGATCTGCTCGCGGGCCAGCACCAGCGTTTGCAGCGCGCGGGCCATGCGGCCGTTGCCGTCGCTGTAGGGATGCACCATCACGAGGTTCAGGTGCGCCATCGCCGCCCGCACGAGCACCGGCGCGTCGCTGTGTTCGAGCTCGGCGATCGTGGCCTGGATCAGGCCGGGCACCAGCTCGTGGTCGGGACCCTCGTAGACGATCTCGCCGGTCGCGTCATTGCGCACGTAGATCGCCCCGGGACGCCAGCGACCGGGGTTCTTGCACAGCTCGTGTTTGATCATCATGAAGTGCAGCGCCTTGAGCAACCCATCGTCGATCGTGGTCTGCGCGGGATCCTGCGCCACCTGCAGCACGTACGTCATCGCATCGCGATACCCGGCGAGCGCGAACTGCGTCTCGGTGTCGGCGTCGATCGCCGGCTCGCCCTCGACGGCGGCGAGCACGTCGTCGAGGCTGGCGTTATAGCCCTCGATGCTGTTCGAGCCCTGTACGGCACGGGCGAACGTCATCCGCCTGAGGCTGCCCGCCCAGACCTGTGGCTCGCGCACGCGGTAACGCAACTGATCTCGCGCTTCGTCGATCAGCTCCAGAACGCGCTGTTCGAGCGCGTCGCATTCTGGGGTTTGGAAGACCATACCGTCCATGATAGATTGAATCTATCATTCAATCATAGGGTGCGATAGAAAGAATCTATCTTTCAATCATAGGGGCGATCATGGGTGGTGATAGAAAGAATCTATCTTTCGATCATGGGTGTTCGTGGAGCCGATTTGGGAGGGCCGATTTGGGGGGCCGATTTGGGGACCGATTGGGAGGGTATATGGCACCCACGTTCACGCCGGGACCCGCAGCGGGGCGCACAGCGCCGTGGCGTCGACGAAGAATTCACGGGCGATCGTTGCGATCAACCGGGCGATCTCTTCGTGCTCCTCGGGCTTCCAGCACTCGAGCAGCTCGGCCAATCGCTGCTCGCCTGTCTTTGTCAACCGCTCCAGTGTCTTCTGCCCCTCGGCGGTCACCCGATACCCGGATCCAAACCCGGCCTCCGATCCGGTCTTGGGCATACCCGCGGATTCCGTTCGCCCCGGCACAAATCCAGCCCCGACGCCAGTCGCGGCAGTCGCTTCGGATGGCTCCTGCGGCGAGCGCGCGATCAGTCCCTGCGCCAGCAGTTCCCCGCGGGCGTCCGTCAACCGATCGACCGGAATCTCATGCTCCGCCGCCAGCTCAGCGACATCGCGCGCGTCCGGCTCGCTCAGCCTGGCCAGCAGCCAGCACGCCGCCGGACCCAGATTTACGGCCGCGCGCGCGGCCACTCGCGTGACGATCTCCCGGGCGCCCTCGCGCCGATCCAGACGCCCGATCATGTTGGCGATTTCCGCGAGCGAGTCGCTGTTGCGTGGGTGGGCATACGTATCCGCGAGATCCCCCGTGGTGACGGTTTCGCGCAACGGCAGCTCGCGGATCAACCACGACAGCACGAACGCCACCACCGCGAACGCCGCCGCGACGACGAACACGCTGTTCAGCGAGCTCGTAAACGCATGCAGATACCCTGCATGCAGCGGTTCCGGCAGGTGCTTGACCTGGGCCGGGTTGACCGTGCTCCCCGAGCCCGCCCTGGCCGCCGCGCTCGCCGGCAGCGTGCGCTTGAGCTCCACGCTCAACCGGTTGGCGAATATCGCCCCCAGCACCGACGTCCCCAGCGAGCCGCCGATCGAGCGAAACAGCGTCGCCCCCGAGGTCGCCACGCCCAGATCGGAGTACTCGACCGCGTTCTGCACGGCCAGCACGAGCACCTGCATGACCATCCCCAGCCCCAGGCCGAGGACGAACATGAACGCGAACGTTTCCCCGGTCCCGGTGCTCGCGTCCATCGTCGAGAGCAGATACAGCCCGATCACCATCACCGCCGTCCCGGCGATCGGGAACGGCTTGTAGTGGCCGGTTCGCGTGATCGCCTGACCCGAGGCGACCGACGTGACCAGCAATCCGCCCATCAGCGGGATCAGCTGCAGTCCCGACCCGGTCGGACTCGCGCCCTTGACGACCTGCAGAAACAGCGGCAGATACGTCACCGCCCCGAACAGCGCGAACCCGACCACGAACCCGACCGCGCTCGTCATCGCGAACACGTTGTTCTTGAACAATCGTGGTGGCAGCACCGGCTCGCGCGCACGGCGCTCGACCGCCATGAACAGGGCGATCAGGATGACCCCGCCCGCGCCCAATCCCACGATCACCGCCGACCCCCAGGCGAACGACACGCCGCCGAGCGAGCTCATCAGCACGATCGCGCTCAGCCCCGCCGCCAGCACGCCCGTCCCGAGATAGTCGATCGTGTGATGCACCCGCTCCGGTGGCGAGGGCAGCGTCGCCGCCAGCACGAACAGCGCGACCACGCCGAGCGGCAGGTTGACGTAAAAGATCCACCGCCAGCTGAGGCTGCTCGTCAGGAACCCGCCGAGCAATGGACCGGCGACGCTCGCCAACCCGAACACCGCCCCGAACAGCCCCGTATACCGTCCGCGTTCGCGTGGCGGCACGACATCGCCGATCGCGGCCTGCGCGCTGACCATCAGCCCGCCCCCGCCCAGTCCCTGCAGCGCGCGGAACGCGATCAGCTCATCGAGGCTGCGGCTCTGCCCGCACAGCGCCGACCCGGCGAGGAACACCACGAGCGCCGTTTGCAGCACGATCTTGCGCCCGTACATGTCCCCCAACTTCCCGTACAGCGGCGTCACCACCGTCTGCGCGAGCAGATACGCGGTCACGACCCACGAGATGTGGTTCAGCCCGCCGAGATCCCCGACGATCGTCGGCAGCGCCGTGGCCACGATCGTCTGATCGAGCGCCGCCAAAAACATCACGAGCAGCAGCCCGCCGAACACCAGCTTCAGCGATACCTGTCCATCCCGGCCGCCCATCCAAACGACCTTACCCCGTACCGGGCACACCCGCTGGTTCGACGCCTACCCGGAACGGGATTAAGCGAGTCGGGGCGGTTGGGCGAATCGGTGCGGTTGGGCGAGTCGGCGCGGCGCCGATCAGTGTGGGTGCGTGTGTGGGTGGGCGGCGTACTCGAGCTCGGCGCGGGCGGGATTGTCCCGGGGCAGATCGTGAACCGATGGCTCCGGCTCGTCCGTGGCGTCCGGTCCGCCGTCGGGCGCGTCCCGGCGGTTGCTCAGGTGCTGGATCATCCAGAAGCACATCGCAAACCCGGCGACCATCACCGCGAGCGCGATCTCCAGCACGAACGTCGTCCCCGCCGAGGCCACCGCGACGAGCGCGACGATGATCAGGACCGTGGTGCCACTGGCGATCAATGGAACGACCGCGGGTACGGTCTTCATCGGCTCACGGGAGCTGCCCGAATGGCTGGGCGCAATCATGGCTGTCACCTCCGTCGCATAGCGATCTGGCGTTGCTTGATCTATGTGCCCCGTTCCTACCCACTATAGGGCGCTTTCATGCCTGCTCCAGGAGTCCCGCCGTCGGTGCGCCGGACGCGCGCGATGATCGATAGGATGCCGCCGACATGAGCGGCACTCCACAGGCCAACCCCCGTCCACCCGGCCCTGGGGGCCATTACAGCGGCCGATTTGGCGCCATCGTGCGTGCCCCGCGGGTCCGCACCGAGACCGCGAGGCGCACCGAGGCCCCGAGACGCACCCAAGCCGCGAGGGAGATCCGATGACCAGCTACCCGGGCTGGGGCTCGTGGACGTTTCAGCCGGTCGTGGTCATCGCGCTGCTGGCCGCGGCCTTCCTGTACGCGCGCATGTACCGGCGCGCCGCCGAGCGCTGCTCGGGGTCAGCCCGCAAACCCAGCGCCGGCCATTGGCTGCCCTACGCGGCCGGCCTGGTGGTGCTGGCGATCGCGCTGCTCTCGCCGCTGGACCCGATCGGCGACAAATACCTGCTCTCGGCGCACATGCTGCAGCACGTCCTGCTCTCGGACATCGCGCCCGCGCTGCTCGTGCTCGGCCTGCGCGCGCCGATCCTGCCGCTCGGCCTGTCGCGCAACGCGCTGATGGCGGTCGCCCCCGGCCGCCCCTCCGGCCGCTGGCTGGCGCGCCTGACCTCGCCCTGGCTGGCGATCCCGCTGTGGGTGGCGGCCACGTGGGTGTGGGCGATCCCGAGCGTGTTCGACTACGCCGCCCAGCACCAGGTCGTGCACGCGATCGAGCACGCCACGCTGTTCTATACGGGCCTGGCGATGTGGTGGCTGATCATCGACCCGCTGCCCCGCGCGCGCCTGCGTCCCAACGGCCAGCGGTTGGCGCTGCTGGGCTTCACCCGCCTGGCGAGCGCCTGCATCTGCCTGCCGCTGACGTGGATCGCGGTCACCGAGTACCCGCTCTACGCCGGCGCCCCGCGCGCCTACGGGCTGTCGGCGATCAACGACCAGCATCTCGCCGGCGCGGCCATGTGCTTCATCGAGTTCCTCGTCTTCGGCATCGCGTTCACGGCTGTGTTCATCGACATGCTCGGCCGCTCGGACTCGCGCATGACGCTCACCGAATACGCCGCCGGTCCGCTCACCGACCAGTTGCCGACCTGATCGCGCCCGACGGCTGGAGCTCGGCACAGTCGCGGATCGCCTACAGACCCCGACCGGGGTCTGCGCCCCATGACCCGGCTTTCCCGCACGCGCTTCGCCCTCGTGCCGGGGCTGCTCGGCGCGGCCTGCGTGCTCGCGCTCGCGGGCTGTGGCTCGGGCGGCGGTACCAGCGCGCCGAGCACGGCCTCGTCGATCCCGTCGTTCGCCTCCGAACCGTATACCCACCAGCAGGAGCTGGTCGTGCAGGGCGCGCGCCTAATCGTGACCGATGGCTGCTCGGCCTGCCACCTCGTCGCCCATACCCGGCACGCCGGTCCGAGCTTTGACGACTTCGCCGGTCACGACGTCACGCTCGCCGACGGACGGACCGTGCTCGTGGACGAACGCTTCCTGCGCGAGGGCCTGTTGCATCCGGGCGCCGAGTCCCTGGCGGGGTACGACCCCGCGCCGATGATCGCCGCGGTCACCCGCCTGCACCTGGGCGCACATCCCGCCCAGGTCGCCGCGCTGGTGGCGTTCATCGAGCAGATCGGGCCCGAATCGGAACCGTGACCGGACCGATCGGACCGTGGCTCAGTCGCCGCGATCGCCGTCGATGCTGACCAGGCCGCGGTCCAGGGCGTAGCCGACGAGCTCGGCGCGTGTGGTGAGCCCGAGCTTTTGCTGGATGTGCGAGCGGTGGGTCTCGACGGTGCGCACCGACAGATACAGCTGTTCGCCGATCTCGGTGTTCGTGTGTCCCCGAGCGATCAGTCCGAGCACCTGCACCTCGCGCTCTGACAGGTCGTCGGGCGGCCCGGGCGCGGGCTCGGAGGCCAGGCGGGCGCCGAGCCGCGGATTCAGATAGCTATCGCCGGCGGCGGCGTTGCGGACCGCCTGCACGAGCTCATCGTCGGCGGCCTCCTTGAGCACATACCCGAGCGCCCCGGCGCCGAGCGCCTCGCGGGCGAACGCCGGCTCCTGTTGCATCGTCAGCACGACGATCTGCGTGTCCGGAGACTCCTCGCGGATCGTGGGGATCGCCTGCAGGCTGGAGTCGCCCGGCATGTTCAGGTCGAGCACCAGCACGGCCGGATGGTGGCCGCGCACATAGCGCCGTGCAGTCTCGACGTCGCCGGCCTCGGCGACGACCTCGAAGTCGGGCTCGTTGTCGAGCAGCAGCCGCAGTCCGCTGCGTACGACCGCGTGATCGTCGGCGAGGACAATCCGGATGGCGGCGGGCCGATCCTCCATGCCAGAGAAGGTACTATGACGGCGCGCCGCGAGGCAGTACGAGTGCGCCCGCCTGCTCAGCGGGTCAGCGCGGCGGTCAAATGAACTAGGCTGCTCTCAGATGGACGCAGAGCAGGCACATCAGCTCCTTGCCCGCGAGCGCGAGCGGATCGAGCGGGCCATCGCCGAGCTTAGCGCGGAGGATGAGCAGGCCGTTGCCGAGCAGAGCGAACCGGGCGAACTCGGTTCGGAGGGGCTCTATGAAAAGGAGCTCGACACGGGCCTCGCCGAGGATCTCGCCGAGCAACTGGCGGCGGTCGAGCGTGCCGAAGCCAGGCTGGCCGCGGGGACCTACGGACTATCGGTGCAGAGCGGTCAGCCGATTCCCGATGAGCGCCTGCAGGCGCTGCCGACGGCCGAGCGCACGGTCGCGGAGGAGCAGGCGCTCGGCGGCTAATCGCTCGATCCCGGTGTTCGTCAGGGGGTCGGGCACGCTACTCCAGCTCGATCGCCCGCATCGTGTGTTCGTCGGGCAGCTTGTCGAGGATCGCGCGCAACTGCTCGCGCTCGTCGGCCTGCTCGCGCTGGGAGTCGTTGAGCAGCAGTCGCACGGCGCTATAGGTGATCTTCATCTGCTCGGGGCTGAGCGTCACCGTCAGCGTGCCCCCCTCATCGGGTGTCCCCTGCAGGCCGGTGAGCACTTCGCGCGCGAGCCCGCGAATGTGCTGCTCGTGCGCCTCGTCGGAGATCAGCAGGTTCAGCGCGATCGTGGCGACCGGCACCTCGTCTGGATCGAGGAACAGGTGAAAGGCCGGCTCTGGCGGGTTCGCTGTCTCGCTCATGTAGTCGATCTCCGTTGTTTGTCGAACTGGCCCGTTACTGGACCGCAGGCTCCCGGCAGCCTATCGTCAGCGCCTGACATGCAGCGGCCGGCGGGAGCGATTGGTTTGACGCGCGTAGGATGAACTCCCGTGCCCGACGATCACTTGCCCGAGCCCGCGTCTTCGCCCACGTCGGCGCCCACCTCCCCGCCCGCGTCGGTGTCAGCGCCCGCGAACCCCAGCCGCCGCGACACCCATCCGCCGATGCCACGCGACAAGCGCGGGTGGCACGTGGCGCCCGCGCCCGATGGGCGCGGCATGCCCGAGCACGCGCCGACCGGTCCGCCCCCGCACCGGCGCGCGGGGTTTCTGTGGTTCGTGCTGGCGCTGCTCGCGATCAACTGGCTGTCGCTGCTGTTCTTTCAGCCCTCGGCCGGCGAACCGCGGGT